>ERZ778028.2305-NODE-2305-length-14421-cov-5.317138_pt1 | contig 14421 bp, 17 predicted proteins | sample MGYA00375758_ERZ778028 | MGnify/ENA primary metagenome ERZ778028 (study PRJEB29350, sample SAMN05389828) | bioreactor metagenome | isolation source: Thiocyanate bioreactor | place: South Africa: University of Cape Town | collected 2014-03-17 ... | reverse complement strand
GGTTGCAAGACTGATGGGCGCGGTGGCGCTGGCGCTTCTGCTGGGCGCGCTGGGGTTCCAGTATTGGAGCGCGCTGCCGCCCTGCGAGATGTGCCACTGGCAGCGCTGGCCGCATATCGCCGCCGCCCTGATCGGCCTGGCGGGCGTCACGCTGTGGAAGACGGATTCGCGCCTGCTGGTGGCGGGCGTCATCGTGATCGTCACCGCGCTGGGACTGGCGGTGGCCAAGCCCTGGGCCATGATGGCCTACATCGTCATCGCGGCGCTGGTGCTGGTGGGCCTGTTGTCGCAGGTCAAGGGCGCGCGCGGCCTGGCCATCGCCGCCATCGTACTGGTGGCGGTGTCGGGCCTGATCGGCGCCTATCAATGGGGTATGCAGCTGGGCTTGCTGCCCGGCCCCAGCGCCTGCACCGGACAGCGTTTCGTGCTGGGCAGCGACATGGTGCCGGAAATAAGCTGCAACGCCGTCACCTGGTCGCTGTTCGGCCTGTCGCTGGCGGCCTATAACGCGCTGATCTCGCTGGGCGCGGCCGCGCTCGGCGCGGTTCTGCTGATGAAGAAGCCCCAATGATCCGCAAATCAAGACCCGCCGCCCCCGGTTCCACCGCCGATGTGGCGGCGATGATCCGTGTCGATCATGCCGGTGAATATGGCGCGGTCCGCATCTATGAAGGTCAGCTTGCCGTGCTGCGCCGCCGGGCGGGCAGCGCCCGCGCCGTGGAGACCATCGAACACATGGCGGCGCAGGAACAGGCGCATCTGAAAGCCTTTGACGGGCTGGTGAACGAACGCCGGGTGCGGCCCACCGTGCTGGAGCCGGTCTGGCGGGTGGCCGGTTTCGCCCTGGGCGCGGCCACCGCGGCGCTGGGCGAAAAAGCCGCGTATGCCTGCACCGCCGCCGTCGAGGAGGTGATCGACGAACATTATGCCGCCCAGATCGCCGCGCTGGAAAAGCTGGACGGCGACAAGGCCGATCCTGTCTTGAAGGACAAGATCGCCGCCTTCCGCGCCGACGAAGCGGCGCACCGCGACACCGCCCTGGCCGAGGGCGCCGAGCAGGCCCCCGGCTACCGCCTCCTCAGCCGGACCATCAAGGCGGGCTGCCGCCTGGCGATCCGGCTCTCGGAACGGATTTAGCGCATCATTCGGTTCAAGCACGGCGCGAGGGATTTTGTGGCGTGGGCAGGCGCGTCGAGCGACGTGTACATGGCGTACACGAGCGGTTCGTAGCGACAGCGTGCGAACGCAACGAACCCACGACGCACCGCCCTCGCCGCTGCGCGGCTCGAAGCGGGGCCAGCTTTTCTAATGTGCTTCGCACATAAGAAAAGCTAGGCCAAAGACCCGCGCCCTAGGGTTCCAGCTCACTGTCCCAGTAGAGATAATCCGTCCAGCTTTCATGCAGATAATTGGGCGGAAACTTGCGGCCATGCGCGCGCAGTTCCATCACCGTGGGCTGGTGCGGCCGGCTGCGTGGATGCATCTTTGCCTGCGCGGGCATCCGCCCGCCCTTGAGCAGATTGCACGGACTGCAGGCGGTGACGATGTTTTCCCAGGTGGTGCGCCCACCCTTGCTGCGTGGAATGATGTGATCGAAGGTCAGGTCGTTGGGATCGCCGCAATACTGGCATTCGAATTCGTCGCGCAGAAAGACATTGAAGCGGGTGAAGGCGGGACGGCGGGCGGGCCGGATATAGGTCTTGAGCGAGACGACCGAAGGCAGCTTCATCTCGAAGCGGGCCGAGCGCACCACCCGGTCATATTCCTCCAAGATGGTCACCCGCTCCAGGAACACCGCCTTGATGGTGTCCTGCCACGACCAGAGCGACAGTGGATAGTAACTCAGAGGGCGATGGTCAGCATTCAGCACCAGCGCCGGACAGTTGCTGGCGGACGCCCGCGCGGGGGCGACAGGGGCTAGCACGGAAGAAATCCTGTGAAGGCGCTTCTCCTTTGCAGGCGCGATTTTAGGGGCGGTCCCCCGTCCGCCTCAAGAGGCTAACCGATTCGTCATGACGGTTTGTAGACGCTGCGCACCGGCCCGCGGCTTTTCAACCGCCCGTCAAACGCCTGGCCCAGGAAATGGCCCGCCAGCGTCAAACCGTCCGGATCGATGCCGTGGCCCATGCCCGGCGCCAAGTGCCATTGCACCGCCGCCCCCGCCGCGCCCAGCTGGCCGGCCGCCAGAAACATGGCCTGGGGCGGGATCACCGGATCGCTGTCGCCATGGGTCAGCAGGATAGGCGGCCATTCCCCCTCTGCCAGTGCGGGCGGCGCGCCCGCCAGCAGGCCGGAAAAGCCCACGATGGCGGCGGGCCGGACCTTGCGCCGCAACCCCACATGCAGGGACAGCATGGCGCCTTGCGAAAAGCCCGCCAGCGCCAGCCGCTCCGGCCCCAGGCCCAGCCGCGTCAGTTCGGCATCCAGGAATGCGTCCAGCGCCGGGGCCGCCGCCTCCACCCCCCGGGCCATTTCGTGCGGGTCGATGCGGGAGATGGGAAACCATTGATAGCCGGGGCCGCCGGGAACACGCGCGGGCGCATTGGGCGCGGCGAAGGCCACGCCGGGCAGCACAGGCTGCCAGTGCGACGCCAGGTCGATCAGGTCGTTGCCGTCGGCGCCATAACCATGCACCAGCACCACCAGATGGGTGGCGGGGCCGGCGGCGGCGGGCGTGGTGGGTCCGGAGAGTGTCATGCCTGTCGGGGATGCGGTAAAGGTTGCGCCGATGATTGTTACCCGCTTCGCCCCCAGCCCGACAGGCCTGCTGCATCTGGGCCATGCCCTGGCCGCCATCATCGCGGCGGAAAGCGGCGACGACTTCCTGCTGCGAATCGAGGATATCGACAAGGGCCGCAGCCGGGCGCAGTTCATCGAGGCGATCTTCTACGATCTCAAATGGCTGGGCCTGTCCTGGGACGAGCCCACCTTGCGCCAGTCCACCCGGATGAGCGCCTATGCCGAGGCCCTCAGCGTGCTCAAGGCGCAGGACCTCCTCTATCCCTGTTTCTGCACCCGCGCCGAGATCGCCGCCGAGATCGCCCGCGCCGGCGAGGCCCAACACTTTGCTTCATGGGGCCCTTCGGGCCCGGGGCCCGAAGGGCCCCTCTATCCCGGCACCTGCAAGACAATCGCCGCCGCGGCGGCGTTGGAGCGCATGGAGGCAGGCGAGAATTTCGCGCTGCGGCTGGATGTCACCAAGGCGGCGGCGCGGACCGGCCCATTGACCTTCCGCGAGCATGGCCATGTCCGGCCCGTGGACCCCTTCCGCTTCGGCGACATCGTGATCGCCCGCAAGGACATGCCGACCTCCTATCACCTGGCCGTGGTGGTGGATGACGCTTATCAGCGGGTCACGCTGGTGACGCGCGGCGAGGATCTTCTGCCCGCCAGCCATATCCAGCGGCTGCTGCAGGCGCTGCTGAAACTGCCGGAACCGGCTTACGCCCATCACCCGCTGGTGCTGGACGAGCAGGGGCGCAAATTCTCCAAACGCGACAATGCGGTGACGCTGCAAAGCCTGCGCGCGGCGGGGCTGACGCCGTCGGATATCCGGGCCAGGATTGGGGTTTAGGATCTCAGCTTTCGCCCAGCGATGTCCCGGCCTCGCGCCGCGCTTGGACGCGCGCCGCTGCGGCGTTCGACCGGGCAAAAGGTCCACTGGACCTTTTGCTGATCCGGTCTCACCCCTCCGGTTTCAGCTTTCGCTCGCCTCCCAAGAGGTCGGCTTCGCACGCTGAAACCACCTCCCCCTTTGGATGCGCTACGCGCATAAGGGGGAGGCGGGCTGAGTTGGCTGCCCCCAATTGTCATTCCCGCGAAAGCGGGAATCCAGCTTGTTTTTTCCTGTCCCGGCCTCGCGTCGCGCGCAAGCGCGCGACACTGCGGCGTTCGCCGGGACCGAAGGTCCACCGGACCTTCGGTTCATCCCGGCTCACCCCGCGAAAGCGGGAATCCAACTTTCTTCAGGACCATGCTATAGCCGCGTCATGACCAACGGCCTCGACGCGCTTTTCGCCACCATCGCCACCCGCAAGGATGCCGACCCGGCCTCGTCCTACACCGCCAGGCTGCTGTCGCGGGGCGTGGAGACCTGCGCCAAGAAATTCGGCGAAGAAGCGGTGGAAACCGTGATCGCCGCCATCCAGCGCGACAAAACGGAACTGGCCAAGGAATCGGCCGATGTCCTCTATCATCTGTCGGTGCTGTGGGCGGCGGCGGGGATCACACCCGAAGACGTGTATGCCGTGCTGAAAAGCCGCGAGGGCCAGTCGGGGCTGGATGAGAAAGCCGCCCGGCCGAAAGCTTGAGGCGCGCCTCCCCTTCGCGGCGAAGCCGCCCAGAAGGGGGAGATGTCGCAACGCTGTGTCCGCGGAGCGGACCGAGTTGCGACAGAGGGGGTTCAGGAAACAACGCGAGGAGTTTTGCGGCGTGGGCAGGAGCGCCACGCGCCGTGTACAAGACGTACACGCGCGAAGGCGCGACGCCAAATAACCGCGCCTAGGCTTTATTTTCTTCTTCTTCGGCCAGCGACTTCACCAGGTCCAGCACCCGCTTGCGCACCTTGGCGTCCTTGATCTTCATGAAGGCCAGCGACAACTGAAGGCCCTCGCCACTGGAAACGAACTCCATCACCGGCGGCGCGCCTTCCGGCTCGCTCATGCCCGGCTGGGTGGCGGCGCCCACGCCCTCATAGAAGAAATCCACCGGCACGTTCAGAATGCGCGACACCTCGAACAGGCGGCCCGCGCCGATGCGGTTGACGCCCTTTTCGTACTTCTGGACCTGCTGGAAGGTCAGGCCCAACAGATCGCCCAGCCGTTCCTGACTCATGCCGATCAACATGCGGCGGATGCGCACGCGATTGCCGACCTGAACATCAATGGGGTTGGCCTGTTTCTTGGGCAAATGCAGGACTCTGATGATTTGTCGGCGGGGAACTTAGCCTCATCTATCGCCGAACTGAAACAAATTATTCGCTGGCCTCAACGGGTCCGGCGGCCAAGCGCGAAGGCCGCGAGCACCCCGGTAACCAACAGGCCCAGAAAGACCAGGTCGCCAAAACGCGCATAAGGCGGCGGCGGCAGCGCCGCGGGCAGGCGCGCATCCACCACGCCCGTGGCATTAAGATTAAGGCTGGCCCGGATTCTGCCCACAGGATCGATCATCGCGCTGATGCCGGTATTGGCGGCGCGTGCGATGGGCAGGCCCTCCTCGATAGCGCGCACGCGCGCGATCAGCAGGTGCTGGCGCGGCCCGGCCCAGGGCCCGAACCAGGAATCATCGGTGATGTTGACGAACCAGCCGGGCCGCGCGTCCCGCGGATCGGTCACCGCATGAGGGAAGATCACTTCATAGCAGATCAACGGCGCGACATCGGGCGCGCCTGCAACCGCAAGCACATGCGGGCGGTCGCCGGCGGAAAAGCCCGAGGCGCCCGACACCATCTGTGTGACGCCCAAACGGCCCAGAAGCCCGGCCAGCGGCACATATTCGCCAAAGGGCACCAGATGGAATTTGTCATAGACGGCGGGCAGGCCACCGCCGGGATTGAACAGGTACAGGCTGTTAAAATAGCGCGTCCCATCCCGATCCCGCGCGATACGGTCCGAACCGGTCATCAGCGTCTGGCCGCGCATGGTGAACAGCGTGATCTGATCGAGCGCCCCCGCTGACTGCGCCAGAGGAAATCCGGTGGCGGCCTCCGGCCAGACGATATGGGTCGGCTCGCCCGCGGGCCCCGCCGGACGCAGCGACAGATCCATCAGCCGGCTCCAGTTGCGCGGCATCAGGGCGCGGACATATTTCTCCGTCTGCGGAATGTTGGGTTGCACCAGCCGCACCACCACACCCGGCACATCGGCCATGGGTGTGAATGCGATGCGATACACGCCATGGCCGCACAACACCACGAACAGCAGCGTCAGCGCCGCGGGCAACTTCCAGCGCCCAGCGTACAATTCGGCCAGCGACGCGCCCAGCAGCAAGGTGAGGAAGGACAGGCCATAGGCGCCCACCAGGCTGGCCGATTGCAGCAGCGCGGGCACCGCGCCCCAGCCATAGGCGGGCAGGTTCCAGGGAAAGCCGGTCAGCAGATGGCCGCGCAGCCATTCGGCCGCCGCCAGCATCACGGCGAAGACGAAAATCCGCGCCGGGCCGTCCTGCCAGAAATAGACCGCCAGGGCGCAGCCCAGCGCCCCGAACAGCGCCAGTCCCGCGGGCAGCGCGACCACGGCGAAGGGCATCAGCCACAGATAGGCATCCGGGTCGATCAGGAAGGCAAAGCCGATCCAGTGCAGGCCCACAAGAAACTGGCCGAAGGCATAAGCCCAGCCCAGCGCGGCCGCGCGGCGCACCGGGCGCGGCCCGGCATCGGCGCCGTCCAGCAGCAGCAGCAGCAAGGCGGTGCCCAACAACAGGGCGGGAAAAAACCCCAGCGGCGCGAAAGCGGTGGCGGACACCGCGCCCGCACCGAAAGCGGCCAGAAGCGCGCGCCAGCCGGCCAGACCTCCGATCAGGCCGCGCGCCGTATCGCCCAGACGCCGCAACACCCTCATGCGGGCGGCGGCGCGGGGCGCGGCGGCTTGACCCGCAGCTTGCGGATGCGGCGCGGATCGGCGTCCAGCACCTGGAATTCATACCCGGCGGGATGGGCGACGATCTCGCCGCGCTGGGGCACGCGGCCCAGCAGCGACACCACCAGGCCGCCCAGGCTGTCTATGTCTTCCTCGCCCTCCACCGCCAGGTCGTGGCCGGTCTGGGACTGGAAATCCTCCAGCTCGGTGCGGGCATCGGCGACATAGCTGTCGCCGTCGGCCTTCACCACGGCGGCGGCCTCGTCATGCTCGTCGTCGATGTCGCCCACGATCTCCTCGATGATGTCCTCGATCGAGACCAGTCCGTCGGTGCCGCCATATTCGTCGATCACCAGCGCCAGATGCGTCTTGCCGGCCTGCATCTTCAGCAGCAGGTCCAGCGCCCGCATCGAGGGCGGCGCGAACAGGATGGGGCGGCGCAGGGCGGTGATGCGGGCGCGCGGCGACAGGCAATAGACCCCGCCCACCTCGGCTTCCAGAAGGCTCAGCACATCCTTCACATGGATCAGGCCGGTGGGATCGTCCAGCGACTCCTTGTAGGTGGGCAGGCGCGAATGCTGCGCCTCGCGGAAAATCTGGAGCAGGTCGGGCAGGCTCATGGTCTCGTCCACCGCGATGATGTCGGCGCGCGGCACCATCACGTCGCGCACTTTCAATTCACCGAACTTGAGCAGGTTGCCCAGCATCACCCGCTCCTGCGCCGACAAAGACGGGGATTCGCGCTCGCTTTCCTCCAGCACCTCCTCCAGGCTTTCGCGCATCGCGGCGCTGGAGGCGTCCTCGCCGCGCAGCGCCTGGATCAGGCGCTTCCAGAAACTGGAACCATGACTTGGCCCCTGACTTGGGTCGTCGCTCATGGCGCGGGCGCCGCATAGGGATCGGCGATTCCCAGCCGCTTGAGGATCTTCACTTCCAGCCCTTCCATCACCCTGGCGTCCCCGGGCCGCTCATGGTCATGCCCGCCCAGATGCAGCACGCCATGCACGGCCAGATGGACGGCATGGTCGGCAAACCGCTTGCCCGCCGCCTTGGCCTCGGCCGCCGTCACCCCGTGGGCAATGGCGATGTCACCGTGATAGCCGTCCGCGCCGGAGGGAAAGGACAGCACATTGGTCGGCTTGTCCTTGCCGCGAAAATCATGGTTCAGGGCCCGCAGGCGGGCGTCACCGGCCAGCAGGATGGTGATGCCGCCGCGCAGCCGCGCGCCGCGGGCGGCGGCGGCGGCGGCCTCCTTCAGGCGCTTCTGCAGCCCGCGATGCGCGCGCCAGGCTTCATCCTCGATCACCAGCGTGATCCCGCTCATGATTTGCCGTGCCTGTTATAGGCGGCCACGATCCGCGCGACGAGGGGATGGCGCACCACATCCTTTTCGGCGAACCGCGCCACCGCCACGCCGTCTACCCCTTCCAGGAAAGACAGCGCCTCGTTCAGGCCCTCCGCCTTGCCGCCGGGCAGGTCGCTCTGGGAGGGATCGCCCGTCACCACCATCTGGCTGTCCTCGCCCAGCCGGGTCAGGGCCATCTTCATCTGGGCGGGGGTGGTGTTCTGGGCCTCGTCCAGGATCACAAAGGCGCGGCTGAGGGTGCGCCCGCGCATGAAAGCCAGCGGCGCCACCTCGATCACGCCCTGCTCGATCAGCCGCCCGGCCGCATCGCCCAGCACATCGAACAGCGCGTCGTAAAGCGGGCGCAGATAGGGATCGATCTTCTCTTTCAGGTCGCCCGGCAGGAAGCCCAGCCGCTCGCCCGCTTCCAGGGCAGGCCGCGACAGGATCAGCCGCTCGACGCGCTTTTCGTACAGCATATGGGCGGCGAAGGCCGCCGCCAGATAGGTCTTGCCGGTGCCCGCCGGGCCGATGCCGAACACCAGGGGATTGGCGCGCATCATCTCCAGATAGGCGGCCTGGGCCGGGGAACGGGGGCGCACCGCGCGGCTGGTGGCGGTCTTGATCGCGCCCGGCGCATGGGCCCGCCCGGTATCGGTGAAGCGGATTTCCGCATCCACTTCCGCCAGCGTCACGCTTTCACCCGCCACCAGCCGCAGATACAGCGCCCGCAGGATGGCTCCGGCGCGCTCGCGGGCCGCGCCCTCGATGGCGACCAGATTGCCGCGCGTGTCGATCCGCACATCCAGCGTCTGCTCCAGGCGCACGAAATGACGGGCATGGGGGCCGCTGAGCGCCGCCAGCAGCTTGTTGTCGGGAAATTCCAGCGTCAGGGCGGCAGGCTTGTCGGATTTGCGGGATTTGCCGCTCACGCCAACACCCCGTGCAGGCTGTTGGCGGTGCGTTTTTCGATCCGCACCGTGGCGACGGCGCCGATCAGGCCCGCATCGCCCAGCACATGCACCGGCTGCAGATAGGGCGTGCGGCCCATCACCTGGCCCGGCTGCTGGCCCGGCTTCTCGAACAGCACCGGCAAGACCTTGCCGATCTGGCCGTCGTCAAAGCCGTGCTGCTGCGCGGCCAGCAGCTTTTGCAACGCCTCCAGCCGCGCCGTCTTGACCTCTTCGGCCACCTGCTTGCGCATGGTGGAGGCGGGCGTGCCGGGGCGCTTGGAATATTTGAAGGAGAAAGCGGTGGCATAGCCGATATCGCGCACCAGCCGCAGCGTCGCCTCGAAATCGGCGTCGCTTTCGCCGGGGAAGCCCACGATGAAGTCCGAGGTCATGGCGATATCGGGACGCGCCGCGCGGATACGGTCCACCAGACGGCGGTAATCGTCGGCCTTGTGCTGGCGGTTCATCGCCTCCAGCACCGCGTCCGATCCCGACTGCACCGGCAGATGCAGATAGGGCATCAGCTTGGGATTGCCGCCATGCGCCGCCACCAGATCGTCGGCCATGTCGCGCGGATGGCTGGTGGTATAGCGGATACGCTCCAGTCCTTCGATTTCCGCCAGCGCATCGCACAGCTTCGCCAGGCTCCAGCCGCCGCCGTCATAGGCGTTGACGTTCTGGCCCAGCAGCACCAGTTCGCGCGCCCCGGTGTCCACCAGTTGCCGCGCCTCACGCAACACCGCCTCCGGGGCGCGCGACAGTTCGGAGCCGCGCGTATAGGGCACCACGCAGAAGGTGCAGAATTTGTCGCAGCCTTCCTGCACCGTCAGGAAGCGCGAGACGCCGCCGCCGCCCGGCGCGGGCAAGGCGTCGAATTTCTCCAGCGCCGGGAAATCGGTTTCCAGGGCATGGCCCTGCCGGCGCGCGGCGCGGGCGATCATCTCCGGCAGGCGGTGATAGGATTGCGGCCCCACCACCATGTCCACCACCGGGGCGCGGGCGACGATCTCGGCCCCTTCGGCCTGGGCGACACAGCCGGCCACCGCGATCAGCATGTCGGATTTTTCGCGCTTGAGCCGCCGCAGGCGGCCCAGCTCGGAATAGACCTTCTCGGCCGCCTTTTCCCGGATGTGACAGGTGTTGAGGATCATCATGTCGGCGCCGTCGGGCGCATCGGTGGCGGCATAGCCCAGCGGCGCCAGCAGATCCGCCATCTTGGCGGAGTCGTAGGCGTTCATCTGACAGCCGTATGTCTTGACGAAAAGCTTTTTCATGGATGTCCGGTTATCGGGCGCAGGGGCGGCAAATTCAATACTTCCAACACGGCGCGCGCCCGGCATGTCGCCGGGCGACCCTCCGCCGGGCCGTGACCCGCCTCCCCCTTATGCGCGCAGCGCATCCAAAGGGGGAGGTGGTTTCAGCGTGCGAAGGCGACCTCTTGGGAGCCGAGCGGAAGCTGAAACCGGAGGGGGTCACCCAATGCGCCCCGCCAGGGCCCGGGCCTGGCCGTCCCGCACGATTTCCTCGGCCCGGGCGGCCAGGGTTTTGCGGTCCATCCGGTCCAGGCTCAGGCTGTCATGGAACTGGACCACCACATCCAGCGGACCGGCCATCAGCGCCTCCCACAGATGCGGCACCATCTCCATATCGCCATACCAGGCGAACCAGGGCCGGTGCTCACGCCCCATCGGCAGGCCATGCAGCCCGGTAAAGGCGGTCGAGACCGGCTGCACCTGCACATGCGCCCCCGAGGCCAGCCGCGCCTCGGCCGCGCCCAGCAGCGCGCTCTTGAAGGGCAGCACCCCGTTGCCCGTATGGCTGGTGCCCTCGGGGAACAGCACCAGCCGGTCGCCTTCCAGCAACCGCTCGCGGATCACGTCGCGCACCGCGCCGGTGGCGCTGCGGCGCTGGCGTTCCACGAACACCGTGCGCTGCAGCCGCGCCAGGGTGCCGAAAAAGGGCCAGGCGGCGACTTCGGCCTTGGCGACAAAGGAAACCGGCGCCGCCGCCGAGAAGATGATGATGTCGGCCCAGCCGGTATGGTTGGCGACCAGCAGCACGCCCTCGCCGGCCACGGGCGCGCCGCGCACCGTGACATGGATGCCGAACAGGGCGGCGACCATGCGATGATAGAAATGCGGAAAGGCGCGCGCGGCCCGGGGACTGAGGCGCAGCAGCAGCCATTGCACCGGCATACAGAGCAGCGTGACGGTAACAAAAGCCGCGAGAATGGCGGCGGCGCGCAGGCTCGCCATCGCGGGCATCAGTTGGGGGTCTTGCGGCCCTTGGGAACGCCGTACAGCTCCAGGCGATGATCGATCAGCTCGAAGCCCAATTCTTCGGCCACGCGGTGCTGCAGCTTTTCGATCTCCTCATTGTGGAACTCGATCACATTGCCGGTCGCCACATCGATCAGATGATCGTGATGGGCTTCGGGCACTTCCTCATAGCGCGAGCGGCCGTCGCGGAAGTCGTGACGCTCCAGGATGCCCGCATCCTCGAACAGCTTGACGGTGCGATAGACCGTGGCGATCGAGATGTGCGGGTCGATGGTGCTGGCGCGGCGATACAGTTCTTCGGCGTCGGGATGGTCGACGGCTTCGGACAGTACGCGGGCGATCACCCGGCGCTGGTCGGTCATCCGCAGGCCCTTGTCCACACACAATTTCTCGATCCGCGTCACCTGCCACTCCTATGACCATGCGGGAAAACCGCAGGTTAGGCCAATTTGCCCGGCAGCGGAAGCCTGAGCACCCGGGCGTCGCGACCCCGGTAATAGCCCTTGCGCTCGCCCACCCGGACAAAGCCCAGCGTCGCATACAGCGCCAGCGCGGCGGGATTGTCGGCGCCGACTTCCAGGAACATGGCCGCCGCGCCCATCCGCGCCGCCGTGTCCAGCGCCGCGGTCAGCAGCGCACGGCCCAGCCCCCGGCCCCGCGCCGCCGGATTCACCGCCAGGGTGAGAATCTCGCCTTCCTGCGCCGCCACCCGCGCCAGCACAAAACCGTCATCATTCCAGTGGGCGAAGGTGCCGGGCGTGGCCAGCAGCGCCGCAATGGCCTTGGCATCCCAGGCGTCGGGAAAAGATGCGGCGTGCAGGCGCGCCAGCACGGCCGGATCGTCGCCGTCCCGGAACAGCGCAACCGTCATGGCAGCGCCTGTTTGCCCGGCAGCTTGGCGCCCGGCAGCTTGGCGTCGGGCGGACGCAGATAGAGCGGCCCGGGCGCGGCCTCGGGCACGGGCTGTCCCAGCGCCAGCCGCGCCACCCACAGCGCATCGGGCTGGCGCATGTCCGACAGCACAAATTCCGGCCCCAGCGCCTCACGCGCCTGCGCCGCGCCGGTGCCGGCCAGCGCGCAGGGCCCGAAGACGCGGACCCGGCTGACGGCGTCGGCAAAGGGCAGCACCACCGGTTCCTGCACCACCACAGGGCCGCGCTTGAGCAGCAGATAGGCTTCCGCGCGGCGGGCGTCATGCAGGACGGCGCATGTCTCTTGCTGCGTCTGCGCCATCGCGGCGGCGGCGATCGCGTCCAGGGTGGTGACGCCATGCAGCGGGATCTTCAGCGCCAGGCGCAGGCCGCGCATGAAGGCCAGGCCCACCCGCTGGCCGGTAAAGGTGCCCGGCCCAGTGGTGACGGCCAGCCGGTCCAGCGCGGCGAAAACTTCGCCCGCCCGCCCCATCACCTGATCCACCATCGGCGCCAGCCGTTCGGCATGGCCGCGATCCATCGCCTCGAAGACATGGGCGCGAACCGCGCCGTCTTCCAGGAGCGCGACGGAACAGCCGCCCAGCGCGGTATCCACCGCCAGAAGTTTCATGACGTCATCGTCTCACAGAATCTGGGTCTCACAGAATCCGGCAGGCCTGGTCGAAGGACAGGCGTTCGCCGCGCGGGCGGGCGCTGCCGGCCACACCGAACCCCAGATTGCAGAGGAAATAGGACTTGATGGCGGTGCCGGCGAAGAATTCCTTGTCCACGCCCTCGCGGTCGAAGCCCGACATGGGGCCGCAATCCAGTCCCAGGGCGCGCGCCGCCACGATGAAATAGCCGCCCTGCAATCCGGCGCTGCGGCGGGCCATATATTCGGCGCGCGGCGCATCCTGGGCCAGCTTGCCCGGCAGGCTCTTGGCGTGCGGCGCCAGCACATCCAGCGTGGCGGCAAAATCCAGGTCATAGGCGAAGATGGCGGTGGCGGGCGCGGCCATGGTCTGGGCGCGGTTGCCTTCGTCCAGCAAGGGCTCCAGCCGCGCCTTGGCTTCTTTCGACACCACGAAGTGAATGCGGGCGGGCGTGATGTTGGCTTCGGTCGGCCCCCAGCGCATCAGGTCATAGACCGCCATCAGCAGGGCCGGTCCCACCGGCTGGTCCTGCCACTGGCGCAAGGTGCGGGCGGCGCGAAAGATGGTGTCCAGCGCCGCATCGCCGACGGCATGATGCGGCCGGGACAGATGGCCTTCTTCGGGCATCAGACCGCTTCGACCGCAGTCACTTCGGGCACATAATGGCGCAGCATGTTCTCGATGCCGTTCTTCAGCGTCATGCTGGAGGACGGGCACCCGGCGCAGGAACCCTGCAGATGCAGCGAGACAATGCCGCTGTCTTCGTCGAAGCCCTTGAAGATGATGTCGCCGCCGTCCTGCGCCACGGCGGGACGGACGCGGGTTTCGATCAGTTCCTTGATCTGGACCACCACCTCATTGTCGTCATCGGCATAGACCGGCTCGGCCTCGGCGGCCGACCCCTCGATCAGGGGGGCGCCTTGGGTGAAATGCTCCATCACCGCGCCCAGGATGGCGGGCTTGAGATGCTTCCAGTCGCCGTCGCGCTTGGTGACCGAGATGAAATCGGCGCCGAAGAAGACGCGGCTGACCTCGGGAATGGCGAACAGGGCCCGGGCCAGCGGCGAGCGCGCGGCCTGGCCGGCGCTGGGGAAATCGGCCACCGCGCCCGCGCCCATCACATCGCGGCCCGGCAGGAATTTGAGGGTGGCGGGGTTGGGGGTGGATTCGGTCTGGATGAACATGGCGGGGCCCGGCTGGATACCTGCCTTACATGAACCCTCGCGGCAGCGGTATCAAGGTTTGCGCCGGATATAATTTTACCCGGCTAATATTGACTCGTACATTTTACCCGGATAAATACCGCACATGACCTATACCGCTTTTACCGGATTCGAGCGGATCGCCAGCGGCAGCCTTGCCGCCGTTCATGCCGCCAGCCGGGAGATTACCGGGGCGCTGATCTTCGACACGGAGACCGGACGGGTGGTGGATGTGGACCCCCGCTTTGCGCCCTCTGAGAACACCCCCCGTCCCGGCCGCCCCAGGCTGGGCGTCACCGCGCGGGAAGTCACGCTGCTGCCGCGCCACTGGGACTGGCTGGCTACCCAGCCGGGCGGGGCGTCGGTCGCGCTGCGCAAACTGGTGGAAGAGGCCAGCCGCAACCCCAAGGCCCGGATTCGCGCCCGGCGCGATGCCGCCTATCGCTTCGCCACCGCACTGGTGGGCAACGCGCCCGGCTATGAGGAAGCGATCCGCGCCCTCT
>ERZ778028.2291-NODE-2291-length-14507-cov-4.293869_pt1 | contig 14507 bp, 8 predicted proteins | sample MGYA00375758_ERZ778028 | MGnify/ENA primary metagenome ERZ778028 (study PRJEB29350, sample SAMN05389828) | bioreactor metagenome | isolation source: Thiocyanate bioreactor | place: South Africa: University of Cape Town | collected 2014-03-17 ... | reverse complement strand
TCAGTTTCGTTGCGACCTCCCCATAAATCAACATTATCGCGAGTAGAATCCCATACACATTCTTGGTTTATTTGTGCGGCAAGTTTTGATAAGTCGAAATCACATTTTTTATTTTCTATTTGACTGTAATTACGATAATGAAACTCTTCAAAAGGTCTTTTATGGCTCCCAGCCTTTTTTAAGATTCCATTTTCTATAGGGATCTCCACCTCTTGTCCTGTTGATTTTAATTTGGTTTTCAATGGGCTTCCATTCAGTAGATTTACTATTTTCAAGGATCTGATCGCTTCCATTAATTTGGGAACTTGCACTTTTGGCGAAGGCTTCAGTAAAAAATGTAATTCATCGATAGATAATTCTTGATAAGGGAAAATGGCATTTCCGGTTCCTATGTCAATAGAATGGTTTTTATCGCAAATATTTTTATATTCTCCTGTTGCATCAATTAATATTACCCTATTACATGTTTCATTTACAGTTGATTCTATTAACTTCGCCACAGTCCAACTCTTCCCTCCTCCAGTTGTCCCTACAACAGCACAATGTCTGCCAAACAGAGCATTCAAAGATATATTGCAATTGACATTATTTGAAGTCAAGCGACCTATTGGAGCATAAATGTTTTTTTCTTCGGTTTCTTTCTTTCCAAACTCTTGGACATATTTTTCCAATTGCTTATCTGAACAAGAATACACTTTAGAACCTATTGCAGGGTATTTTGATACTGTTTTCTGAAATTTATCAGGAGTATATACATTAAAGGAAAGTAACAATTCAGCCTTTCCAGATGGGTGAAAAGTTGATTCATCATAAGTTATAGCTTTTTCACTTAATTCTTCCCTCTCGCTATCTGCCAAATTTAGCTCTATTATCCTAGCTAAAAATCCAAACTCATCACCTTCAATTACAACGAAGGAACCTACATTACCGCCAGCATAATGAGTCCCATCATGATGAAAATTTCCTAAGAGATTTGATGATGGGAAATGTATCTTTACAAATTGAGGGGTTATTTCGTTGATATAACCTAAAAAACAATTATGATTAAACACGTTCATCTTCTGAATCTTGTTGATTTAAGTATGACTTGTTTTCAGGAAATTTTGTTGTGAAGTCCTTGAATGTGTCGAAAACAATATTTACTTTTCTTTTCACATACATTTGTTCAACATCAATAAATAGTTGTTCCATCTGTTTAGGACAGATGCTCGCTGTAGTGTTATAATTGACTATTAGTAGTTGAAAATTAGGATTTTGTTCAACAGCTTCAGTTATTACATTTTGGATATGTTTATCTTGAAATCCAAATCCAACTACAATAAGCAGAGTATTTTCTTTTCTTAAAGCTTGTTGGAATCGGGACATCATCTCAAAATAAGGTTGCTCAAAAGAACTTTCATATTTTTCGCTTGCAGGATAAATTATCAGCGGATTGTCTTTATCATCCTGTTGATAAATTTTTGCCTTTCCATCAGTCTCTTTTTTAGTCCAATTCAAAGAACCATGAAGTTTATATAAGTGAAACACTTTGGATATGAAACTCTCTTCTTGCTTTAGCCTTGTTTTATCTCTGTTAACTATATCCAAATCGAACCATTTGCCGGCGAACACCCTCGGTTGAGTAAATGAAAAACCGTCAATAACAACAAATCCTCCTTCATTAGCAGCTTGTTCAAAAAGAGTATCATAATTTGTTGTAAATAGTTGTACACGAGGCTCATTCGACTTCCTAGAAGTTATTTTATCCAAAAAAACTTTATGAGGAGCAGAAGGTAAGTCCAATGCGAGGTCGCAAACCTTTGCTATTTTTTGCTCCAATTTCCGCCTCAATGATTCTTTTTTCTCATCTTTTAATTCACCATTAAGCTTTTCATACAAAATAACATGAGATAAAAAGCTCTCTATATCTTTACTCTTTATGATATTCTTTAGGTTATTATTGCATGGGCGTAGAAGCTTTACTAATTCTTTTATTTCATCACGACAATCTTTCCAAAGACCATCTCTTGTTCTTCCCATGTTTTTCCCATTATCCAATGAAGTACCAGCTGCAGTTAAAACAACAATGTTCTTATATGATTTCTTCAAAAAATCAGTGTAAATGCGTTGTTTTAAGTCTTCAGCTATCTCTTTGGATGAGCGGGTATCTCCCTCTACTTTTTTATACTCCTTGTTGTTGACAAAACAATTCTCATCGGAGTATGATATTATATTGTCATTTTGGAGTAATAGATATTTTTTGCTGTCGCTCATAATGATTTATTCTTAGATTTCCATTTTTGATAATTCCTCAACTATCTACAATGTTTTAATAATCAGAGTAATGTGTCTAAGCAGCAAGTCAAGAATGTATCTCGGTTTATTCTGTCCTCGCGCCCAGACATTGGGGGTGTTTATAATACTGCTGTCTTTATGTATTTTTATTTGAAAGGTCTCCATGATCCATTCGATATATCTTGAAATAATGCCATATCTATTCTTCTTTATTATCAATAATCAAGTCCTTCACACTTACCTGCAGTATCTCCGCAATCTGATATAAAGTTTCCAATGGAGGTTGAATCCGATTACAAGCGTAACTATTCACAATTTTAAAACTCTTGCCGAGCTTCTCTGCAAGCCATGTTTGCTTGATTCCTCTTTCTTGTAATACTTCCTTTATTCGATTCATTTTATAGTTATATTATGAAGAACAAATATAGGAAATCTAACTGGATAATTATAAGAAAATATTGTTTTCAGATTAAACCTGATTTTTTATTTTCCGGATAGGAAATGACACAATTTGATTTATCAATTATCTTCTCACCATCTTCTTTTGGTTATTCATCTATTGTATAGCCTCTGTTGCATTCTTGACTTCAAGTTGAGCAAATATTCTTTATGATATTTCACTATACAGACAAATTACTCCCATGCTTGATAGAAGTTATTATCTAAAAGTTTTTGTACATCAGACATCTTATACAAAGGCTTTCCTCCAATTTTGTAGAATGGCAAAATTTTCCTGTCTCTATAATTTTGTAGAGAGCGAGAGCATATATGAAGTAAATCACAAACTTGTTTTTTATTCAGGAAAAGAACTAGGTTGTCTGCAACAAAACTTTTATATCTTTACAAAGATAAATCGCTCTTTATATATTGAGGGAATTAAGCAGATCTAAGAACCAAGCTGGTGCCTAAATTGTTACCTGTAGAAAATTCCGCTCTTGTAACTCGCTTTTTCCAGTCATAAAAGATAAACCCTATGTCTTGTAATGTGGCTCATCAAATCCCTAAGCAAAATGTTGAATAATGATAGATATAGAAATAAATTAACTTAAAATAATCTTGTTTTATTGTTCTATAAGAAGCAAAACGTCTCAAAATCCCACATTTATTCAGTTACCTAATTGTGCATTATTTCCCTTATAGAAAATTTATACATATAGACACATATCAGCCGCAAGCTTCTTGATTTTTGCGACTGAATTTATTTACGATAGGCTGAGTGTTTATCTTAATGAACTACGAAAACCCCTTTCAAGTATAGCTTGAATGTTCCTCTCCCGAAAAACCATCTTACCACCTATTCGATAATAAGAAATCTGTCCACTATATCGCCATTCTTGTAACGTTTGACGGCTTACATTTAATATCATTATTCTTTGTAAGTGAGATAAAATTCATTGTCCAATGGTCGTTTCATGTACTCCCGCTCCGACGGATTGCCAAGAGAACTTTTTCTTGGATTGAAAATTACAGAAGGATGACAACTGATTACGAATATAAGACAGAATCAGCAGAATCAATACTGCAATTGACCTTCTGTCAAATCATGCTTAGAAAAATTAATGAATAAATTCAAAACAGTTTCTTTGATTTGATGATTTAGTATGCCTACCACTTGCACTCGCCATAATTTTAGAATATCATTGAAAGTGTGAGATGTAGAACGTCATTAAATATAATGTCTATTAAGTATGGCTTTTTCAAAAAAGGGACTAATGCCCCCATTCTATATATCAAACTTGAAATACCTTATCCGTACTTTTTTATTGCACACGCGATCATGAATAGCTTCATAGTACAATAACACCTCTTTCTATGAATAAAATACAATAACTTTTTGAATAATTGCTCCACAAATCAGCTTCACGTTCACCATTACATTTGCATCGTTCATAACCTATAAAACACACTTAATCTATTAATTATGAAAGACGGATACAAGTTATTATTCACATTGCTCTTTTTCCATCTTTGGTGTTTCAGTGCAAACGTGATAACGATTGCTAATTATACCGATCAGAATGTAAATGTTCCACCATTTACAGATCTTCATATTACTTCAGCCAATAATGCCTTGGTTAGAAGTACCATCAACCTGATGGCTGAAGATGCTTGGTTGTTTTTTGACAATATGCGCCCAAGTTCAGTTTTGGCACAATACCAAGACTGTATTTTGATAAATGGCTCTCCATTACTTGATAGCCAGAATGCTCAAGTACGAGTATATGCCCATGGGACGGTCGTGATACCTCATCGGCAAGGTTTTCAGCCATTAGAAGTTTTTGATCAAAAAGGGCTGACAGGCAATAGTCAAAAATACGGCACATATACTTTCTACAAAGATCTGGGTAGCTTTAATAATCAAATTCGTTCGTTCAAACTTAAAAGGGGTTATATGGCCACTTTTGCAAATAATCCTGACGGCACGGGATATAGCCGTGTGTTTATTGCAGACAAAGAGGATATGCTTGTGGAGAGCTTGCCCGATTTGCTGGATGCGTCAATCTCTTTCATCCGGGTGTTTCGCTGGGACTGGACAACCAAGAAAGGGTGGTGCGGAGGCAATCCGGAGCTGGTGGACACACTCGATTGCACTTGGTATTATTCGTGGAGTGCGGACAAGGTCTCAACTCCCAACTATCAGTATGTACCCATCAAGCAACATGCCGGATGGCCAAGTTTTGATGAAATAAATAGCAAGACCAATGTTTGCAACTTGTTGTCTTACAATGAGCCGGACCATACGGATCAAGCTAACATGACCGTTGAACAAGCCATCGCACAGTGGCCCGAATTGTTGAAGACAGGCTTTCGTCTGGGATCGCCCGTGCCTTCCAATCCGGGCAATGGCAATGGCTGGCTCTATCGCTTTCTCGATAAATGCGACAGCTTGAACTATCGGGTGGACTACGCCGTGGTGCACGCTTATTGGGGAGGTAAAAGTCCCCAAAGTTGGTATAATGATTTGAAAAAGGAGTATGAAAAATGTGGCAAAAGGCCTCTTTGGATTACAGAATGGAACAATGGTGCAAACTGGACAAATGAATGGTGGCCCGATGATGCTGAGGCCCAAAAGCAGAAGCAACTGTCCGACTTGAAAGGGATTCTCAATGTGCTGGACACCTGTAGCTTTGTGGAACGGTATTCTATATACGACTGGGTGAATGCAGTGAGGATCAATAGCAACAATGACACTAAGACTGTGATTCGTGCGATGATTTGGGATGGAAAAGTGACGCCGGCAGGAGAATATTACAAGAAGAACAAATCTGCACTTGCATTTAATGCCAGCAATGAAGTTGTTCCAAAATGGAGGATGGTTCAGCCTGTTTTGAAGTATGTACTTTCGGGAAATAAGGTGAACCTTGCTTTGGATAATCCGAACGAGGGGTTGGTTGCATCTTACATCATCGAGCGTAAAATAAATGATGGGGAATTTGTCCAGATAGCTGAAGTAGCTGCGAATGAAAACAGTTATGTGGACGACCCTGGTAGCGGAATAACCGGTAACATCGTGTACAGGACAAGGCTCAAAAATAAAGACGGAAGCCAAGACGTTGTTTCCAATGTCGTGAATTACAATGTGACACTTGGCAATGACCAATTTCAATATGGCAAGTCGATTCTGAGCGACCCGGAATGGTCTTATTTTAAATACTGTCAAGATTTTACAAGTAGTCCGGTAGTTGTTTTTGGTCCTCCATCCAGTTCCTCGCTTCCGATGAGTACCCGTGTCAAATCGGTGAATGGCTCCTCTTTCATGTTTCATTTGGATACATGGAGTTATCTTGCCAACCCAGCTTTTAAAGAAAACGTGGAAATAGACTACTTCGTTGTTCTTCCGGGAGAATATGATTTGAAAGGAATAACAGCGAAAGCTGGAAGTGCCAAAAATATTGGTAGGCCTTGGCAACAAGTAAATTTTTCAACTCCGTTCAATGAGATTCCGGCTGTTTTTGTGACACAGACTTCCAGCCGCAACCAATTTGCAACAGCTGTGCGTATCCGTAACGTAAGCAAATCGGGGTTTGAAGTATGCCTTCAGAAAGAGTTAGCCTTGCAAGATCAAAGCGCAATCATTTCCCTCGAAAATATCAATTATATTGCCCTCACCCCAGGTGAAGGGACTTTGGGCAACCAGAAAATAAAAGTAGGATTGACGGCTGCAAATACTCTTGGAACAATTTATGCCCCGGCTCAAATCGATTTTGGGTCAGAATTTCAAAACCCTCTTTGTTTTGGCTTCATGCAAACAACTTCCGACACCATAGTTTCCACCCTTAGGTATAATAGTTTGACACCCTTTGGCGTAAAATTCTTTCGTCAGCGGGAATCGTCCAAAACAGGTAGCCCGAGTGCTGGTGCAAAAGAGCAAGGTGCCTGGATGGTTATCAGTCAGGAGAAGGGTTCGTCTGGAATTGCAGACACCGGTGCGGACGACAATGGCTACATATTGTATCCGAATCCTGCCACGGAGACATTGTTTATAAAGAACAATCCGTCTCGCCAGCCATTATTTGTCGAAGTATTTGAAGTGTCGGGACAAAAGGTGTTGACGGAGAATGCTGCGGATCAAATCTCGGTGAGTAAGCTGAAGCCCGGTGTTTATTATGTACGGATCAATCAGCATAAAGTTTATAAAATAGTCAAGCGATGATCCAGCTTTTATTGTGGCGGTTTGAAGGTCGTTCATATTTGGGGATAACCTGCACTATTATAAATCTGTCTTGCTCTTATTTGAATATCTAATTAATCCTTTTTTATCATGAAAAAAACACTTACAATTTTGTTGTGCTGCTTTTGTTGCGCCTTGTTTGCTCAGCAAAGTTCTTTGCCAACTCCTTTTTTGCGCTATTCGTGCGAATCCATTGGAATTAATCATTTTGAAATGACCCCCGATGAAGGCAGCATTGTTGCTGTTGTCACAGATGGACAAGGAGCGACTTCTTATAAAACCGATGCGGCTATAGAGAATGATCCCCAAAGAGGCAATGTGCTGTTTTTGCCGAACACCGTTGATGCGAACGGAAAAGGAGATGCAGCTGCTTATTACAGAAGCTTGCGCATTATTTCAAGTTCATCTTTGGTTGGTACGGGCGATTTCACCATCAGTTTTTGGGAAAAAGTAAAAGCCCAGACTACGTTTAATGCATTTCCGGCGGTACTCGATTTTGACGGAATGTCCAATGGCCGAAGTTTCTCCATGCGCAATTCGGCTTGGTGGAATTCGTCTAAACCCAGTTTACGCTTCAACGACGGAAGCAACAAGGATTTGAATATAAATCTGGATCCGAATAGTTTCATCTATAATTGGACACATTATGTGATAACAAAACAAGGGACGACAATCAAATTATATGTAAACACTATTTTGAGAGCCTCGAACACAACGTACAACCTTGCAAACAGCGAGTTGAAACAATTCCGACTCAATGGCCAGGCACACGGTGGAGGTTCTTTGCTTGACGACATACAGATTTTTCAACAGGCATTAAATAGTGAACAAATATTGGAATTGTATTCAGGCAAACCACTTTATCACCAACCTTTAGGCAGCTTCGAGCATTCTGTTAACGACTCTTTGGCACTGGGTACCAAATGGTATGAACCTACGCTTTTTTCGGTAGTTCCCCAAATTGGGGTGAATCCATCCAAAACACTGCCCAACCTTTCCGATAGCTGCTACACGGCAACAATCGTGTCGAATGCCTGGTGGGGGAGCTTTGGCGAACTGAAACTCAAAACCCCCATTCAAATAACGGAAAACAACCGTTACCTAAAATTTAAGGCATATCGTTCGTCTCAGTATTTTAATTTTAGGGTAGCGGTCAATGGAGATCACGAAAAAGAGGTCTATCAGGGAAAATTGTCGCAAAATGGAATTTGGGAAGACGTAGTTGTCGATTTGGGCTCCCAGTTATTAGACAAGCAACTGACTTCTATTGTTTTTCTCTTCAGTTGCAATTGGGGAACAGCCGCAGCTGAAACTTCAGTACAAGGATTCGATGATTTCGAATTGCTTTATAAAGCTGAGCCTATATCTGTCTCCACTGCTGTTTACCCTTTGGATGGAGGGGGTGTTACCGGATCTGGCTCATATCAGCCGGGAGCAGATCTCACTCTTAACGCTACGCCTAATTCCGGTTACACTTTTGCTGGATGGTTCTTGAATGGGGTGCTTGTTTCCGCCAATTCCACATACACTGTCCCGTTGACTTTGACTACGGATAAATCATTGAGTTATATTGCCTTTTTCAAGAAAGAATCGGAAAACTTCCCTTCATTGACTGTCAGCGGGAATTATTTTGAAATAGAAGATCTCGAAACAAATAAACAGATCTTCCGAAACCGTGATTTCGAGATTCAAGGCATTCCGGATGATTTTGCCGGATGGAAATACCTGCAGGTAAGCGCCAGAAGCGACTACAATCCAATAGGAAACCCAGAACCACCCGTTTATAGCCTCGTCCCCTCTTCGTCAGGGACGATATATGCAATGGTTGCAGACCACGAACAACCTGCAAATGTAAGCTTGTGGGCTTCGAGTCAAGGATGGGAACGTGTTCCTGTGTATTCCTCGTCCTATGGAGTTGACGATCCGAATAAAGTGCTTTCTTTCTTCAAAAAAGAATTTGCAGCAGGCCAAGAAGTGTCGATCATGTTTCCGGATGTGTTTAGCCGTGCGACCATCATTGCCCCAGACATACAGCGTCCTACTACAACCATTCGTAATAGTTCAGAAAATCGGACAGTGGCGCATCAACAAGTCTTTACACTTTCCGGAGCCGATGTCTTTTCTTCAATTTCTGAATTGCCGAATGGAATTTACATAGTGAAAACGGTTTTCTCCAATGGAGATTTGGAAAAAAGGAAGATTGTTGTTTGCAAGAAATAAAAGTCTCTTTTAGCTGGGAGTATGTATCGAATACGTTCTCCCGGCTGAGATACCGGCAGCAGGACGAGCTTTTTACTCAACATGTCCTTTTGTAATTATTTGTTTAATTGTTTATTAATCGATTATGAAAAGAATTTATGTTCTCCTTTTGAGTCTTCTGGGAGTTATCCTGTCAAACTCCGCAGCCCCGAACCTTGCTATAAGAGGAAGTAATTTTGGTATTGAGCAACTGGTCAAAGACAAACAAATATTTTATAACCGGACAACCATGCCTTTTGGAGACATACCTTCCGATTATGTTGGTTGGAGTTTTGTGAAAATAAATGCTAATTCTTCCTGGCAGCCCGGGCCATTGCCGTCTTACGAGGTGAAGGCCGATGGAGATGGATTCTTGTATGCCATGGTGGCCGATTATGAAAAGCCGGATGTGTGTGCCAAATGGGCCACCGACAATGGCTGGCAGCTGATTCCCGATCAGGTACTTTCTTATAGTAGCACCGATGCTGCGAAATTTCATTTCTACAAGAAATCATGTTCCCAAGGACAATGGGTGAATGTGGTTCAGCCTGCCACGTTCAGCGGTGCTGTGGTGATTGCTCCTGCCATTGCGAAGGAGGAAGCTAACAGTTCGGTCTCTGCCGTAGCAGTCAATATTGTTGCCACCAATTTTATGGAAGCAAGCATACTGAACAATGGCACAATTGCTTATGCGAACCGCTCTTATGTATTCAATTCAGTGAAAACAGAGATTGCCGGACTGAATATCACACGCTACAATGGGGGAGCTCCTCCAAAACTGAAAATTACCGTACTGGAAGATGGGGATATGTACATCGCCCAATCTAATCAGGACAAGACCTACGATGTTGCGGCAAATGGGTGGACGCAAGTTGCCGGGTATGAATTTAAGTACAATGATCCTACGGGGACAACTTTTACTTTGTACAAGAAGACTGTGAAAAAAGATGACTACATGGAGATCCTCTCCACAGGCTGGCAGGGAATATTGGTACTGTCTTCTAAGACGATCGACTATAAAGTTGTTGTGAAGAAACCCACTCCACCTCCCGGGGTAGTGATCCACAATTCAAAGGCAACTACTAAAAAGTTTGTCGGTTCCCCGAGCATCACGGTGTTGAAAGATGGCACGTATCTGGCTTCACACGACTATTTTGGCGGGATTATTTCAGATGCTTTTGTTTATAAATCGGTTGACAAAGGATTGACTTGGGAGCGGATTTCTGAAATCAAAACTCTGAACTGGGCAAAACTCTTCACTCGGGGCGAAGAGCTATATCTCATGGGAGTCGCACCCAAAGGCACTCAGGGATATGGCAATGTTGTCGTCATGCGTTCTTACGATGGTGGGCATACTTGGACGGTTCCTGCGGATAGCAAGACTGGATTGCTCATGGAAGGTTATTACACATGTGCTCCAACACCTGTCCTATTTCACAATGGACGCATATGGAAAGCCATGGAAAATCAAGGAAAAGTGGACGGATGGGGGCCTTTTGGAGCATTCATGATGTCGGTGAAAGAGGATGCCGATTTGCTTGATGCAAGCAATTGGACCATCAGCAACGAACTCCAATACGTGGCCGGTGCTGTGAATGCTTGGACGTGGCTCGAAGGAAACGCCGTAGTGGCCAAAGATGGCTCTATTGTAGATATTCTCCGCCTGCATTATGACCAGGACGATAAGGCGGCCGTCATCAACGTTTCAAACGACGGAAAAACGATCACCTACAACCCTCAAACCGGAATCTCGAATGTTCCTGGAGCATGCAAGAAATTCACTATCAATTATGATAGCATCAGTGGCCGTTATTGGACTTTGAGCAACTACGTGCTTCCCGAAGACCGTGGTGGAAACCTGGAACGCACCCGCAATACGATTGCATTGTGTTGGTCGGAAGATTTGGTGGACTGGACTGTGAAAGATATTCTACTCCATGCGGATGACATTGCAACGCAAGGATTTCAATATGTTGACTGGCTCTTTGATGGGGAGGATATTATTGCTGTCGTGCGCACGGCATGGGCCGATGAAACAGGAAATGCAGATAGTCAGCACAATGCCAATTATTTGACATTTCATCGTTTTCGGAATTTCCGCTACGAGAAAGGAGCCGCGCAGAACGGCGTGTCGGTCAAGCGCTGGTACAAGGATGCTAAATCGGCCATCGCCCTCACTTTTGATGATGGATTCAAAGCTCACTACGACTATGCTTACCCGATCTTGAAAGAATACAATATTCCGGCAACGTTTTTTGTAAACTCCGGCAATTTGGTACACAACGGCGAAGTTCCCAAAGAACGTTATGGGTTTTGGGAAAATTTTCGCGAAATGTCCGACAACGGATATGAGGTTGCTTCTCATTCTGTCAGTCATCCGGATCTAACCAAGGTGGACTATGATGTGTTGTTGGCTCAATTGGCGAACGACAAAAAGAACATCGAAAACAACATCGGACGGCCTTGTTTGACTCATGCTTATCCTTCTTGCCTCCACAACGACGATGTGAATGCCCTGGCAGCATTCAATTTTATTGCAGCACGGGCATGTGGTGGCATCGAAAATAATGCCTCGCTGAGCGGGCAAACCTGGTATGGCGTGCAGTCCGATTTGCTTGGTTGGATATATCCGCGTTCGCTGGATAATGAAAATACAAGTTTTGTCAATTTCAAAACTGGCTTCGAAAACACCGTCAGGCGCAACCGCAATTTCGGGGTGTTGTGCATCCACGAAGTGTTGCCGTTCGAGTTGTTATCTACCTCCACTACTTACGAAGTTGCAACCACCGAATGGCTTCGCAAGGTTTGCGACTATGTGGCAGCAAAGCAGGCTACGGGTGACATTTGGCCTGCTACATTTGCCAACATTGTGCGCTATGCCCAAGAAAGGGACAACTTGAGGGTGAATAAAACATTTATGGGCAATGACTCTGTCGGCTATAGCTTTACGACATGGCTCGATCCTGTAATATTCAATCATCCACTTAGCTTCACATTGACTCCTCCAGCAGGATGGAGCAAGGTGAAATGTGAAGTTCGGGAAGGAAATATAGTTGTCTTTCAAAAGGAATACAATATTGCTCAGGAAAAGGTATCGATAGATGTTGTCCCCGACAGGCAGCAAGTGGTGCTGAGCAATCTTTCAGAAACATCTTCAGTGGATTTGCAAAAAGACGTTAGTATTTTCTGTTACCCGATTCCGGCGGAGGAGTTTCTGAATGTCGAATGTGGAAAAAAACTTATGAGTGGAACTTATAAAATATACAACCTTCAAGGATCCACAGTGCTGCAAAATGTCATACAGAGTGTTACCGGAGGGAACTTTAAAATTCACACGGGAAACCTTCCTCCGGGTTTATATCTATTGCATATAGAAGGGGCCGGTGTCATTTATAATCGGAAATTTTTAAAAAAATGAGGTGCATATAGATGATCTGGCCAGTGTGGCTCTGTTCTGAATAATATCTTCTCCCTTTTTGAATACAACTTCAACATCGGGATTGCGAAGCCACGGTAGTTTTGCAATATATTTTTAAGTTTCATGCCGGTTTGAGAATTTAATATGCGCTGATAAATAAACTTTAATAATGATTATCATGAAAAAATTTTTTACTATTTGTGCGTTAGCCCTTGGGCTAACCCACGCTGCAAAAGCTCAGGTCTTGGCCACTTTTGAGGATTTTGCTAACGACCAGTTAGAATTAGGAGACAAGTGGTACGAAAAAGCCCGTTTCGTAGTGGAGCCTTCGGTCGGCGATAATTCGGCCAAGGGAGGATTGAACACGTCCAACAAATGTTTTGTTGCGGTGAATGTGGCTGATGCCGATTGGTGGGGAAACTTTGGCGAGCTAAAATTGAAAAACCCCGTTGTTATAACTGCGCAAAACCGCTATCTGAAATTTCTGGCTTACCGCTCCATTCAGCCTAAAGATTTCCGAGTCGGCATTAATGGCGACCACGAAGAAGCTTCATCGGTATATCAAAAATCCTTGTCTGCCGATTCTAAGTGGGAAGGTGTTGTGGTTGACTTAGGTGCAAAGTTTATGGGCCAGGAATTGAAATCCATTGTTTTCATTTTTAGTTGCAACTGGACCACTCCTCGTTCGGGATGGGGAGCCGCAACATACATGTACGATAATTTTGAACTTTCTGATACTCCATTGCCTCCCGGCGTGACCGAAGTTACCGACCTGAGTGATTTCTATATTAATTTTGAAGATCAGTCTAAAATTGATAAATGGGTTTCGGCCTTTGACCCGATCAATGCCTCTAATGCTTACCAAATTGTTGATAATCCAGTGAAAAGCGAGATTAATCCAACTGCCAAAGCTGTCAAGTTTGATAAAAGCGCCGACGCATCGTGGTGGCAGGGATTTAGAACTGTATTCAATGGAGCTTTGAAGGTTTCGAATAACCATAAATACCTTCACGCCATGTTGTGGGTGCCTCAATCGGCATTGAATGAAAATACAGGATCGGTGGATGTGCAATTGTGTGCAAAAGATTTTTCGGGAAATGAAAACAACCGCACTGAAAAAATCTGGGACGACCAGGTGGATGAATGGATCGATGTGGTGATGGAAATATCGAGTCTGTCTTATGTCTCAGAGTTGACAGTTCGCTTTGATGTACAACAAGACAACAACGGAAATTATATCAACTCCCCCGCAAACACATACTACGTGGATGAAATTGCGCTGTCTTCCAGTCCTGATGCCCGGAGCAGCGTCTCGGGAATCAAAAAGGGAACCGTTGGGCAGCAAGCGATTTGGGTGTCGGGCAAAAACGATGCGATTGAAGTGCATAGCGAAATTCCTGCTAATGTAAAGGTATATAGTTTATTGGGTAGATTGATTCATGAAACTTCTTTTTCAGGAAGCGTGCTTATCCCATCTCAAAAGGGGGCATATTTGGTGAAGGTGGAGTCTGGTGCAAATAGCAAAACGTCCAAAGTACTGGTAAAGTAGTTTTTTTTAACACAATGATTGCTAAGGTGGAGAAATCCTCCACCTTAGCTTAAATTTATTACCATGATAAATAGAATCTTACATTTTCTGCTCTTGCTGTCGCTGGTGTTTTCTATGTCGGCTTGTACCGATGAAGACAAAGGTCTTTCGCAACAAATCGTTGGGGCCTGGCAACTAACATCCCTCAACATAGACGGGCAGCAACAAGACTTGAGCGGCAACAACCAGATTATCCTTTTTGAAAGCAATTCCGTATTCAAACGTTATTTGACAGACGAGGCCAAATATCGGATTGGCGGTTGGAGCATCAAACCTGACATGCTTAATATTTCTTTGGATCTTCCAGCTGCATACTA
>ERZ778028.2272-NODE-2272-length-14650-cov-4.353820_pt1 | contig 14650 bp, 10 predicted proteins | sample MGYA00375758_ERZ778028 | MGnify/ENA primary metagenome ERZ778028 (study PRJEB29350, sample SAMN05389828) | bioreactor metagenome | isolation source: Thiocyanate bioreactor | place: South Africa: University of Cape Town | collected 2014-03-17 ... | reverse complement strand
ATGCAAAAATAAAAAGGTGATTATACTCTTTGTTCGGGGGCTTTGGCTAATTCATTGATGATGAAGAGCAACTTTACCTCCCATGGCGGTCTTTCTTGGGATAGCTAAGGATTTTCTATCTGTGACAGAGTCTTGAGCGATGATTGATATAAATCGTGTTACTTAGGAGTAATAGACGCCTATTGCTGCCTTGCAGGGGATCCTTCGCATGGCTCAGGATGACTCGCTCGCTAACCCAATTATGCACCTCTCCTAAAAATTACCCGTCATGCCGAGAGCAACGAGGGAGCTCCAAGATATGGAAAAATCGCCAATATGAATATTTATTAATCAATTTTATGATCCCATCACCCGAACATATCATTAAAAAGTTAAACAGATACCTCTTCAAGTAGTCCCACTTCTTGGTTTTGTAGCTCAACGGATTCAATTTTTTGAAAGCGGGCAGTGATTTTTTTTGCGGAGGTATTGACCTCATCAACATCCTGATGCGCCTGCTCGATGTGGCGAGATAACTTATCCATGCGTTTTTCAAAACGTTGAAAATCATCAGCTAAAGCGTGTAGGTGTTTCTGGATAATATGAATTTGTTTACGTGTGGCATCATCTTTTAACACCGCACGTGCGGTGGTCAGTACAGCCATCAAAGTGCTTGGAGAAACTAACCATACTTTACAACGCTGAGATAAGCTGATTAATTCTGGATGGTGGGCATGAATCTCGGCAAAAATGGATTCCGCAGGGATAAACATAAGTGCCCCATCCGTTGTTTCATTTGCAACGATGTATTTTTCAGCGATATCTTTAATGTGCTTTTGTATATCCATACGAAATTGCTGCTGGAGTGCTTTCTTTTCCATGGGTGAAGTATCCGGGTGGTGCAACCGTTGATAAGTTTCTAAAGGAAACTTGGCATCGATTGCAATATTTCCTGTAGGCTCAGGAAGAAACAGCACGCAATCGGCACGTTTTTGATTACTGAGCGTGTATTGCATTTGGTAGTGTGTGGAAGGAATCATATTGCCGATTAATGTTGACAGTTGCACTTCACCAAAAGCCCCGCGCGCGCGTTTATCGACCAAAACATCTTGCAGACTCACTACATGACTGGAGAGTTCAGTAATTTTTTTCTGAGCCTCATCAATAATGGTTAAGCGCTTCACGACGTCAAGAAAGGTAGTGGAAGTCTTTTCAAAGCCTTCAGAAAGCTTATTGTTTACTTGCAGGGTCAGTTGATGCAAGTGGGTACGGATTTCTTCTGTGAGTAATTGTAAATGAGAGGTTAATGAGGATGCATGCTGTTTAAAACTATGATTAATTTGCTCACGCACATCAATCATCTGTTTATGAACCGTATCATGAATCAATTGTTGTGTTAACAATTGGCTCTGACTTATTTTATCATTTAAATTCAACTGTAACTGATGTAACTGTTCCTGTGAAGACTCACCGATTTGTTGCACCCCCTGCATCATCATCGCTTTGGTTTTACCTAATTTAAATACAATGAGTAGACCGATAAAAAAATTAATCCCTAACGCAATCATTAAGGTTTCAGGTCTACTTATTAACGAATATACATCCATACATCAATCCATAAGTTGGTTTAATTTAATGGGCACATCATATTGATAAACAGTCTTGTATTGACCGTAATCTGTTAAACGCAAGTACCCAACGGCGAGGCTATCCTCATTTAAATTTTGATGATTGTCAAAAGTAAATTGCACCAGATGCTTCCCGGGTGTAAGCCAGCGTGCACTTTGAGTTGTCTCCAAAGGTTTTGGATCACCATTAATTGCCTGCTCGAATAAAACACTTTGCAATACGTAACGACTGGCAGTGGCTACTTCGACAAGGGCGGAAAAAGTTAATGGTTTAGAAGAGATTTTTTTAAGATTGATAAGGCTCGCTGAGGGAATTGAATATGAAAATGCAGCGCGCGCGGTACGGCGGACGATGATGTCGTCTTGCTCACTGAAAACCTCCGCCGTCACGTGCCAATTTTCTCCTTGGGGATTCATATCGGTCGTTAATAAGGTCGTGCCGACAAACTGATTGCGTTTTACCTTACGTAAAACCAGAGGTATCGGTTCACCCTCTGCACCTGTGATGAATGCATTAATATCCTGGAGCTCATAACTCGTATCGTTATCTTGTAACGTGATGTGGGCACGAAACTCATCGCCATAGTGATAGTTTAATGATTCAGGAGCTACTTTAAGAAACATGAGCGAAAATTTGTCAAACACATGAAGCAAATAATTCTGATTACTCTGGGCAGAAGCATTTTGCGTTTTGAGTATAAATTTTCCAAAACCCAGTTCTGGCTTAAGCTGTAGCCACGTATGCAAACCCGATCCGGACAGCGGTGTGCTCTCTAATGCCTCATTTTCACCATATACAGAGGCGGCTTGTGGTAAGGACATCATTTTTTGGGTCGGGGTTATAAGCTGAAGAGGGGGCGTGCTGCGACTATCCAGTGCAGAGATACGAATTACGGCACCCGGTGCGCGTGTAGAAACGATAACCCCTTGTTTCAACTGCTTCCCCGTAACCATCTGATTGTAACTATAGCTTTTCTCTCCGAGGCTTAATGAAGAAACGAGAGGATTTTCGGAGATGGTCCAATGTGCTTGTAAGGGCTCATGGGATAAATAAGTACACTGGTCACATAAATACGATTTGATTTTTTGCTGAGGCAGGGGATATGCGTATGATTGCATCCAGCAGGTTAGCGAAAGAATAAGGATAAGTAGTTTGCTCATGAAGCCACCTCAGGATCACGTAAAATACCAGCTAGAATTTGCTCCAAGCCATTACAAGAATGTCTACTCTGGTTATGACTTAGGGTTTTATTGGCTAAAAGCTCTTTATCTTGAAACCAGATTTCTCCAGCAGCGCCCTGAGATGAACAGTTTAAAAAGCCATCAGCACAGGAGTCGAGATAGAGTTTTGTAAGTTTTAAACCACTATTGAGGATATAACCATTACAATAACTTTCAGAATTGAAGGGAGAGGCGACAACATCAGTTCCGATAATTGAACGAAACCGCACAGGTAAAGAGGGTCGTCCCTGGGTGCCAAACAATAATTCTTGATTATAAATCTGCATATCCGTTACACGTTGTTGCTTTATCGCATTTCCTTGATAACCGAGAAGCCAGGAAAGATTGGAGCTTATCACATTATCACTTAAAGCTAAATCTGCTAATGACGTTCCTGCACTTGATGGTGCTAAAGCTATAACCTGGGTGATTATATTTTGCAGACGCAAATAATCGGCATTGTAGGTTGGATTTGATAAAATCCAACGCATTACATTTCCCCCATTTGAGTGAGTGTAAACAATAAGTGAGGTGATTTTTTTTTCATCTATAAATTCAATAAGTTGTGCCGCAGTACAATCACCTGCTACCGAGTCCCACATGTATTGACTAAAATCACAATGAGTAACCAATACGTTTTCAGGATGAGCCAAGCCCTGTGCGACACTGTCTATAAAATCAATTTTCCAATAAATTCCGTACGCATCATCACGGTGATCTTTGGTTCCATGAACAAAGGCAATGCCTGGATTTGTAGCAAAGGTGTATGAGGAAAAGAACAGGAGCACAAGCCCTGTAAGGATACGTCTAAATTCCATTTATTCGCGCCTCTTCTTGAGTTGAGCAGTATCTATATCATAATTTTTAATGATAAACTATTGTTTCTATAAAGGCTTTTTGGATAAGGTGAATGAGTCAGGATATTGCACAACAGATTGAAGAATTACGTGAGAAAATACGCCTATATGACTATCATTATTACGTACAAGACCAGCCTTTAGTTCCTGATGCAGAATATGATCGTTGTTTTCGCCAGCTCCGCGATTTGGAGGAGGAGCACCCAGGTTTAATTACAGCGGATTCTCCGACTCAACGCGTGAGTGGCACAGCGATTGATGCCTTTACTCCTGCGGTTCATCGTCAAGCCATGCTTTCTTTAGGCAATGTCTTTACTTTAGATGAGTTGCAAGCCTTTATGAAGCGGGTAACCGAGAAACTGGAGTTAGGCGACCAACAACTTGCTTTTGTGTGCGAACCAAAACTGGATGGTTTGGCCGTCAATTTAACTTATGAGCAAGGGATATTGACTACCGCTGCAACTCGCGGTGATGGGACCACCGGTGAGAATATTACCGCAAATATTAAAACGATAAATTCGATACCATTAAAATTAAATACCATCAATCCCCCCGCTCTGATTGAGATCCGGGGTGAAGTTTATATGCCTAAAGCGGGCTTTAAATCCTACAACCAAAAGGCGATTGCCCAGGGGGAAAAGGTTTTTGCTAACCCTCGCAATGCAGCTGCCGGAAGTTTACGGCAGTTAAATCCTGCAATTACCGCAAGTCGCCCGTTAGAAATCTATTGTTATGGCATTGGTGCTTGTGAAGGCTACCCGCTACCCTCAACCCATCATGAGCAGTTGCAGTTGTTAAAGAAATTTGGTTTTCGTGTTTCCGATTTAACGCAGCGTAAAACAGGCTACAACGGTTGTGTCGCTTATTATGAAGAACTCATGGAAAAAAGAGACAGTCTTCCATTTGAGATTGATGGGGTTGTTTATAAAGTTGATGATATTCATTTGCAACGTGAGTTAGGTTTTGTCTCACGAGCACCGCGTTTTGCCTGTGCGCATAAATTCCCTGCTTTGGAAGAGCTCACTCAATTGGTCGCAGTAGACTTCCAGGTAGGACGTACCGGAGCGCTTACGCCTGTAGCACGCCTTGTCCCTGTACTTGTCGGAGGGGTGACGGTAAGTAATGCAACTCTTCATAATATGGACGAGATCCAACGTAAGGATATTCGTATTCATGATGTGGTGATTATTCGGCGTGCAGGCGATGTGATACCTGAAGTAGTTTCAGTAGTAAAAGACCAGCGACCAAGCGATACTTTGGAAATTAAACTACCTGCAACCTGTCCTGTGTGTAACTCCGAAGTTGTCCGTGAACCAGGTGAGGCGGTGGCGCGTTGCATTGGGGGATTATTCTGCAAAGCTCAGTTAAAGCGCATGATGTGGCATTTTGCTTCCCGTAAAGCCATGTATATAGATGGCCTGGGGGCGATGTTGATTGAGCAACTCGTTGACGAGGGTTTGGTTCGTCATCTGCCCGATTTATATACTCTCAATATTGATGTGCTGAGTGCGTTACCGCGAATGGGGACGAAATCTGCACAAAATTTGTTGCAATCGCTTGAGCAAAGTAAAAAAACCACCTTTAATCGTTTCCTTTATGCTTTGGGTATTCGCGAAATCGGTGAAGCAGGAGCAAGGGTTCTGGCAGATTATTTTGGTGATATTGAGGCTATTGAAAAGGCAACCTTTGAGGAACTCATGACTCTGAGCGATATCGGCCCAGTTGCCGCTGCTAATGTTGTGCATTTTTTTGCACAAGAACATAATTTGGAAATCATTAAGCAGTTGCTTCATTTAGGTGTTCATTGGCCAAAACATGTGAAAAAAGTGGTTAACGAACACAATCCATTTTTTGGTAAAACGGTGGTCTTAACGGGAACTTTAAGTTCTATGAGTCGTGAAGACGCAAAAGCAAAACTTTTAGCTTTAGGTGCGAAGGTCAGTGGCAGTGTTTCGGTAAAAACTCATTTTGTTCTTGCGGGCACAGAAGCAGGCTCAAAACTTGATAGGGCACTGGAATTAGGGGTGCCGGTGCTGACTGAAGAGCAATTTCTTGAGATGTTAATCGTGTAAGAGGGTCTTCATGTCAGGGATGAGGTTTTTATTTTGTTTATTTCTACTCATGCAAACAAATTCACTTGCTGCCTGGGTATTTAATGACCCTTATCCGCGACAAGATCGTCTTAAAAACATCTATTATGCTTCATTTACAGAGCAGCCTAAGACATTAGATCCGGCTTTATCCTACTCAGCAAATGAATATCAATTCCTGGCGCAAATCTATGAACCCCTGCTGGGTTATGATTACTATCAACGTCCTTACCAGTTGATTCCGGTTACTGCAGAAAAAATTCCGACGATTCGCTATACCAATGCACAGAGTGAGCCCCTGGTGAATGCACGCGATGATGCCTATTCAGTTTATACAATTAGTATTCGTCCAGGGATTTACTATCAACCTCATCCCGCTTTTGCTCGCACAGCATCAGGTGATTATCGCTATTTAAATCTACCCGATGATTACATTGAAGATCATGGAGTCAGACGCTTGTCTGACTTTAAACACACTGGCACTCGCGAGCTTGTTAGTGATGACTATATCTATCAAATCAAGCGCTTGGCAAATCCTTTACTGAGTTCACCCATATATGGCCTTATGAGTGATTATATTTTAGGTTTTAAAGAGTACGGTGCGTTACTTCCTAGGAAATCCGGCTATATTGATTTGCGTGAGTATCCTATTAAGGGCATCCGGAAATTGGATGATTATCACTTTGAAATTACGCTCAAAAAACCTTATAGCCAGTTTTTATTTTGGCTGGCAATGCCTTTTTTTTCCCCACTTCCTTGGGAGGTTGATTGTTTTTATAATCAACCAGGATTTAGTGATAGAAATCTCACCCTAAGTTGGTATCCAGTCGGCACGGGACCCTTTACCTTGGCCGAGAATAATCCGAATCAGCGGATGGTTTTAACAAAAAATCCCAACTATCGAGAGGAGTATTTTCCGACACCAAGTGCAAGCGGTCATGAACAGTTCGCAAAAAATGCGGGTAAGCGCTTGCCTCTAATCGATAAGGCTGTGTATACCCTTGAAAAAGAATCTATTCCGCGTTGGAATAAATTTTTACAGGGTTATTATGATGATTCTGCAATTACAAACGACAGTTTTGATCAGGCCATAAGGATAAATCATAAAGGTGAGGTAACATTGACTTCTGAGATGAAGCATAAAAAGATCTACCTCACACAAACCTTGGAACCCAGTGTTTATTATCTGGGATTTAATATGCTGGATCCCGTTGTGGGTGGATACAGTGCTAAAGCACGTGCTTTACGACAGGCTATATCGATTGCAATTAATTATGAGGAATACATTGCAATTTTTTCCAATGGTCGCGGCATCGCAGCACAAGGACCGATACCACCTGGAATCTTTGGGCGTGAGGAAGGTGCTTCCGGTATGAATCCTTACGTTTATGACTGGGTTCAAGGGCAAGCGGTGCGTAAACCTTTAGCAAAAGCTAAGCAATTACTCAGCATCGCAGGTTATCCTCAAGGGATTGATCCAAAAACTGGGAAACCACTTATTTTGCATTACGATGTTGCAACTACAGGCAGCCCGGAAGAAAAAGGCTTATTAGATTGGATGCGTAAACAATTTGCACAGTTAGGGATTGATTTGAATGTTCGGGCCACCTTATACAATCGCTTCCAGGAGAAAGTACGTGCCGGTAACACCCAAATTTTCAGTTGGGGGTGGATTGCCGATTATCCTGATCCGGAAAATTTTCTTTTTCAGCTCTATGGTGCCAACGGTAAAGTGAAATATGGAGGGGAAAATGCGACGAATTACCGCAATCCAGAATTTGATCGTTTGTTCAATTTAATGAAAAACCGTCCGAATGATAACTTGCGTCAAGGATTGATTAACCAGATGCAAGCGATTGTCTTACGCGATTCGCCATGGGTGTGGGGCATCCATACCGAAAACTTCACTTTAGCCCATCAGTGGAAATCGATGATAAAAGCAAATCCCATTTATCTGGCAAATTTGAAATATGTGTCTGTTGATGTAAACATGCGTGCACAATTAAGAACCCAATGGAATCAACCGCTGTTATGGCCTTTAGGTGCTTTGCTACTGTTCCTGCTCATGTTGTTGGTACCTGTATTGATTTCTTATAGACGCAAAGAAAATAAGCCTGCTTCGAGGGACGATTTATCATGATTTTTTATTTTTTAAGACGCTTGCTTTATGCGGTACCCATACTGTTTGGGATTAACTTAATAACTTTTGTGCTTTTTTTTATGGTGAATAGTCGAGATGATATTGCGCGTATGCATTTAGGACAAAAGCATCTACAGCAAAAAGTTATTGAAGGCTGGAAAGTGGCGCACGGTTATGATTTGCCCCTCTTTTATAATGAAAAAAAATCGAATATGGGCGCCTGGACTCAAACGCTTTTTTTTCAAAAATCGTTGAAACTTTTTACTTTCGATTTTGGTATTTCTGATGCGGGTCGCGACATTAGCGAGGACATCCAATTTCGCATGTGGCCAAGTTTGGCTATTGCACTGCCAATTCTTTTTATTGAAATTATTGTGAATATTTTTATTGCCATGCTTATGGCTTTTTTTCGTGATTCGTATCTGGATGTTGGCGGCATCATTCTGTGCATTATTCTCATGTCGATTTCAAGCTTGTTTTATATCATCGGAGGGCAGTTTTTATTCGGTAAAATTTTGCGGCTCGTGCCGATTTCAGGCTACGATAGTGGTATTTATGCTTTGAAATTTGTCATACTTCCGATTGCTGTGGCTGTTTTGGGGAGTTTAGGCGCAGGTGGACGATGGTACCGAGCCCTTTTTCTGGAAGAAATGGCTAAGGATTATGTAAAAACTGCCCGTGCTAAAGGTCTTTCCGAGCGCGTGGTTCTTTTTAAGCATGTTTTGCGAAATACATTACTTCCCATCCTTACCGGCATTGTGGTACTCATTCCCTCATTATTTATGGGTAGTTTGGTTTTGGAATCTTTTTTCGGTATCCCAGGACTTGGAAGTTACATCATCGATGCGATTCAACAACAAGATTTTGCCATTGTGCGAGCCATGGTATTTTTAGGTTCAATCCTGTATATTATTGGGCTAATTTTAACGGATTTTTCATACATCATTGTCGATCCCCGAGTGAGATTCTCTTAGATGGAAGATGTTGGGTACTTATGGACAGACACCTTGTTTCTGGCCATATTGGTCATTTTTTTTGGTTTTATTCTATGGAGTCTTCGTAAAGCGCATGTGCGCTGGCGTCTAGTAAAAATTTTTCGCCGACCATTCGCTGTAAGTGCTTTTATTGTTCTGCTTTTTTTCTTAACTATCGGTGTACTAGATTCCATTCATCTTACAATTAATAATAAAACTGCTGCACCTAATAATACGCTTCTTGATCATTTTTTATATCCATTAGGAGCCTTTCAGGAAAAAACATATTCGGCTCCGTTGGCATTACATCAATTTGTTACCGATACAGTTGCTGTAAATGGTGTCCTGCAGCAAGTTTATCCTTTACTGGTTTATCCAGCACCCTGGATCAAAAATTCAGCCGATAGATGGCGATTAATTAATCACTCTATCGAGCATGCTACGCTCGCCAGCAGTCTGATATTATTAATGCAAGTTTTAGTATGGATAGCATGGCGGCATCTGGGACGTCGTGATGACCGAAAAATTCATTACGCGCCCTTACTTAGTGCCTGGTTAACGTTGGGAGCACTTACCTTTATTACGGTGTTGGCATTTGATTTATCACGAGGTTTGCATATATTAGGCACGGGCCAAATTGGGCAAGACATATTTTTTTATACAGTCAAAAGCGTGCGAACAGGCCTGATTATTGGTACATTAACTACACTGTTTATGCTTCCTTTTGCGCTTCTATTAGGTATCATCGCAGGATATTTTGGTGGATTTATAGATGATGTGATTCAATATGTCTATACGACATTAAGTTCTATTCCCGGAGTCTTACTGATTACCGCTTCTGTTTTATCCTTACAAACATTTATCGCAAACCATCCGCAATTATTTACAACGTTAGCGCAAAGCGCGGATGCTCGCCTTTTGTCCCTATGCTTTATCCTTGGGGTCACGAGCTGGTCAAGTTTGTGTCGATTACTACGAGCTGAAGCACTAAAATTGCGTGAGGTTGATTTTGTGATGGCGGCTAAATCTCTGGGGTCAAGCTGGTTTACGATCGTACGGCGACATTTACTACCCAATGTGATGCACATTGTCGTCATTACCCTGGTTTTGGACTTCAGTTTTTTAGTTATGGCTGAGGCGCTACTATCTTATGTAGGGGCGGGTGTATCACCTATGACCATTAGCTGGGGAAATATGATCAACAGCGCACGTTTGGAGCTGGCAAGAGACCCTGTCGTTTGGTGGCCGATGACCGCAGCGTTTGCACTCATGTTCTTACTTGTACTTGCAATGAATATTTTCGCAGATGCAGTCCGAGATGCTTTCGATCCCCGATACTAATGGGCAATTTTGCAGCTGGATTCTTAGCGTCAAATTAGGTAAAGTGCACCTAAACTTTTTTAAAAAGAACCTTTATGCAACAGCGATTTGTCCATTTACGCGTCCATACGGAATTTTCTTTAGTAAACGGATTAACCCGGGTCAAGCCCTTAATGAAGGCTTTACCTGCGCGTCAGATGTCCGCAGTCGCTGTCACCGACTACTGTAATTTATTTGCAGCAGTTAAAGTTTATAAAGCCGCTGTGGATGCCGGAATAAAACCCATCATTGGGAGCGATCTTCCTTGTCATGATCCTGAACATCCTGAGCGTATTTTCTCACTAGTATTGCTGTGCATGAATAACGCGGGTTATAGAAACTTAACTTGCCTGGTTTCAAAAGCTTATCAGGAGGGCCAATACCAGGGGCAACCTCGAGTGCAATTATCCTGGATTGAAAACTATGCAGATGGATTAATCGCGCTTTCTGGGGGGTATACTGGGGATATTGGTCAAGCCTTACTCGCAAATGATTGGGAATTAGCAAAGTTAAGAGCGACCCAATGGAATGCTCTTTTTCCTAAACGTTTTTACCTCGAGATTCAGCGCACTGGACGCCCTGATGAAAATATCTACAATGAAAGAATAATCAAGCTTGCCGAAGAGCTTCAACTACCCATAGTGGCGACTAATGATGTTTGCTTTTTAGACAAGGATGATTTTGAAGCGCATGAAGCCCGAGTATGCATTCATGATGGATTGACTTTAGCAGACCCCAGAAGAGAGCAAAAATATACTGCGCAGCAATATTTACGCTCAGCAGAAGAAATGGAAGCCTTATTTGCTGATTTGCCTTCTGCCATTAATAACACCGTTGAGATCAGTAAGCGATGTACGGTTAAACTCAATTTGGGAAATAATTTCTTACCTAAGTTCCCAATTCCTGAGGGTTCAACTGTTGAACAATATCTGTCGTATCTCTCCGCGCAAGGTTTAGAAGAGCGTCTATTACATATTTTTCGCGATAAAGGACTTGAAGAGCTTCGTGAGCATCGCCAAGAATATGATACCCGTTTGAAAATTGAGCTTGATGTAATCAACAATATGGGATTTGCTGGTTATTTCCTTATCGTAGCTGATTTTATTCAATGGGCAAAAAATAATGGCGTACCAGTAGGCCCTGGTCGTGGATCGGGTGCGGGTTCTCTGGTTGCTTATGCGTTAAAAATTACCGATTTAGATCCACTAGAATACGAACTTCTATTCGAACGCTTTTTGAACCCAGAGCGGGTATCCATGCCCGACTTTGATATCGATTTCTGCATGGAGGGACGTGATCGCGTTATTGACTATGTTGCTGAGAAATATGGACGTCAAAGTGTATCCCAAATTATCACTTTTGGTACCATGGCGGCAAAAGCCGTAGTGCGTGATGTTGGGCGGGTGCTCGGGCATCCCTATGGATTTGTCGATAAGTTAGCCAAATTAATTCCTTTTGAAATTGGTATGACTTTAAGCAAAGCGATGGAGCAGGAACCAGAGCTGGGCCGAAAGTATGAGGAAGAAGAAGAGGTTAGAGAATTAATTGATTTGGCATTAAAACTCGAGGGGATTACTCGCAATGCTGGAAAACACGCAGGTGGTGTAGTGATTGCGCCCTCGTTACTCACAGACTTTACCGCTATTTACTGTGAAGAGGGTTCTAATCAAATCGTTAGCCAATTTGACAAAGATGATGTTGAAGCTGCAGGGCTGGTAAAGTTTGACTTTTTGGGTTTACGTACGCTCACAATAATTGACTGGGCGCTCGCAATCATTAATCGTCAGAAAAAAGAAGCAGGTTTACAATTAATCGACATTAGTCAAATACCTACCGATGACTCTGCTTCCTTTGAATTATTAAAAGCGTGTAAAACGACTGCCGTTTTTCAGCTCGAGTCACGCGGAATGAAAGAGCTCATCGGTCGTCTGCAACCCGATTGTTTTGAAGATATTATCGCTTTGGTGGCTTTATTTCGGCCGGGTCCATTGCAATCAGGGATGGTTGATGACTTTATTGACCGAAAACATGGTCGCGCTGCTGTTGATTATCCACATCCTGACCTGGAACCGATTCTCAAACCGACTTATGGGGTGATCCTGTATCAGGAACAGGTCATGCAGATTGCTCAGGTTCTTGCCAATTATACCTTGGGCGGTGCCGATCTCTTACGTCGAGCCATGGGGAAAAAGAAACCGGAAGAAATGGCAAAGCAACGTGAAATTTTCACAAAGGGCGCCGTTGCCCGTGGAGTTGAGGAACAAGTTGCCACATACATTTTCGATTTGATGGAAAAATTTGCTGGATATGGTTTTAACAAATCACACTCGGCAGCCTATGCCTTGGTAGCTTACCAGACGGCCTGGTTAAAAGCTCATTACCCTGCTGCATTCATGGCGGCGGTGATGTCCTCAGATATGGATAACACTGATAAGGTTGTAAATTTTATCGATGAATGTGCCAACATGAATCTAACTGTTTCGCCACCCTCGATTAATAAATCAATGTATCAATTTACGGTTAACGAAGAGCAAACGATTATTTATGGTTTAGGGGCGATTAAAGGAGTAGGTGAAAATGCGATTGAGTGTATAACCGATGCTCGAAATGAAGGAGGGGCATTTAAAGATTTATTCGATTTTTGCCAGCGCCTGGATTTGCGAAAGGTCAATCGTCGCGTACTGGAAGCATTGATTAAAAGCGGTGCTTTCGATGAGTGGCATATCGAACGTTCGGTCTTGGTCGCTTCTATAGATAAAGCATTGAAAGTGGCGGAAAAGGAGCATCAAAATCAAAGCTCAGGCCAATTCGATTTGTTCACCATATTGGAGGATAACGCCCAATCGCAGGATTATGTTTCGTGTAAGCCCTGGACTGAGGCGCAGCGTTTAGAAGGTGAGCGCGAAGTTCTTGGTTTTTACTTAACGGGTCATCCAGCCGATCAATATCGGCGAGAATTTAAAGAGTTTTGCATACCAATAAGCCAACTCAATCCCTCCACCCATAAAAAGGCTTCAGTCTGCGGTCAAGTTACTGGGGTACGTAAAATAATCACGAAGAGAGGAAAGCGACTGGTTATTATCGGCTTGGATGATGCAACATCACGTATCGATATCGTCGTTTTTTCAGAAGTTTTTGATTCCTTCCAATCTGCAATTAATACCGGAGATTTGTTAATTATTGAAGGAGAGGTGGCTCATGATGATTTCAGCGGGGGTGTTAAGTTATCTGCAACACAGATTTATGATATTGCTTCAGCGAGGTTAAAATTTGCTCGATGTGTAGAAATCCGCCTGAATAATGACCAACAATCGTTATTTTCTACCCTAAAAGCCTTATTAAAAGCCAATGCGGGAGCATGTGCGGTACAGCTTCTTTATAAAAACCAGCAGGCCAAGGTTAAATTAAATATTGACCCTCAATTTCGAATCCATCCCACCGATGAATGTCTTACCCAGCTACGTCAATTAATGGGGGAAGAACAAGTAGTTATGAATTATTGATTTGCTGATAACCAATTGCCATCAGCAGTTATTCGATGGCACTTTTACGAAAAGTACGGACCGTTTTCTGAGTGCTGTTCTCTACTATAGTTCCATGAATATCACCAAAATGTCCGTTTACTTGAGTTAGCATCCAAGTGTAAAGAGCATCTACATCTTTTCCCTCCTGCTTTGCTATCTGCTCATGGCCACAGTATACTGCAGCAGTGTATTGCTCATTCATTTTCGAGATCCTCGATCGCCTTCTAATTCTAATTTTAGTATTTCAATTGATTGATTGTCAATTTTTTGTACAGTTATTGGTTCTTGCTGAGCTAAAATTTAAAGAGCGTATTTCGCAATAAATCAGGGAGAATAAAAGTGACTACATTGCTTTTTTTAGCGACTATTATGGGATGGTATTTAGTTATAATGAGCAGCTATGTCTTGTTAAGGCGCAAGTATTTATTGGTAAGTATTGGTGAGATTTTAACTCAGCCCAGTATTTTGCTCCTCATAGGCGTGGTGAACTTAATCATTGGATTAGTACTTATCACAGCTTATAACAATTGGACATTAGGTTGGCCAATAGTCGTGACCTTACTATCATGGTTGGTACTAATAGGTGGTATTCTTCGCCTTTTCTATCCGGAGGCGGTGCATCTGGTTGCAAATAAATTCATCGCACGCCCCGAGTTATTATCAGCCGTTGCATTTATAATGCTCATTATTGGGTTATTTTTATTGTATCAAGTTTACTTTTCTGGAATCGTAGTCACAAATTTAAGGTGAACATTTGTTGAACGAGATATTTTTTGATACATTTGATCTTTTCATTAATGTGGGATCAAAATGCCATCTTTTGATATCGTTTCAGAAATTAATCAGGTTGAACTTCGTAACGCTGTAGATAATGCAGC
>ERZ778028.2271-NODE-2271-length-14651-cov-4.657372_pt1 | contig 14651 bp, 9 predicted proteins | sample MGYA00375758_ERZ778028 | MGnify/ENA primary metagenome ERZ778028 (study PRJEB29350, sample SAMN05389828) | bioreactor metagenome | isolation source: Thiocyanate bioreactor | place: South Africa: University of Cape Town | collected 2014-03-17 ... | reverse complement strand
CTGGCCTAGTCGGGGGCTTGGAAATCAGGCGCCGGTGCGCGATACCTGCTCGGCATACTCGCCTTTGGCCCGGTAGCGCCACAAATAGGACGGGACCACCGCCTCCACCGAGGTCGGCACGATGCCAAGGTCCGACAGCCGCGCGGCGGTGGGCGAGACCACATTATCGCTCTTGAGCAGTCGCACCTGGTCCATGGTCAGGACCGGCTTGGGCAACAGGCCCAGGAAGGCGGCCTTCATCATCGCGAGGCTGAAGGGCAGGGGCAGCAGAAGCCTGCGGCGGCCGGTTTCGCGCAGGATCAGTTGCAGCAACTCCTTGAAGCTATAGATGCCGGGTCCGCCCAGTTCATAGGTGCGGCCGCGCGCGGCGTCCGAGGTCAGGGCCGTGACGATGGCGCGGGCGACATCGCCGACAAAGACCGGCTGGAAGCGGGTATGGCCGCCGCCGATCAGGGGCAGGACGGGCAGGAAACGCGCCAGCCCGGCGAATTTGTTGAAGAAATTGTCTTCCGGCCCGAACACGATGGAGGGGCGCAGGATCACGGCGTCGGGAAACGCCTCGCGCACCGCCTTTTCGCCTTGGGCCTTGGTGACGGCATAGTTGGAGGTGGCTTCCAGGTCCGCGCCGATGGCCGAGACATGCACCAGCGCGCCCACGCTCGCCTCCGCGGCGGCGGTGGCGATATGGGCCGCGCCGTTGGCCTGGACATCGTCGAAGGTCTGGTGGCCGCTCTCGAACAGGATGCCGCACAGATTGACCACCGCGTCGGAGCCGTTCAGGGCCTGGGCCACCGCTTCGGCGTCGGTGATGTCGCATTTGACGAAATCGATCTGGCCCACCGTGCCCAGGGGGCGCAGGAAGAAACCGCGGCCGGGATGGCGGGTGGCCACCTTGATGCGCCAGCCGGCCTTGGCCAGGGCGCGCACCGTATGGCGGCCCAGAAAGCCCGAGCCGCCGAAAACCGTGACCAGCCTGGAATTCATGGGCAAACCTCGCTTCAGACCCCGCTGGTTTAGCCAAAAGCGGAGCCCGAGGAAATGGCCCTGGCGGCCGCGCGACAGGCTGATTTTTGCCCGGAAAACAGGTGATTGACTTGGGCGCGAGGGGCCCCTAAACATCGCGCCCCTACCGGTTGGCCTTCGGGCTGGCCCCGTGCCCAGATGGCGGAATTGGTAGACGCACTAGTTTCAGGTACTAGCGCTGCAAGGCGTGGAGGTTCGAGTCCTCTTCTGGGCACCATTTGTTCTTTCGCCGACGCTCGCAGGCGTCCGCAAACCCCAAGAAACCCAATAAAATAGCGACTTTGGCGTTCGCCACTGTTCGCCCTTGGTCTGGCCTACGCGGCGAGCCCGTTGGTATTTTGTTGGTATTCGGGGGTCCGAAATACCCCCTGTTGGTACGGACGCACTTCTCAACTTGGAGGCAGTGAAAATGGCCCTAACCGACGTAAAATGCCGTAGCGCCAAGCCTGGCCCGGCCCGACTGAAAATCTCAGATGGAGGCGGGTTGCAGCTCTGGGTGCAAACCAACGGAACACGCCTCTGGCAGTTCGCCTACCGCTTTGGGGGAAAACAGAAGCAGCTTTCGTTCGGGCCATATCCTGAGGTCTCCCTGCAAGAGGCCCGCGGTAAACGCGAGGAAGCCAGACGGCAGCTCAGGGACGGAATTGACCCCGCTGCAGAGAAAAAACTCCGGCAAGAGGCCGCAGCGGCCCCGGGCGATACTTTTAAGGAAGTTGCCATAGAGTTCATCGAGAAATGCCGGCGGGAGAATCTCGCTGGGGTCACCCTGCTTAAAAAGGAGTGGCTGCTCGATTTTGCCTATCCGACCTTGGGCGAAAAGCGCGTCGCTGAAATTCGGCCCGTCGATGTGCTGAAAATTTTGCAAGATGTGGAGTATCGCGGCTGCTACGAGACGGCCCGTCGCCTTCGTTCCACGATCGGGGCTGTCTGCCGCTATGCCATTGCAACAGCTAGAGCTGAATTTGACCCGACACCAGCCCTTCGCGGGGCCATCAGCCCGCCGAAAGTAACCCCTCGTGCAGCCATCACGGACCCGAAAAAGTTCGGGGGGCTATTGCGTGCTATAGAGGATTTTGACGGCCAACCGCAGACGATTGCAGGCCTCAAGCTTCTTGCGCTGCTGTTTCCGCGTCCAGGAGAATTGCGCTCTTCCGAATGGACCGAATTTGATTTGAAAAAAGCGATTTGGACGATACCGGCTGCCAAGACGAAGATGCGGCGCGAGCATCGGGTGCCTTTGCCCAGTCAGGCTATAGAAGTGTTGGAAGATCTGGGAAAAATTACCGGCCATAAGCCGTTACTGCTGCCCAGCTTTTACGGCAACGGCAAGCCCATTTCTGAAAACACGCTCAATACCGCCCTTCGGCGAATGGGGTATGGGCAAGATGAGATGACTTCGCATGGCTTCCGCGCCAGTGCCTCAACTCTCCTGAATGAATCCGGCAAGTGGAGCGCGGACGCAATTGAGCGCCAACTCGCACACGTAGAATCCAATAATGTCCGCCGAGCCTATGCTCGCGGGGCTCATTGGGATGAGCGCGTTAAAATGATGACCTGGTGGGCGGGCTACTTAGACCGGTTAAGAGGAAGTACTGGGAAGCAATCCCTCAAGATCGCTTCTTAGTTCGAAACAGGGCTACCCGCAGACCGCTCGACTTGCGTACTTCGGCTAAGCGGACGCCAATAAATCGTCCAGATACTCTGAGGTGGGGCTAACGCCTGTAACGAGCAGATGGTCTCTGGCTCGGGTACAGGCAACATACAGGAGGTGGCGTTCGGTGTCGTAAACCTCTTTAAGGTCTGCATCATCGCCAACCTGCTCAATTCGCTCCTGCAGAGGAATCACCTCGTCGTCGCAAGCCATTACCGCTACAGAGCGGAACTCCAGGCCTTTCGCCAAATGCATCGTGCATATGGATATCGTGCCGTGCTCAGTCTCCACATGGTCATCAATTACCCGAAAGGGAGTTTTGGTGCCCTCAACTGCCTGCCGAGCGCGCTCTAACTGCGGCTGTGATCGAACGATCACACCAATTTCGTGGGGACTTACGCCATTGGCCAGCCGTTCCGACAGCCAGTTCGAGACAGCTTTGGTCTCTGCTGCAATCGCGTCAAATGCTACAATGGTCGGCGCGGGGCCGTTAAAGACCGAAACCGTGTCATTGCGCGTTTCATCATTTCCATCGACGTCCGAAACCGTTGCACCGAGGAGCCGATCGGCCTGCATGCGGATCTGATGGGAAGTTCTGTAATTGACGCGCAACGTGCGTGCTCGCCCACGAACGTCCACGCCCAATGCTTTCCAGGAGAAGGGCTGCTGGAAGATGCGCTGCCCTAGGTCTCCGGCGAAAAATAGAGCGTCAGGATGTGCCGCGCCCAGGGCTGCCAAAAATCGAAGGTGCGAGACGCTAAGGTCTTGCGCCTCGTCAACCACTACGTAGTCAAAGATAGTTTTGCCCGAACTACTGATCGTGGCAGCCAGGGAAGCGAACAGCTCTGCGAAGGTCACTAGCTGAAGGGCCGTCAACTCGGAACGCGCGCTGCCAAATATCGACCAAAGTATTTGCCTCTGCGCTTCTGGAAGTTTTGTTTTCCGGCCGAGGCGAACCACGTCGCGATATTGCTCCCACGAGCGCAACTGCCACGCGTCAACAACCTGATCCCATTCAGTCCACAAAAAATGGGCTGAAAACTTGTGAGCATCGGCATTGGCGGCCGCGCGCTTCAGTGTGTCTTTGATCTGTTGAGGTGATGCAATCGTAGCAGGCCCGATAAGAGATTTGTACAATCGTATGCCGATCGCGTTGAGAGAGTGGACGTCAATACGTTCACCCAGGCGAGGCTCATTAGCCAACAATCGGCGCAAACTTACCTTTAACGCGTGGGCGAGGGAGTCAGAGAACGTCGTCAGAAGAACCCGGCTATCTGGGTGGACTCGCGCGAGATGCGCGGCTCGATGCAGCGCGACAATGGTCTTTCCCGTCCCCGCCGAACCGGAAACGCGCGCCGGCCCGGAGTATTCCCTTTCAACGATTTGCCGCTGTTCAGGGTGCAGAAATATAGTCCACTTGTCCCAAGGGTAGTCCAGCGCCCGTTCCAGTTCTTCGACGTTCGTAAGAACGCGAAACCGGCGCTGTGCGTCCGGATGTGTAAATGGATTTGGGGCGAGCCCAGGCGCGTCGGGTTTTCTTGGCTTGCCCCCCGTCGCCAGCTCCAAGAGCGCTTCAGACGCCTCCGCCGGCAAATGATCCGACAGGGACAATAGAGAGTCCTCAGTTGCCAATCTTACGTCAGCCAACCATTCCATCGGTACGCCGTATCCGAGCAGCTCGTCCTCAGAGACGGATGCGAACAGCTTTGTCTTTTCGGGCGCTGTTGGGGGAGGGAGCGCTTCCGCAACTGCCTCGATATAAACCGGAACGACAATTTCCTTGACCGTTTCGCGAACTTCAACGAGCTGTGCGGCGCCCGTTTTAGGGTGCGTTTCGATTTTTCGACGCTCTGCCCAACCATATGCTTTGTCATGATGATCGACATAGCAGAGCAGCAGGCTGCCAGGCCCGCGATGAACGATGATACGAATATCAGAGTTTACCCGGACAGACCAAAAGCTCTTGTCTTTTGATTTTTCCAACTTGTGGAAATGCATTCCCGGATTTGCCGGGTTCATCTGTAGATCAAATGCAGTCGTTTTGACGGCTTTCTGCTCATCGCCTGTTAGGCGGGCCAAGCTGTCTGAAAATGTGTCCGCAATCAAAAAATCCAACTGGACGCCCTATGAATTATGAGGTGATGCCGACCTAAATCTTGAACACTTTCATCACCTCATCACCGAGATGATTGATCACTTTTACCGCAATTCGCCCCTTAGTTGGTTTGTCGAATGGCCTTGAGAGCGCGCTGTTCAAGGTCGCCCAAGCCTCCGCGTCTATTTCGGTCCGGAGGCTCATTTTGAGAGCGCTATAGGGATCGTTTGCGCCAAGAAAATAAGCATGGCGAACAAAGAAACTCTCTTCGTTATAATCAGTGTCGATGAGCCAGCATGCGATACCTTCCGCACCGTCGCTGACAACCTCACCAGTTTGTGGCTTGAAAACGTCTACTCCGTTCACTTTGACCCGGAAACGCCCGTCGTTTTCCGTAATCAAGTCGATATCGGGCTCGCCGAAAATTACAAACAGATTGCCCTTACCAGTATTTTTTAGGTCGTCTGCCATATGCAAATCGGCGTTCATGCGAGCTTTGAGAACTGGAATGCGTCCGAGCTTGTTAAATTCCGTTGTATGGGCCTCGAAATTGAACGCACACGCAATTAAAACATCGAAACCAGCATCTCCAGCCTCGCGGGCTGCGGCTACCAAATCAGCGCGTTGCACAGTCCCAAATTCAGATCCGATGAATATAGCCGCGCGCCGCTCTGCGCTTCCCTCTAGGTAGCGCCCCTCGGCACAAACCAAGTCTCCCGGCCAAGGTGTTAGCGTCGAGAATGTAAGGCGATCTTCCTTGTGTGCCTGCTGAACACCGGATGCTTGGAGGTTATCCAAAACCATTTGAGGAAAGGATTGCTTCCCGTTGTTAGCATCACGTTTTAGATTATCGAGTAACTCTCCGTCTTCATCCACGCCGAGTACGCGGTGGGGGCTGAGGCTTTCAACTGTAAATGGTCCTGCTACTCTTACCTTCTTCTTATCGTCGTATGGTTTATCGTAAAGAAATTCCGATTCTGCCTTTGCCGCGATCGACGCATCAATTTCACGTTGCCGTTCGACAACTGCGTTGAGCCACTGTCCGTGAACAGTTTTCGCAGGGGCGGGCCAGCTTTTATCCGCGACCAATGGGATTTGCCATTCCTCCAGATTCTTCCGCAGAGCTGAGTTTAGTTGTTGTCGCAAGGACTCGATGGCGGCGTACCGCTTTTCCCAAATGACATCGAGCTCCAAGTTATTGGCAATCGACTTCAACGTAATGTGGGGGACACGTTCGTTGACAAAGCCAAGGCGGATATCGCCTCGCACCGGCGCAGAACTGGGCGGGCTCCTTGTGACCTCGGCCTCCTTTAACTGCCCCTCGCGGGAGTCTGCCAACAGATAATAGGGATACCTGGCGCCCATAATCCGCGCTCTTGCTAGCGCCAGCGCAACCCTTGAGGTATCGATGGTGATCCAACGGCGCCCCCACTGTTCCGCAACGGTTGCGGTAGTGCCTGACCCACATGTTGGATCTAAGACCAAATCGCCAGGGTCAGTGCACATAAGGATGCAGCGCTGAATGGTGCGTGCAGACGTCTGAACGACGTAGGTCTTGTCCTCTGCTCGGCTCGAAAACTTAACATCAGTCCAGATGTTGTTAATGGCGATAGCAGGGAAGTCATCAATGAAGCGGACATAGCTGAGGCTGGAACCGCGAGGTTCTAACCGTTTCGCATAGCCCAGGCGCTTCATGCCGGCTTCGCTCGTCTTCCAGCGATTGGTAATGCTGGGACGATACTCTTCGCCTTCGATCGAAACTGGGAACCAGGAAGCGGCGCCTTCACCTTTTTCTCGGCCAACGCTCTGGCTCGTAAGATTGTCCTGTCGGTAAATGCGAGCTTCCGAAGGAATTAGATCGGGATTGGCTTTTTCCTCGGAGGTCATGGGTCGGCGGCTCAAGTCCGGAAACGCTAACCTGGAGTATTCCGTGAACCCAGACTGGCCGCGCTGTTTTGGCAGCCAAGGAGCGCGAAACTTGAGAGCGGGTTTGGATTTAGCAAACCAAAGTACGTAGTCGGTCACAGGGGACAAATAGTCTTGGGTCTGGCTGCTCGTCTTCTCGATGGTTATCTGCGCGATGCAATTGTCCTCTCCAAAAACATCGTCCAACAATGCGCGAACTCGGTGGACATTTTCGTCACCGATTTGGAGAAAGATTGAACCTGATTCAGTCAAGAGGTCGCGGGCAACCGTGAGCCGATCCCGGAGATAAGTGAGGTAGCTATGAATGCCATCGCGCCAAGTGTCTCTAAACGCTTTTACTTGCTCTGGTTCGCGAGTGATGTGGGTTGCATTGCCGTCCTTCACATCACGGCTGGTGGTTGACCACTGAAAGTTGCTATTGAACTTGATGCCGTAGGGCGGGTCGAAGTACACGCACTGCACCCTACCGCGCAGGCCTTCACGCTCCGCCAGGCTCGCCATCACCTGCAACGAGTCGCCCAAGATCATGCGGTTCGACCAATTTTGGTCGTGCTTGTAGAAGTCGGTTTTGTCTACGCCTTTGGGGATTCCGTTGAAGTCCGCAAACATATCGGCGGCCAGCTCGCCGGCGACGTGCTGGCGCTCTTTGGTCTCACGCAAAAGGTCGTCGATAAGCGCCTTGGCGTGGACCTTCTCCTGGATATACAGCGGCGGGGCCTGGACGATCAGGTCGCTCCAGTCCTGTTCATCCTTCCCGCGCCATACAAGCTGGGGGTCCAAGTCTGTATTGCGGGGATAGCGTACCTTCGTCGGGTTTTGCTGTTCTTTATCCAAAACCGATTGCAGTTCAGCGGTGGGAATGTTTTTCCGCTTGGCTTCATCGTGTTTCAGTGTTTCGACCGACTTTGTCGGGGCAGGTTTCTTTGCCATGGCTATGCGTTCTCTTTTGCGCGGTCGGCAGATGCGGTTGCAATCATCTGGTCGAATTTTCCGGCAACCTTTACTTTGAAGTCGGATTCGATCTGGTAAACTTCTGTGAACTCAGCGAAGGCCCACCGGCCAAATGATCCGAGGTGGTTCACGCCCGGAACCCAATAGGTGTCCATCGTGGACTTTTTCTCTTTGGCGTCTTCGCGGCGATAACCTTTAATCTCGACAATCAGGTTCAGGGGATTATCGGGTCCATGCCCGTCATCCACCTTTACAATGAAGTCAGGAATGTATTTCCGAATCTCGGAGCCAAAACGATATGGCACTTCCAAGCCGAGATTGTGGTTTTTGGTATAGGCAATGACTTTTGGGTGGGACTCTGCCACCCGGCAGAACTCGCCTTCCCAGTCGCTGTCTAAGATGACCCAATTGACCTGGTTCTTGGGCGGCGGGCCGCTGGTGTCCCAACGGTCCTCGCGCGAGGTATTGAACCGGACATGCGCGGTAGACCCGGCGGGATTATAGGGATCGAGAAGCGCTTTAATTGGCCGTTCGCCGAGGAACTGTCTGGTGATCGCTGCCGTGATACGGTTGCATGCCATATCCGCAAGGCCCTGGTACATAAGGAGCGCGGGATACGTCTCGCCCTTGCAGACCAAGCAGGTGTCGAGCCATTCCTTTGTAATGCGTTTCAACTGTCCGAAAAGGTAAAGCTTGGGCTCTTCGCCTGGGTCGCGCCATTTCGTGTAAAGCAGCCTTTGCGTCAGATGGAACACCAGCGACGAGGGGCGCATGTCGCCCAGATGTTCCAGGCTCATATCTACGCCCTCGCCGATGATACCGGAATTGCGCGTGATAGAGGGGCCGACCAGGTCGGGGCTCAGCTCCAAAATTGAATCGTCGTTGAAGTCCGCCGTCAGGCGTTCTTCTGGGAGCTCAGCCCGATAGCCTTCGACGCGCGGAAACCTTATTTCCAGCGCGTCACGATCGGGCCGCACCGCTTTTACTTGGACGGTATCGCGCGGCGGTTGGGGCGGGGCGATGACCGGCTTAGCCGTAAAGTCGAACGGGATGCCGAACACATCGGCATACTCGGTATTGAACAGGCCTTCTTCATTGAGCTGATAGGATTGCCGGCGCAGGGCGCGGCCAATAACCTGTTCGCAGAGCAATTGCGTGCCGAATGCTCGGACGCCAAGCACATGGGTGACGGTATTTGCATCCCAGCCTTCGGTCAGCATTGACACTGACACCACGCAGCGGATGCTTCCGCCAAGCTGGCCGGCCTTGCCGACCGTGTTCATGACCTCACGAAGCAATTCCTGGTCCGTGATGTTATCGCCCGCATGTGCATCTCGTGTCCGCTCGACGATATCGCGGCGGAAGCGCTCGATTTCATCGGCGGCCATGCTGCGGAAATTATCATCCAACGCGTCGCCAGCTTCGAGTTGTTCGCTGTCGATCAAAAGGGTGTTCGGCCTGGCGAGGGGATTGCCCGTGGTCTCATCAAAATTGCGGAAAAGCGCCAATCGGCCATTTTCGAGCGTCGTTGTGCCGTCCCCGTTTTTGCGATGGAAACCGGAGATGTAGTCATACACCAGTTTAGATATCGCTGTGTTTTGGCAAACGATGATGAAGCACGGCGGTACTTTGATATTCTTCGCCTCCCACAATTGGAAGGTCTTTTCGTAATGGCCATAGAGTGCCTGAAGGGCGGTCTGCAGGCGCGTGGGTAGCTTGAGCGGATCAAGTTCGTCGCCTTGGCCTCGGCCTTTTTTCGGCATGTCGCCGCGAATGTTTTCCCAAAGATCGCGGAATACCGGCAGTTCATCACCCGGAATGTTCTCGGCGACAGGCACGCGCGGCAACTTCACGATGCCGCATTCGATGGCGTCCATGAGGGAGAAATCGCTCATGGTCCATGGGAAGAGCGTACCTTCGGCGTAGCCCGAGCCGCGCAGGAAGAAGGGTGTGGCGGACAGGTCTATGACGCGTGCCAAGCCCAACTTGCGATTAATGGCCTCCAACCCTGAAATCCAGAGCCGGGCGGCTTCATTGTTCTTTTCCGCTTCCTTTTTCTCGTCGCCTTTCAGCTCTTCGTCATCGTCATCTTTCGGCTTCGCGCGATAACAATGATGTGCTTCGTCGTTGATGACGAGGATGTTCTTCATGCCCATCAGATCCGGCATCACCCGCTGGATCATTTGACCTTCGGTCTCGCGCGTATTCAGCTCTGCACCGCCGCGGCCTTGGAGCAGTTGGCGCCCGCCCTTGGAGATGTCGATTACTTCCCGCAGCTTGAACGCGTGATAGTTGGTCACCACGATCTTTGCCCGATTGATATCTTCGAGCATGTCGTTGGGGACGAGTTCGCGGTTTGCGTAATAGCTGTCCGGGTCGTTGGGTTGCAGGACGCGCAGGCGGTCTTTGATAGTCAGGCCCGGCGCGCAGACCAGAAATCCTCTGGTAAACTGCTTGCTGCCAGGGCGCCTGACCGCATTGATGGTCTGCCACGCTATCAGCATGGCCATGACGGTTGTTTTGCCGGCGCCGGTGGCCAGCTTGAGTGCCAGCCGCATAAGTTCAGGGTTGGCGTCTTTATTGGCAGAAGAAAGCAGTTCCAAGATGCGCTTGCCGTGTGCGCTGCTGGGCGCCACCTCGGTCAGCCAGATGGCTGTTTCGACGGCCTCGACCTGGCAGAAAAACGGTCTGATGTTGCTAAATGGATGATGACGCCAATGCTGCAGCAGGCGCGCAGTCTCCGGCGTCACCTGCCATTGCGCGGGCGAGGGCAAGGCACGCCAAGTATTCACATAGCCCCGAACCTCATTAATGATCGAGGTCTGATCGTATTCTTGATCCTTAGTGGACAGCCCCTTGCCTTCGTCAAAGACGATCTCGACCTGAGTGGCGGACTTTTTGCGCTTTTTTGGTTTCGGGATCGGCGTGAGAAATTCGGCGCGGCGCCGGCTATCCAATGTCCTCTGGGTAGGCTGGCCATGTTCGTCCAGTTCCCAGTGCCGCGTGGGAATCTCGTAAGGCGAGTTCAGGATAGGATGATCGAAGAACGGATTAGACACGCGGCCTCCGTTCACATTCCGTGACTGCCCAATTCCTCATCCCGGCCCCCAGCCGCTTACGATTTGCTCGGCACGCAGCGGCCAAGGCAGATCGAACACCCTAACGCATTGATTGAACCGGCCTTCACTCACACCCACCGGCCAGCCTATTGGATTATTACAGAAAATCCGCGCAAAGCCACGGACCCAAATCCGCCTCCCGCGCTAACCGAGTCGCTTCACAGCCTGTTCAAATTCTTTCTTGTTTACAACGACAACGGGCGTTTCCTTAGGGTCATCGGCCGTGGATGCCACGTCCAGGCGCAGCCGCTTGTTGAAATAGTAGAGCAGGGCGCAGCGGACTGGCAGCGTCAGTTGCCCGTCCGGCATGTCGTAGTCGAAGGCGATCATGCGTTGCTGGCTTTCGGACAATTTTGGGTTTGGTGCCAGGATCACATCGAAAAACGAAAACCATTCAGTATCGTCTTGGGCATTGGCCTCTGGGGGCTCCATCTGCCCAATGTCCAAAAAGCGCGAAAGAATGAAGTCCTTAAAGCGCTTTTCTTCATGACAGAACGCGCGGATATGCCAACGCAGTCCATCATTGGCGAATGCGTGTGGCGTGATGCTGCGCCACTGAGCATCAGGCCTTTTGGGATTCATGGAGTGGTAATGGACCGAAAGCCCGCGCTGATTGCGGATGGTTTCTAACAGGGCTTTCAATATCCGCGGTTCAACGCGGCGATGAGGGATCGGCAACGCATCCACATTGGGCGGCGCGATGATGGGGGTCTCCTCTAGCCGAATAACGCCGTCCGCGATCGCTTTGAGCTGCACCAAGTAGCGGTCGGCATTGGGCTTGAGAAAGCGCGGCGCAAAGGCGGCCGTGGCCACATACCGCTTCTGGGTCGTGTCGTATTCCATGTTCTCGGGCGCCAATTCCCGGTAGTTGGCCAGGTCGGTGGACGCCTGAGGGGTGGACACCTCGAACCTGTTTATCAGGTCCGACCGCCGCACGCCGCCGTCCCAAAATAGCCGAAACTCAATAAATTCAAGACGTTGCTCTGGTCCCCACCGCCGGCGGTCCTCACCCTTGTCGCTCATCTGTGCATAAACCCGTTAAGTTACTTGATGGGTATAGTAACAATACATATATTGAAACTATTCGTACCAGATTCTCCGGTCAACGCGAAGGGCAGACCTTCAAGGGGCCAGCCATTTCGAGGTTCAGACCATGTCCATCCATCAAGCCCTTTTGGGCGGCACCGCGCCGGTTGGCGAAATCCTCCTCGCCGACACTGCCATCCGTATCGAGCTGCCGCCCAGCAAGCACAAGCTGGCCGTGGACCGCTACAGCGCGGTCCGCAGCCACATTGAGCGGCCCGATAGCCCTTTGTTTGACCGCGTCGCCTACTTCTATCCCCAAGGCTCCATGGCGATCGGCGCCACCATCCAGTCGCGCAAGCGTGGCGATGGCTACGATATCGACATCATTGCCGAGCTTTTGGTGTCGCCCACACTGAGCCCGGCGGGGGTGCTCGACCTTCTGTTTGAAGCGATCAATGGTCCGAAGGGCTCGCGCTATCACGGCATGGTGGAGCGTCAAACCCGTTGCGTCACCGTCTACTATGAAGACGGCATGCATCTGGATATCACGCCCTCGTCGCTGATCGACGCGCTTGATCCGCGTCGTAGCCACATCTTCCACGCCAAGCCGGAAGAGCCGGCCGCCCAGCATAGGCGGCTGGTGGTGAACTGCTGGGCGTTTTGCGAGTGGTTCAATGCTCGCACGCCGGCCGATATTGACTTCGCCAAAGCCTATGGCACGCGCGCAATGACCTTCGATGCGGCCTTGTTGGCCAAGGATGCCTCCGTCAAGGAGGTGCCTGCGCACTCGACCGAGGAAGGCGGGAAATCCACCGCCGTGGTCGCGCTCCAGCTTTTGAAGCGCAACCGCAACATCCGTTATGCGCCCCGCAAGGACCAGCGCATGCCGCCTTCTGTGATGATGGCGAACTTCGCGGCCCAAACCGCCATGCCGGGCACGAGCATTTCGGGCGCGCTGGACGTTCTTTCCGGCGCCATTTTGGCCGCGCTGGAAGCGGCCGAGGGGCGCGGGCAATTGATTGATGTTGAGAACCCGAAATGCAAGGGCGAGCGCTTCACGGACCGTTGGCCGGAGAACCGTGCCGCCCAGCGGACCTACATCGAAGACCTCCGTATCTTCCGCAAGCAGCTCGCGGGGCTGATGTCCGAAAACTACACGCTGGCGCAGAAGCGGGATCTTCTGGTCGCAATGTTTGGGGAGGGCCCGGCCGACACGGTGGTGAAGGACTATGCCGCGCGTTTGGGCCGCTCGATCAGCACCGGCGCGCGGGGAACCGCGCCGTCAGGGCGGGTTATTCCCGCGGCGGCGGCGACGGGGGTGATTTCCTCCCCCGCGCTCGCCCAGCCGCGCGGTCATACTTTCTATGGGTCGAAATGGCCGGGCAGCTAAAATCGATTGGGCAGCAGGTTCACGTCATGCGCCGCCTTTGGCCTCAGCTCGACCTTATCAAGCAGACCGGCGACTTCGCGGCCTGGGAAGGCCCGCTGGTCGGTATCGAGCGCGCGCATACCGTTCAGATTGCTATGGGCCTGCCGCGAGACGGTGACGCCCCCATGTTTCGTCGGTTTCCTGTGGTTCGCGTGCTGTCGCCGGCATTGGTGCCGAACTGGGATGCGCCGGAAGAGGCGCCGCTGCCGCATGTGTTTTTCGATTACGACGATTTGCCCATGTCGCCGCTCTGCCTGTTCGATCTGGAAAAGGATGAGTGGTCCCATCGCGATTTTCTGGCCAGGACAACGGGGCCTTGGACGACCGACTGGCTCGCCTGTTACGAGGGCTGGCAAGCGACCGGCTATTGGTACGGCGGCGGACGCCATGCAGGAAGCACACCCACATGAGCCTGCAACCGCCCCGTCGCTCCGATGGCACAATTCAAGGGCGTCGCATTCCCCAACCTTGGCCCAAGGACAAGCCCTTCCGTATTCTGGCCATCGACGGGGGCGGGATTTGCGGCATCCTTCCGGCGTCGATCTTGGCGGAATTGGAGCGCCGGTATCTGGGCGGCACTTCGATCGCGCCCTATTTTGACTTGATCGCTGGAACCTCGACGGGCGGTATCATCGCGTTGGCGCTGGCGCACGGCATGTCTGCCGCAGAAATCCGCGATGTATATATTCAGGAGGGCAGCAAGATTTTTCCGCCCGCGTCCAAGCTTGGACGGCTCTATCGCCTCTTTGTGCGCGGCTACCGCTACCTCTACGAGCGTGAACCTTTGCAATCGGAGTTGGAGCGCATCTTTGGCGACGCCGTGCTGGGTGATGCCAAAACCCGGCTGTGCATCCCAGCCTTTGAGGGGCGTTTCGGCGAACCGTGGATTTACAAGACGCCGCACCATCCGGACTACAAGCTGGATCGCACCGAACGCATGGTGACGGTAGGCCTTGCGACGGCAGCGGCCCCGACCTTTTTCGAGGCGCTCCCCAATGAGGGCTATGTCATGATCGACGGCGGCCTTTGGGCCAACAATCCAGTCATGAATGCCGTTGTCGATGCGCTGTCCTGCTTTGATCTGGACCGGCGGCAAATTCAAATCTTGAGCCTGGGTTGCGGTGAGACCACGTTTCAGGTCAGTGCTGCTATGGCCAAGGGCGGCATGTTTCATTGGTACAACGCCATTACGGCCGCCATGCGGGCGCAGTCCAAGAATGCTCTTGGCCAGGCATTCCTTTTAGTCGGCAAGGACCAGGTGATGCGCCTCGATGCTCCGGAGACGACCCGCGCGATTAGGCTCGATGACCATAGCCGCGCAGCAGCAGAGTTGCCGCACCTGGCGCGATCCTTAGTGGAAGCCAGCGGACGGGAAATCCAGCGGCAATTTTTGGGGGATTTGGCGCTTAAATTCACGCCTTGCGCCTGACG
>ERZ778028.2256-NODE-2256-length-14747-cov-7.577049_pt1 | contig 14747 bp, 16 predicted proteins | sample MGYA00375758_ERZ778028 | MGnify/ENA primary metagenome ERZ778028 (study PRJEB29350, sample SAMN05389828) | bioreactor metagenome | isolation source: Thiocyanate bioreactor | place: South Africa: University of Cape Town | collected 2014-03-17 ... | reverse complement strand
CGTCATCCACACCGACTTCGAGAAGGGCTTCATCAAGGCCGAGGTCATCTCGTTCTCCGACCTCGTCGAGACCGGCTCGGTCGCCGAGGCCCGCGCGAAGGGCAAGGCCCGCATCGAGGGCAAGGACTACGTCATGCAGGACGGCGACGTGGTCGAGTTCCGCCACAGCTAGGCGTCCGGAGCGAGGATCTGGACACGAGCGCCGGTCGGCTCGCCATCTCCGGGGGATCGAAGCAGGGCGTGCCGATGCCGGCGATGCTCGGTACCCTCCAGATCAGGGAGGATTCCCCCGAGCGCTTCCTCCCGTGAAAGGACGATGATGACGTCGCCGCCCTCCATCCCGACCCTCCGCCGCGTCGGAGGGCTCGCCATCGCCGCGGGCTCCGTGCTCCTCGCCGCCGGCGCCGGCGCATGGCTCACCGTGACGAAGCAGCTGCGCGACGAGAAGATCACGGTGCCCGGGAACGCGCCGCTGCTCGCGGGCAGGCGCGTCCAGGATCCGGTGACAGCCTACGTCGAGGCGCTCGTCATCAAGGGCAATGCCGAGCGCGGCGCGGGCGGGCGCACCTTCGCCGACATCAGCGCCGCGCTGCGCGACGTCGAGGGCGGCAGCGACGAGGCGGCCGAATTGCGAAAGCAGAGCGCCGCCCTGTCGACGGCGGCCTCCCTGCGCACCTCCCTGATGACCTCGGTGCTCGCCTACGGGGTGAGCGCCCTCGTCGGCGGGCTCGGCGCCTTCTTCGTGATCGCGGGATCGCAGCTGCGTCGGGCCGACGAGACGTAGCGCCGAGGGGTTCGCTGCCGAGCCGCCTGATGTCGTCCCCCGGTCGGCACCGCTGCTCGTCCTGATGCCTCGGCCGGCCAGGGTCCATGGAGCTTGCCTCCGTAGCATCGCGGGCATGGACGAGCGACTTCCCTGGATCCAGCCGTACGGCGACGCCGTCGTCAAGGGGCTCAACCGCATCGGGGTGCGCTTCGGGCCGGTCGTGGTGCTGACGCTCAACGGCCGCAAGTCCGGCGAGCTGCGCTCGACCCCGGTCACCCCGGTGGAGGTCGACGGCCGGACGTACGTCGTCGCCGCGATCGGGACGGCGAACTGGGCGCAGAACGCGAGGGCCGACGGCGACGCCGCGATCGACGTCGCCGGGGACATCGAGGCCGTCCGGCTCGTCGAGGTCACCGACCCGGCGCACAAGGAGCGGGTCGTCGTCGCGTTCGGCGAGCGGGGCATGCCCGGCCGGTTCCTCAAGATGGTCGGCGCGGCGCCGGAGCGCACGCCCGAGGGCTTCGCGCAGGCGGCGCCGACGACCGCGGTCTTCGAGGTGGTGCCGGTGCCGGTCGGCAGCGGCGCGGGCGCCTCCTGAGCCGTCGCGCGCATACTGGGCGTCATGACCAGGGTCGACCGGGCGAGCCGCCTCGTGCGGCGAGCGCCCGCCGCGGTGTTCGCGGCGATGGTCGATCCGCAGGCGCTGCTGCGCTGGCTGCCGCCCGAGGGGATGAGCGGGCGCTTCGAGCACGCCGACATCCGGCCCGGCGGCTCGTACCGGCTCGTCCTCACCTATGCCGACGCGAGCGGCCGCGGCAAGGCGAGCGAGGACTCGGACGTCGCCGACGTCCGGTTCGTCGAGATCGTGCCAGTGGAGCGGATCGTCCAGACGGTGGACTTCCCGAGCGAGGACGCGGGCTACGCCGGCACCATGACGATGACCTGGGAGCTGCGTCCGGCCCCGGACGGCACGCTCGTCGAGCTGCGCGCGGAGCACGTGCCGCCGGGGATCTCCGCCGCCGACCACGCCGTCGGGATGGCGTCCTCGCTCGCCAACCTCGCCGGCTACGTGGAGTCGCGCACCGGCCGATGAGCCCGATCGGCTGCGCGACGCTGCTCGACCTCGCCGTGGCCGGAGCGGTGCGAGGATGAGCACATGCCCGAGATGCCGGAGACCGAGGCGCTCGCGCGGTTCCTGACCGAGCGGGCGGCGGGGCGGCGCTTCGAGCGGGTGCGGCAGCTCTCGGTCTCGGCGCTCAAGACCGTCGACCCGCCGCTGCCGGCCCTCGAGGGTCGGACGGTCGTGTCGGCGACCCGGTACGGGAAACTCGTCGGCATCGCGACCGAGGGGCCGGACGGTCCCGCCGGCGGACTGCTGCACCTCGTCGTGCACTTCGCGCTCGCCGGCTGGCTGCGCTGGTACGACGAGCTGCCGTCGACGCCCGTCAAGCCCGGCGGCTACATCAACCTGCGGCTGCTGCTCGACGACGGGGCCGGCTTCGATCTCACCGAGGCGGGCAAGCGGCACGCGCTCGCGGCGTACGTCGTCCGCGACCCCGCGGACGTCCCGGGCATCGCGAGCCTCGGCCCGGACGCGCTCTCGCTCGACCTCGCCGGCTTCGCGCGCCTCCTCGAGGGGCGCCGGCAGGGGATCAAGAACCTGCTGCGGGACCAGCAGGTGGTCGCCGGCGTCGGGAACGCGTACAGCGACGAGATCCTGCACGTCGCCAGGATGTCGCCGTACAAGCCCGCGGGGAACATCGCGCCGCACGACCTCGTCGACCTCTACGAGGCGATGCGCAGCGTCCTCGGCCGGGCGATCGAGGAGGCCTCCGGACGCCCGCCGGCGGAGCTGAAGGACGCGAAGCGCACCGCGATGCGGGTGCACGGCCGCGACGGCCTGCCGTGCCCGGAGTGCGGCGACCGGATCCGGAGCGTGAAGTTCGCCGACCGGTCCTTCCAGTACTGCCCGACCTGCCAGACGGACGGCGAGCCGCTCGCGGACCGCGTCCTGTCCCGGCTCGTCAAGTAGCGGGAGCCGTAGGCTCTCCGCATGGCGAACCCCCGACGCGTCGACGCGGACGACTTCTTCGCGCAGCTGCCCGAGTACCAGCGGCCGCACCTGGGCGTCCTGCGCGAGCTGAGCCTGACGGCCGACCGCCGGATCGAGGAGGTGCTGCACTGGAACCTGCCCGCCTACCTCCTCGACGGCACGCGGCAGTGGATCCTGCAGGCCTACAAGCAGCACTGCTCGCTGCGCTTCCCGACCCGGTTCTTCGCCGACCACGTCGCCGAGGTCGAGGCGGCGGGGTTCTTCGCCGGCGAGGGCTTCGTCAAGATCCCGTACGACCGGGGGCTGCCGGAGGAGCTCTGCAAGCGGCTCATCCGCGCCCGGCTCGACGAGTTCGCGGCGACCGGGCTCGGCTGGTAGCGGGGCGCCGGGCCGAGCCGATCCGGCTAGCCGGTCCCGATCACCAGGTCGGCGCGGTCCCGCGTGCCGTCCGTCTGGAAGAACGCCGCCTCCAGCGCCTGCCAGCGCAGCCAGTGCGCGCGCTGCGCCTCGCCGTCGCGGGCGATGCCGCGAGCCAGGCGCACGTCCTGCGGCGCCTCGACCCAGACCCGCAGCGCGAGCCGCGGCGCGAGGGCGCGTCGCGTGACGCCGACCCCCTCGAGCACGAGCAGCGGGGCCGGTCCGAGCTCGACGGGCTCCGGCAGCACGCCGAGGCCGTCGGGATCGCCGTGCCAGTCGCGACGGCGGTAGGCGGCCGGCCGGCCGGCGAGGAACGGCTCGAGCACCTCTGCCTCGAGCCGCGGCCACCAGCTGCGCCGATCCGGGTCGAGATCCGTCCAGCCGACGAAGTCGTCGACGCCGACCACCGACGCGCCCGTCGCCGCGGCGACCTCGGCGGCGAGCGTCGACTTGCCCGAGCCCGCCGGCCCGTCGATGCCGATGATGCGCGGACCGGGAGCGTCCACGACCCGCTCCAGGACCCGGTCGACCGCGCGCACGCCGACCAGTATCCCCGGTGCCGTCGTCCGCGGTCCGCGGCCGTCGCCGCGGCACGTCCTAGGCTGGCGGCATGAGACTCGCAACGATCCGCACCCCCGAGGGGACCCGCGTCGTCCGCATCGACGGGGACCGCGCGACGGAGGTCCCGGGCGTCGCCGACGTCGGGGAGCTGCTCGCGACGATCGGCGTCGCGGGCGCGGCCGACGCCACCGGGCCCGAGCACGCGACCGCCGACCTCGACTACGCCCCCCTCGTGACCAGGCCGGGCAAGATCGTCTGCGTCGGCCTCAACTACCGGGCCCACATCATCGAGACGAAGCGCGACTTCCCGGAGCACCCGACGCTGTTCAGCAAGTTCGCCGACTGCGTCATCGGCGCCGAAGACGACATCGTGGTCGCGGTCGAGGACACCGCCGACATCGACTGGGAGGGCGAGCTCGTCATCGTCATCGGCCGCGAGGTGCGGCGCGCGCGCGGCGCGGACGCGGAGGCGGCGATCGCCGGGTACTCCGCGGCGAACGACATCTCGATGCGGGACTGGCAGTACCGCACGACGCAGTGGGACCAGGGCAAGTTCTGGGAGGCGTCGACGCCGGTCGGGCCGGTGCTCGCGACGCCGGAGGAGATCCCGTTCCAGGCCAGGATCACGACGTCCGTGAACGGCGAGGTCAAGCAGGAGGGCGAGATCCACGACCTGGTGTTCGGCCCCGCGGCGCTCGTCGAGTACGTCTCGACCATCATCACCCTGCGCCCCGGCGACCTCATCCTGACCGGCACGCCGGGCGGCGTCGGCCACGTCAAGTCGCCTCCGGAGTTCATGGCACCGGGCGACACCGTGACCGTCTCGATCGACGGCATCGGGACGCTCACGAACCGGCTGGTGGCCGGCTGATGGCCGCCGCGGGCCGCCGCGGGAGGATCACCGCCGCGGTCGTCGGCGCCGTGGTGCTCCTCGTGCTCGTCGGCTCCGCGGTGACGATGACGGCGATCTGGAGCGGCCGGTCGTCCGGCAACCCGGTCGTCACGATCCGGGTGATCGACGAGACCTACCGGGTCGAGCTGGCGGACCCGGAGGCGCTGGCGACCGCGCGGCAGCTCCTCGCCGGCGAGATCGGCCCCAAGATCCCGACCGGCCTCGTCGTCCGGGACGACCCCGGGCCGAACGCCCCCTGGTCCTGGCACATCGATCCCGCCACGTTCGAGTGGGCCGACCAGACCACCGAGGTGTGCGACGGGCTGCCGTCCTTCGTCGAGGATGGGACGGTCACCAGCCCCTACTACTGCCCATGGTCGGCGGAAGTGATCGCGATCGGATGACGTCGGCGCCGCTCGCCGACATCGTCGGCTGGGACGTCCGCACCTGGGCCCCCGCGATCGACGCCTGGGAGCGCGTCCTCGCCCGGCTGCCGGAGGGGCCGCTCGACGTGCTCGAGGTCGGCGCCGGCCCGGCGGGCCCGTCGCTCTGGCTCGCGCTGAAGGGGCACCGAGTCGTCACCTCGAACCTCGGCGAGACCGAGCGGCTCGCCCGCCCGCTGCACGAGCGCTACGGCGTCGCCGACCGGATCGAGTACCGCGACCTCGACCTGACCTCCGGGCTCCCGTTCCACGAGGCCTTCGACGTCGTCGTCTTCAAGTCGGTGCTCGGCGGCCTCGGCGGCGCGGACCCGGCGCTGCCCGCGGCCGCGCTCGACGCCGTCCGCGCGGCGCTGCGCCCCGGCGGCGTCGTGCTCTGGGCGGAGAACCTCCGCGGCGGCTGGCTGCACCGGGCCGCCCGGGCGATCGCCTATCGCGTCCGCCGGGCCCGCACCTGGCAGTACTTGACGCTGCGCCGCCTGCGCGGCCTGCTCGCCGAGCGCTTCACGGACGTCGAGCTGCACGTCGGCGGCGTGCTCGCCGTGCTCGGCACGAGCGAGCGGGCCCGCGACCGTCTCGCCCGGGCGGACCAGGCGCTGCTCGACCGCATCGTCCCCGCGTCCTGGCACTACATGGCGTACGGGAGCGCGCGGCGCCCGTGACGCGCAGCCCGGATCACCCCGGCAGCCCGAACAGCGCCGGCCACGCGGCCGCGACGAAGGGGTAGCCGACGAACACCGCGGCGTCGATCAGGAAGTGCGCGACGACGAGCGGCAGCACGCGTCCCCAGCGCGCGTAGATCCAGCCGAAGACGACGCCCATCAGGACGTTGCCGACGAACGATCCCCAGCCCTGGTACAGGTGGTACGACCCGCGGATGACGGCCGAGAGCAGGATGATCGGCCAGGTGCGCCACCCGAGGTCGCGCAGCCGCGCGAAGAGGTAGCCGATCATGACGACCTCCTCCAGGATCGCCGCGCGGCCGGCGGAGAGCAGCAGGATCGGGACCGTCCACCAGTGATCGGTGAGCCCGGCGGGGTTCACGGCGACCGTGAGGCCGAGCGCGCGGCCCGCGAGATAGACGACGAGCCCGCCGGCGCCGATCGCGAGCGCGAGCACCGCACCCCATCCGGCGTCGCGCGCCGGCCGGTCGAACGAGACGCCGAGCCGGCCGAGGTGCGGCCGGGTCGCCGACCACAGCAGCCAGCACACCAGCAGCACCGGCATCAGGTCGAACGCGATGCCGAGCAGCTGATAGACGAGGTCGAAGATCTCGCGGCTGTCGAGCACCGGGTTCAGCGTCGCGGTCTGCTGGGCCAGCGGCTGCTCGCGGGTGGACCGGTTGACGATCGCGACGATCGAGTACACCGCCGACTGCCCGAGGGACAGGCCGAGGACGATCACGAGCTCCCAGGCGATCCTCCGTCTCGGCATGCCTGCGAGCCTAGAACGCTAACTTGGTCGGTATGCATCGTCGGAGCGGTTCCGCAGCGATCGCCCTGCTGGCGGCGCTCGCGCTGGCCGGCTGCTCCGCCACCCAGTCGAGCGTCATCGACGAGTCGGTCGTCGACGTCGGGCTCGACGTCGCGTACACCGGCGTCGGCCCGTTCGCCCCGGAGGCCACGGCCGCGGACACGCTGGTCGGCGCCGCGACGCTGGCCGGCTTCTCCTACGCGGACGCGGACGGCGCGAGCATCGCGGACCCCGGCTTCGGCGCCGTCGCGGTCGTCGGCGACGACCCGCTCACGGTGCGCTTCACGGTCGCCGACGGCCTCGCGTGGTCCGACGGCGTCGGGATCGACGGCGTCGACCTGCTGCTGGACTGGGCCGCCCGAGCCGAGCCGTTCGCCGGCGCGTCGTTCGGCGCGACGCCGGACGCCGCCCTCGCCGGCGTCGCCGACGTGCGCCTGAGCGCCGACCGGAAGTCGGTCGACGTCGAGCTCTCCTCGGCGGGGCAGTCGTGGCGGGAGGCGTTCCGCGCGCCGCTGCCCGCGCACGCGCTCGCCGAGCGCGCCTTCGGGAGCTCCTCGCCCGAGGCCGCCAAGGACGACGTGATCGCGGCGATCGCGGCCGCCGAGGACGGGGACGCGGCCGGGCTCGCGAAGCTCGCGCGCGCGTGGCGGGAGGCCTTCGCCCCCGGCTCCGACCCGCTGCCGGCGAGCGGGCCGTACCGGCTCGCGGCGGTCGAGGCCGACCGGGTCGAGCTCGTCGTCAACGACGCCTACACCGGCCCGAGGGCCCCGACCTTCGAGCGGATCGAGCTGCACGAGCTGACGACGGCCGCCGACGCCGTCCAGGCGCTCTCGATCGGGGCGCTCGACCTCGTCCAGGTCGCCTGGAGCGAGTCGCTGCGCGGCGTGCTCGGCAGCATCGGAGCCGACCGCCGGGAGATCCCGGAGGGCGATGCGCCGACCACGCTGGTCGGCTGGTTCCATCGCCTCATCGATCACGTCGATCCGGCCGCCGACGGTCGGGGCGCGTTGTGGAATCCTTGGGCCTGGGCGCCGTACAGCCTGGTCGAGGGTTGAGGATCTCTACAACGGATATCACCGGCAGGTAACGTTTTCGCCTATCTCGCAATGGCGACTCGTCAGCAAGACGAGAATCATCAGATCTGAGCGGCCCCGTGTGCACCGCGGTCCCGCACCCTTCCAACAGGAGGTACATCACAGTGAAGAACAAGCGCCTCGCGCTGGGCCTGGCCGCGGGCACCGCGGCCGCCGCCCTCGCGCTCGCTGGCTGCTCGACCGGCGGCACACCGACGCCGACCGCCACCGACAGCGGTCCCGCCTCGCTCGCCTACCCCAACGCGTTCCGCACCGGCTGGCAGTTCGACTACCCGTCGCAGGCCAACATCCTGACCGCGCTGTACCTCACGGGCTCCGGCTCCAACGACGCGCTCTACTCGAACCCGGCGTTCGACGACCTCATCAACAAGGGTCTGACCGCGTCCTCCTTCGACGAGCAGACGAAGTACTTCGGCCAGGCGCAGGAGATCCTGTTCCAGGACCTCCCGGCGATCCCGCTGTGGTACTCCTCGCTCGCGGGCGGCTTCTCCAGCAAGGTCCAGAACGTCCAGTTCGGCTGGGACAGCTGGCCGCTGCTCGAGCAGGTCACCAAGGCCGACGGCAGCCCCGTGACCGCCCACTGGAACGAGCCGGAGAACCCGCTCATCCCGGCGAACACGAACGAGGTCGGCGGCGGCCTCGTCCTCAACAACATCTTCGCCGGCCTCGTCTACTACGAGGCGGACGGCTCGTACCACAACGACGTCGCCGAGTCGATCGAGTCCGACGACTCGCAGCACTGGACGATCAAGATCAAGTCCGGTCAGACCTTCGCCGACGGCAGCCCGGTCACGGCCGACTCCTTCGTGAAGGCCTGGCAGTGGGGCGCCTCCGACCCCGAGCTGCTCAACCAGTGGTGGTTCGCGAACATCGACGGCTACTCCCCGGACGGCGGCGAGAACACCCTCGCCCTGAAGGTCGTCGACGACACGACGTTCACCGTCGACCTCGTCGCCCCGCAGGCGGACTTCCCGGTCTCGCTCGGCTACACGGTCTTCATGCCGCTGCCCGAGTCGTTCTTCGCGGACCCCGACGCGTTCGGCCAGGCGCCGATCGGCAACGGCCCGTACCAGATCGCCCCGGACAGCTGGATCCACGACAGCCGGATCTCGCTGGTGCCGAACCCGAGCTACTCGGGCCCGCGCAAGCCGGCCAACAGCCAGGTCGACCTCGTGGTCTACACCTCGCTCGACGCGGCGTATGCGGACCTGCTCGGCGACAACCTCGACATCCTCGACCAGGTCCCGGCGAGCGCGCTCGCGACCTTCAAGAAGGACCTCGGCGACCGCGCCGTGGAGCAGGCCATCGCGGTCTTCCAGTCCTTCACGATCATGGAGGGCGCGCCGCACTTCACCGGCGAGGAGGGCAAGCTGCGCCGTGCCGCGCTGTCGATGGCGATCAACCGCCCGGAGATCACCGACGTGATCTTCCAGGGCACGCGCACCCCGGCAAAGGACTGGACCTCGCCGGTCATCGCGGGCTGGAGCGACAGCATCCCCGGCTCGGAGGTCCTCGACTACAACCCGGACAAGGCGGTCGAGCTCTGGAAGCAGGCGGACGCCATCTCCCCGTGGTCGGGCACCTTCCAGCTCGCCTACAACGCCGACGGCGGCCACCAGGAGTGGGTCGACGCGACGGTCAACTCGATCAAGAACGTGCTCGGCATCGACGCGGCGGGGCTCCCGTACCCCGACTTCGCGGGCCTGCGCACCGAGGTGAACGACGCGAAGAAGGCGGTCCGCGCCGCGGCCGGGTAAGGTTCGAGTCACTCACAGACCGTGGGGCGGCGCGCAGCGCCGCCCCACGGCCTATCCCGAAGCCCGGTAGGCGAATCGAAACGACATGGCCTGGTACATCGTCCGGCGAGTCCTCCAGGGGATCCCGGTATTCCTCGGGTCCACGTTCCTCATCTACGCGATGGTGTTCGCGATGCCCGGGAACCCGGTGCTGCGGATGTTCGGCGACCGCACCCCGACCGAGGCGCAGATCGCCGCCCTCGAGGCCAAGTTCCACCTGGACCAGAACTTCTTCACCCGCTACTTCCTCTACCTCGGCGACGTGTTCCAGGGCAACCTCGGCACGACGTTCAACGGCCAGTCGGTCAACGAGATCCTGATCCGCACCTTCCCGACGACGCTGCGCCTCGCACTGCTCGCCGTGATCATCCAGCTCGTCGTCGGCGTCACCGCCGGCCTCATCTCGGGGCTGCGCAAGGGCGGCATCTTCGACCACGCGGCGCTCATCGTCACGCTCATCCTGATCTCGCTGCCGGTCTTCGTGCTCGCCTTCGTCGCGCAGTGGTTCTTCGGCATCGAGCTCGGCTGGTTCCGACCAACCGTGGGCCAGGGCGCCCCATGGTCGGATCTGATACTCCCCGCGATCGTGCTCGCGGCGCTGAACATGGCCTATGTCGTCCGGCTCACCCGCGGCTCCGTGATCGAGACCAGCCAGGCGGACTTCGTCCGGATGGCCTACGGCAAGGGCCTGCCCTCGCGCCGGGTGGTCCCGGTCCACGTGCTGCGCAACTCGCTCATCCCCGTCACGACGAACCTCGCCGCCGACTTCGGCATCCTCATCGTCGGCGCGACCGTCACCGAGGGCATCTTCAACGTCCCGGGCGTCGGCAACGAGCTGTTCAAGGCGATCAACCGGCACGACACCCCGGAGATCGTCTCCATCGTGACCATCCTGGTCATCGTCTACGTCTTCGTGAACCTGCTCATCGACCTGCTCTACGGCGTGCTCGACCCGAGGATCCGCTATGTCAAGAAGTAATCCGGTGCGGCAGGCGCCGCGATACGTGGCCGAGGTCGACGAGGGGGGCCTCGGCGCCGTCGACGCGGTGCGCGTCAGCGACCGCAAGTCGAACCTCTGGCTCGACGCGTGGCGCGACCTGCGGGGCCGCTGGATGTTCTGGATCTCGGCCGTCTTCATCGTCTTCATCGTCTTCGTCGCGCTGTTCCCTGGCGTCTTCACCCAGGTGCCGCCGAACAACGACTGCTACCTCGCGAACTCGAACGCGGGTCCGCAGCCCGGGCACCCGCTCGGCTTCACGAAGCAGGGGTGCGACGTGTTCTCGCGCATCGTGCACGGCACCTCGACGTCGCTCTCGGTCGGCGTCATCGTGACGGTCATGGTCGCGGTCATGGGCATCGTGCTCGGCGCGTTCGCCGGCTACTTCGGCGGGTGGCTCGACTCGTTCCTGATGCGCATCGGCGACATCTTCTTCGCGATCCCGTACATCCTCGCGGCGGTCGTCATCATGTCGATGTTCCTGCACGACCGGAACATCTGGATCATCGCGCTGGCCATCGGATTCTTCAGCTGGCCGGCCACCGCGCGCATCCTGAGATCCGAGGTGCTGCGGGTCAAACAGTTCGACTACGTGATGGCCTCCGAGGCGCTCGGCCTGTCGAAGGTGCGCACGATGTTCCTGCACGTGATGCCGAACTCGATCGCGCCGGTCATCGTCATCTCGACGGTCGGCCTCGCCGCGGCGATCACCGCCGAGGCGACGCTCTCGTTCCTCGGCGTCGGCCTGCCGAACAACATCTACATGTCCTGGGGCAACGACATCTCCGCGGCGCAGGTCGACCTGCGCACCAACCCCATGACGCTCATCTACCCGTCGATCGCGCTGTCGGCCACGGTGCTCGCGTTCATCATGCTCGGCGAGACGGTGCGCGAGGCGCTCGACCCGAAGGCGCGGGCGCAGCGATGACCGTTCGAGAGGCGCAGGGCGGCGACGAGGCGATGGCCGCCGCCCCGGCGAGCCCCGCCGCGCCCGCGGGCGGGCCGCTGCTGTCGGTCAAGGATCTCCAGGTCGCCTTCAAGACCGCCGACGGGATCGTCCCGGCCGTGCGCGGCGTCTCCTTCGACGTGTACCCGGGGGAGACGATCGCGATCGTCGGCGAGTCCGGCTCGGGCAAGTCGACCACCGCGCTGGCGATCAACCGGCTGCTGCCGGGCAGCGGCCGCATCACCGGCGGCTCGATCCAGTTCGAGGGCGTCGAGCTCACCCGGCTGAAGAAGGGCGAGATCGAGAAAGTGCGCGGCCGCAAGGTCGGCATGGTCCCGCAGGACCCGATGAACTCGCTCAACCCGGTGTGGAGCATCGGCTTCCAGGTCGGCGAGACGATCAAGGCGAACGGGCTCGCCCGCTCGCGGCGCGACGTGAAGCGGCAGACCGTCCAGGTGCTCCGGGAGGCCGGGCTCGCGGACGCCGACCAGCGGCTCAAGCAGTTCCCGCACGAGTTCTCCGGCGGCATGCGCCAGCGCGTCCTCATCGGCATCGGCCTGTCCGCCGACCCGAGGCTGCTCATCGCCGACGAGCCGACCTCCGCGCTCGACGTCACCGTGCAGAAGCGCGTCCTCGACCACCTCGACTCGCTGACCGCCGAGCGGGGCACCGCGGTCATCTTCATCACGCACGACCTCGGGCTCGCCGCGGAGCGGGCGGAGAACGTCATCGTCATGCACCGCGGACGCATCGTGGAGTCGGGGCCGTCGCTCGAGGTGCTCCGGGACCCGAGGCATCCCTACACGCAGCGCCTCATCTCCGCGGCGCCCAGCCTGTCCTCCAAGCGGATCCAGTCCTCGAAGCGCCTGCCGCTCGAGGATCCCGAAGCGCGCCCGGCCCGGGTCGAGGAGCGCGCGGCGCGTCCCGACGGCTCGCCGTCCGAGTCCCCGGTCATCGAGTTCCAGGACGTCACGAAGGTCTTCAAGATCCGCACCGGCGGCCCGCGCTCGGTCCCGTTCACCGCCGTCGACCGGGTCTCGTTCTCGGTGGCGAGGGGGACGACGACCGCGATCGTCGGCGAGTCCGGCTCCGGGAAGTCGACCGCCGCGAAGCTCCTGCTGCGCCTGGAGGACATCACCGACGGCCGCATCCTGGTCGACGGCCAGGACATCGCGCAGAAGAAGGGGGCCGACCTGCTGGCGCTGCGCCGTCGCATGCAGCCGGTGTTCCAGGACCCGTACGGCTCGCTCGACCCGCTGCACAACATCGGGAACACCGTCGGCGAGCCGCTGCGCGTGCACGGCGTGGGCGACCAGGCCTCGCGCAAGGCGCGGGTGCTCGAGGTCCTCGACCAGGTCGCGCTGCCGACGACGGTGCTCACCCGCTACCCGAACGAGCTCTCCGGCGGTCAGCGGCAGCGGGTCGCGATCGCACGGGCGCTCGCGCTCAAGCCCGACATCGTGGTGCTCGACGAGGCGGTCTCCGCGCTCGACGTGCTCGTCCAGGCCCAGGTGCTCGACCTGCTCGCCGACCTGCAGGCGGAGCTCGGACTGACCTACCTGTTCATCACCCACGACCTCGCGGTGGTGCGCGTGATCGCGGACAACGTGGTCGTCATGGAGCGGGGCCGGGTCGTCGAGGCCGAGCGCGTCGATCAGGTGTTCGCCTCGCCCGCGACGGACTACACGCGGGCCCTGCTTGCCGCGATCCCCGGCGCCGGGCTGCTCTAGCGCCGGCCGCCCGCCGCCGTCCCCGCGCCCCGACCGATGTACCCTGGCATCTCGGATGCGAAGGAGCGTCATGGTGAGCGGAATCAGGGTCGCGATCATCGGAGCCGGGATCGGCGGCCTCACCGCTGCCGCGGCCCTGCGGCGGCGCGGCGTCGAGGCCGAGGTCTTCGAGCAGGCGCCGCAGCTCGGCGAGGTCGGCGCGGGCGTCGCGCTCGCCTCGAACGGCTGGTCGCTGCTGGAGCGCCTCGGGCTCATCGAGGGGCTCGAGGCGATCGGCTCGAGCCTCGGCAACGGCTACTACCAGCTGCGCGAGGACGGCTCGTTCATCTCCATGCTGCGCCCGCCCGGGGCGACCGGGCGGATGCGGGTGTTCGGCGTGCACCGCGCCGACCTCATCGACGTGCTGCGCACCGCCGTGCCGGAGTCCGCCATCCGCACCGGCCACCGGCTGACCGGCCTGGCGCAGGACGGGGACGGCGTCGACCTGACGTTCGAGCACGGCGCGACCTACCGCGCCGACGCCGTGATCGGCGCCGACGGCATCCACTCGGTGGTGCGCTCCGAGCTCGGCTTCGTCGACGCCCCGGTGCCCTCCGGCACCGCCGCCTACCGCGCGCTCGTCCCGGTCGACTCCGAGGACATGTGGGAGTGGGGCACGTCGAAGCTCTGGATCGGGCCGGGCCGGCACTTCCTCGTCTACCCGGTGCGCGCCGACCGGCTCATCAACATCGTCGCGGTGGTGCCGGCGCTCGGCGGCGAGCGGGACTCCTGGAGCGCGCCTGGCGACCCGCGCGAGCTGGCGAACGCGTTCGCCGGCTGGGACCCCGTGATCCACGACCTGATCGACCGGATCGAGCACACCTTCCTCTGGGGCCTCTTCGACCGTGCGCCGCTGCCGGGCTGGACCGAGGGCCGGGTCGCGCTGCTCGGCGACTCCGCGCACGCGATGCTGCCCCATCTCGGGCAGGGCGCGAACCAGACCATCGAGGACGGCTTCGCGCTCGCGGCCGCGCTCGAGGGGGTCGACTCGGCCGGCGTCGGCGCGGCGCTGCAGGTGTACGAGGCGCTGCGCCGCGAGCGCGCGACGACGGTGCAGCGCGTCTCCCGCGAGTCGGGGAACCTGTTCGACATGGAGGAGCAGGCGAGGTTCGAGGACCGCGACGAGCGCATCCGCCGTATCGCGCCGTTCTACGCCTGGCTGAACCAGCACGACGCCGACTCCCTGGTCGCCCCCGATCCCGCCCCGACCCACGGCTGACGCCTCTCCGACTCCGCCGGTCCGTCGTCCTTCGGGCAGGGAAGGGCTCGAACGGGCTCGTCGCCGACGGATCCATGGTCGGTCCGGGGTGCTCAGGGGGCGCTAGTAGACTGGACCGTCCTGTTCTCACCGCCCGAGGGGTCCCTTCCATGGCGCTCGCCCATCGCACCGACCTGCGCAACGTCGCGATCGTCGCCCACGTCGACCACGGGAAGACGACGCTCGTCGACGCGATGCTGCGGCAGACCGGCTCGTTCGGTGAGCACGCGCACGTCGAGGAGCGCGCGATGGACTCGAACGACCTCGAGCGCGAGAAGGGCATCA
>ERZ778028.2252-NODE-2252-length-14785-cov-7.038086_pt1 | contig 14785 bp, 14 predicted proteins | sample MGYA00375758_ERZ778028 | MGnify/ENA primary metagenome ERZ778028 (study PRJEB29350, sample SAMN05389828) | bioreactor metagenome | isolation source: Thiocyanate bioreactor | place: South Africa: University of Cape Town | collected 2014-03-17 ... | reverse complement strand
CCTTGAAGGCGGCGCGCACAGCGACCTCGGTCTTGCCGAAGCCGACATCGCCCGAGAGCAGGCGGTCCATCGGGATCGGCCGCTCCATGTCGGCCTTGATCTCCTCGATGGTCTGCAGCTGGTCGGGAGTCTCGGCGAAGGGGAACGCCTCTTCCAGCTCACGCTGCCACGGCGTGTCCGGACCGAACGCGTAGCCCTTGGCGGCCATGCGCGCGGAGGAGAGCTTGACGAGTTCGACGGCGATGTCGCGGACGGCCTTTCGTGCCTTGCCCTTGGCCGCGGCCCAGTCGCTGCCGCCCATCTTCGACAGTGTGGGCGCTTCGCCGCCGACGTACTTGCTCAGCAGATCGAGCTGGTCGGTGGGGACGAAGAGCTTGTCGCCGGGGTGCCCGCGCTTGGAGGGGGCGTACTCGAGCACGAGGTACTCGCGTGTGGTCTTGACCGCGTTGCGGCCGCCGCTGGAGACCTCGCGCTGCACGAGCTCGACGAAGCGGCCGATGCCGTGGGTGGCGTGCACGACGATGTCGCCCGCCTTCAGCTGCAGCGGGTCGACGACGTTGCGGCGACGGGAGGCGAGCTTCTTCACGACCCGGCTGTCGGCGCCGATCGTGCGGCCGTAGAACTCCGCCTCGGTGAGCACGGCCAGTCGCGCCTCGGGCTGCTCGAAGCCGCTCTCCAACGCTCCGACGACCGTGACGGCGACGCCCGGTTCCGGAGCATCGTGGAGCTCGTCGACGCTGCGTGCGGCGATGCCCCGCTCGGCGAGCACGTCGCGGGCGCGATCGACCAGTCCGACACCCGAGGCGGCGACCACGACACGCCACCCCTCGGCGAGCAGCTGTGCGACGTGCGCGGTCGCGCCGTCGACGTTGCCCTGGAATGACGGCACCGCCGATCCGGGCACGCGGACGACATCGCTGCGCGGCGCGGAGGCCAGGCCGGCGAGGTCGGCCGCGGCATCCGCCTCACCCGAGTCGAAGCCGCTGAGGGTCCACCACACGCCGGAGCGGGCCGATGCCGCCGCTTGCAGCTCGGGCAGGGTGAGGAAGTCTCCGGAGCCCAGGTCGATCGGGGTGTCGGCGCCGGCGACGGCGGCGCTCCACGCCGCCTCGAGGAACTCGCGGTTGGTCTCGCCCAGGGTCATGGCGCGGCCGACGGCACGCTCCGGATCGACGAGTGCGACCGCCGCACCGGACGGCAGGTAGTCGGTGAGTGGCACCACCGCGTCGGCGAGCACGGGCAGGAGGGATTCCATCCCCTCCACGGGGATCCCCTCGCTCATCTTCTCCAGCATGCTTCGCAGACCGGGGAAGCGCTCGCGCAGCGCCGCCGCGCGCTCGCGGACCGCGGGCGTCAACAGCAGCTCGCGGCTGGGCAGGAGAGTGATGTCTGTCATCTCTCCGGGCAGAGAGCGCTGGTCGGCGACGGAGAACGCGCGGATCTGATCGATCTCGTCGCCGAAGAACTCGACCCGATACGGGTGGTCGGCCGCCGGCGGGAAGACGTCGAGGATGCCGCCGCGAACGGCGAACTCGCCGCGGCGGGAGACCATGTCGACCCGGTGGTAGGCAAGATCCACGAGACGGTGCGTGACGCCATCGAGGTCGTATCCGCGTCCGCCCACCGACAGCGCGATGACACCCGCATCGGTCAGTCCGGCCGCGAGGGGCTGAAGGGCGCTGCGCACGGAGGCGGTCACGACAAGCGGGCGTCGTCCGTCCCAGCTCGCGACGGCGCGCAGCAGAGCCAGACGGCGTCCGACCGTCTCGGGCGAGGGGCTCAGCCGCTCGTGCGGAAGCGTCTCCCAGGCGGGAAAGTGCAGCACCTCGGCATCCGGGATGACGTCGGACAACGCCGCCCCGAGCGCCTCCGCCCGGCGGCCTGTGGGAGCCACGGCCAACAGCACGCCCGGCAGACCCGCGGCGCGCCGACGATCCAGCAGCGCGGCCAGCAGCGGTGCGTCCAGCCCCGGAATCATCGAGAAATCGGCGTCTGACAGCGCGGACTCGACGGATTCGCGGACCACGTCCGCCTGAAGGAGGGCGCGAACGATCCCGGAAACTGTCACCGAACGAGTCTACGGCGCCCCACCGACACGCGCTTCGCCCGCCGGCCCCGCGTGAGGGGTACGCGACGATGAGGCTCCTGCTCTCACCGGGGTTGTCCCTAGGATGAGCTGGTGAGCGAGAACCCGCAGCACGCCCCCGTACCGCCCGCCGTGGCGGGAGCGCCGGGACCGGGCGCCTGGCACGCCGGCGGCTACGTCCAGTCCGTGCCAGGTGCTCCTCCGGTCTATCTGCCGCCGTCCGCGACGACGCCCCCGCCCGCCCCCTCGAAGGCTCTGGGCACGATCGCGTTGATCGCCGCCGTCTGCGCCGTCGCTGTGGCGTCGGCGCTCAGCGCGACCACGAGCTTCGCCGCCGCGACGGGCGCCGTCGCCCGCGCTGACCTGACATCCACCCGGTCCCTCGAACATCTCTCGGACGATCAGACCCTCGCCCTGCTGAGTCCCGTGCGCGGTCTCGTGCTGTGGGCCGAGATCGGGTTCTGGGCGGGAACCGCCCTCGGTGTCTGGGCCCTGATACAGGGAATCGTCGCGATCGCGAGCCGTCGGGGACGGGGGCAGGGCGTCGGCGCCGTCATCGTCGCGGCGACGGGGCCGATCGTCTACGCCGTCGCGGTCACGCTCGCCGTTCTCGCCGGCGTGGTCGCGGCAATCCCGACGTACTCCTGACCCCTCCGCACGCGTCGGCAGGCGGAACCGTCCGCGACCTCAGGCGCGCGGCGCGTGATGCTTCTGCTGCGCCGCGAGCAACCCCTCCCCGACGAGCAGCTCGACCGCATCGGCAGCGTCCGAGATCAGCAGCGCCAGCGAGGTCCGCTCGGTCGATGAGAACGGATCGAGAACCCAGTCCGCAGGATCCTGCCGTCCCGGGGGGCGGCCGATACCCACCCGCACGCGCGGGAAGTCCGGGGTGCCGAGGGCCTTGGCGACATCGCGGATGCCGTTGTGGCCGCCGTGGCCGCCGCCGGTCTTGAGCTTGATGGTGTCGAACGGGATGTCGAGCTCGTCGTGGACGAGCACGATGCGTTCGGCGGGCACGTCGTAGAAACGCGCGAGCTGCGAGACGGGCCCGCCCGACACGTTCATGTAGGAGTTGGGGGTCGCCAGCACGAGCTTCGCACCCCCCGGACGCAACCAGCTCTCCGCGACACGCGCGTTCGCCTTGTGCGCACGCAACGTCTCCCCCCGCCGTGACGCGAGCTCGCCGATCACCATCTGCCCCACGTTGTGACGCGTGTTCTCGTAACGGACGCCGGGGTTTCCCAGCCCCACCACCAGCCATGTCTCGGCCATGCTCATGTCCTCACCGGTCGATCCACGACGAAGCCCGCCCCACCAGTATCGGCGGCGACGGGCTTCGTTCATGATGCGTCGATTACTCGGCAGCCTCTTCCGACTGCTCCTCGGCGACGGCCTCGTCGGCCGCCTCGATCTCGTCGACCTCGGCGAGCGTCGCCGCCGGCACCGAGATCGCCACGATGAGCGTCTCGGCGTCGGTGACCAGCGCGGCGCCGCGCGGGAGCTTCAGGTCGGCCGCGGTGATGTGCGTGCCGTCCTCGAGGCCCTCGACGTCGACCTCGACGTTCTCGGGGATGTGCGTGGCCTCGACCTCGAGCGACACGGTCGCGTTGTCGAGGTTGGCGATGGTGCCCGCGAAGGGCTCGCCGACGACGACGACGGGAACGTCGACCTGGACCTTCTCACCCTTCTTCACGACGAGGAGGTCGATGTGCTCGATGATCTGGCGCACCGGGTCCTTCTGGACGTCCTTCACGAGGGTGAGCTGCTGCGCACCGGAGATCTCGAGCTCGAGGACGGCGTTGGCACGACGCACGAGCAGCGCGACCTGGTGGCCGGGCAGCGCGACGTGCACCGGGTCGGTGCCGTGGCCGTAGATGACGGCGGGGATCTTGCCTGCGGCGCGCAGACGGCGGGCGAAGCCCTTGCCAAAGTTCTCGCGAACCTCGGCGATGACCTTGGTGTCGGTCTCGGTCGACATGATGATTCTCCTTGCGGGCTTCTCGCCCTGGTCTGGGTCTGGGTCTCGACTCGAACGTGGTCACGTGAGGAGAGCCCGCCCGGACTGTCCGTCCGCGCCGCGTGGGCCCGCATCACCGCGTCGATCACGGATGCCGATACGCGAACACACGGCATCCCTCGCCGAGGGAGGACTCCACTCTACCAGCGACGCCGCTACGATGGAGACGGTGCCCGCACGGGTGCCCTCGCGCGGCCGAGGCCGCGCCCACCCGTCTCTCACTCCGGAGGAACCCATGGACTACGGCTGGATGTCGCACGCACTCCTGTGGATCATCGGACTGATGTCGGTGGGAGCGACCGTCGCCGTCGTCGGCGCCCTCTTCACGCTCGGGCGCTCGGGCTACCGCAAGGACTGATCCCGTCGCCCGCATCCGCGAGTGTCGTGGATGTCAGCGCCCCGTCAGCAGATCGGCGACCCGATCGACGACGATCTGCAGATCGGCCCCCGCGGCCACGCGGAATCCCGCCTCGTCCTGCGTGAGCGGCTCGCCGACACTCTCGCGGCCGACCAGCTCGACGAAGACGACGTCGCGCACGCGCGCACGGACGGCATCACGCGCCGCGCGCGTGAGCGGTCCCGTGGTCACCACGACGGCCGCCGCCTCCACGAGAACGAGGCGCAGCGCGTCCAACCAGATCTCGGCATCGGACGCTGCGGGCGTCGTCTCAGCGCGGCGTCGACGCCGGCGGGCGGGCGGGCGCAACTCGTCGCCGTCGATGTAGCGGGCGCGCAGTCGCGCAGCGAGCGCCGCTCCGGTGAGCTCGACCGCGGCATCCGACGACCCCATCAACACGACCCGCGCCATCTTCACCTCCGCTGCCGCGGGGACCGGCCACTGCGCCCCGCGATGCGAGCGTACCCCGCCTTCTCGTCGCCGCCCGTCTGCCTATCGGCGCTCGGCCTGATCCAGAGCGGCGCGCGCGCGGGCGGCGACCTCGATGATGCCCCCGATGTTCTCGACGGCGACCCCGTCCTCGTCGGCACCGAGATGCTCGAGCGTCGCCAACTGCGACTCCAAGAGGGCGACCGGCATGAAATGCTGGCGCGAACGCATCCGACGGTCGAGCTCGGCACGCGAGACGACGAGTTCGACGAACCGCGTGTCGGGTGCGGCCTCGCGGATGCGATCGCGATAGCGACGGGCGAGAGCGGAACAGGCCATGACCAGCCCCGGCGAAGACGCCAGGCGCCGCCCGACGACGTCGAGCCAGGGCCGTCGGTCGTCATCGTCCAGCGGCACGCCCGACTCCATCTTGGCGACGTTCTGCGCGGGGTGCAGGTCGTCGGCATCCACGAAGTCGACGCCGAAGTCGACGGCGAGCGCGGCCCCGACGGCGGTCTTGCCCGAGCCGCTCGGGCCCATCACGACGATGCGCGGCGCACGGGAGGGCATGCTCACTGCCCCGCCTCTCGCGCGGACGCCATGGCCACGATCACCTTGGCGCTGGATGCCGAGTCACGAGCGGTCTCGAACGCCGCGACGGCGTCGGCGGGCGTGAACTCGTGGGTGATGACGCTCTCCACCGCGGGCTGCGCGTCCAGGAGAGCGATCGCCTCCTCCATCTCGTCGAGGAAGCGGAAGGCGCCGGTGAGCGTCGCCTCCTTGGCGACCAAGGGGGCGAGGTTGATCGGACGGGGCTCGTTCGGCAGCATGCCGATCTGCACGACGACGCCGCGCCGACGCACCGCGGCCACGGCGGTGCTGACGGCGGCCGCCGCGCCCGAGCACTCCAGCACCACGTCGTAGGCCTCGCCGGGCACCTCATCGCTTCCCGCGCGCCACGTGCGATCGGCGCCGAGCGCAGCCGCGCGCTCCAACGCCTCGGGCAGCAGATCGCTGACGTCGACGACCGCAGCGCCACGGGCCTGCGCGGCGACGACGGCGAGAAGCCCGATCGGACCGGCGCCGCACACCAGCACCCGCGCGCCATCGATACTCCCGGAGCGACCGACGCCATGCAGGGCCACGGCCAGCGGCTCCGCCAGCGTCGCACGCCGCACCGACAGGGAGTCGGGCAGTACCCGCACCATCGCCGCGTCGACGACGAGGCGATCTGCCATCGCCCCCTGCGTATGCGGGGTCGTCGAGGCGCTGCCGAGGTACGAACCCCCGGGCCACAGGTGCGGCGCCTCGGCGATGGCGGGCACGCAGCTCCCGAAGCGCGCCGGGTGCACCGTGACGGGCGTGCCCGGCGCCCAGGTGCCGGAGGGATCGTCGTCGATCCAGCCGGCGAGTTCGTGCCCCGGGATGAGAGGCTCGGTGACCACGAACGCCCCGTTCGCGCCGTCGAAGTAGTAGTGCAGGTCAGAGCCGCAGATGCCGACGTAGCCGACTCGCAGGCGCACCTGTCCGGGGGCGCACGGCGGCACGTCGACCTGTCCGACCGCCACGTCCTGGCGCCCTCTGATCACGACCGCATCCATGGTTGCTCCTCTCGATCACACGACCGCGGTCATGCCGCCGTCGACGAACAGGTTCTGTCCGCTCACGAAGTCGCTCGCCGCCGAGGCGAGGAAGGTCAGGGGGCCGCGCAGCTCCTCGACCCGCCCCCACCGACCAGCCGGGGTGCGCTGGGCGACCCAGGCGGTGAAGTCCTCGTCGGCGACGAGGGCAGCGTTCATCTCGGTGGCGAAGTAGCCCGGCGACAGGGTGTTGACCTGGATGCCGTGGCGCGCCAGATCGGCGGCCATCCCCCGCGACAGCTGCGCGATGCCGCCCTTGCTCGCCGAGTAGGGGGCGATCGTCTGCCGCGCGAGCGCGGACTGCACCGACGCGATGTTGATGATCTTCCCCGAGCGGCGTGCGATCATCCCCGGCACGACGAAGCGCGACACGTAGAACGCGCTGGACAGGTTGGTGGCGATCACCTGGTCCCAGTCCGCGACCGAGAACTCGGCGAACGGCGCTCGACGCTGGATGCCGGCGTTGTTGACGAGGATGTCGGGAACGCCCACGCGCGCGACGAGCTCTGTGATCGCGGCGTCGACGGCCGCGGCATCCGTCACGTCGAAGACGACGGTCTCGACGCGCGCGCCCGTCCGATCGGCCAGCAGGGCGGCGCTGTCGGCGACACCCTCCCGGCTGCGCCCATGGACGATCACGCGCGCGCCCGCATCGACCAGGCCCGCCGCCAGGCTCTGTCCGAGCCCCCGCGAAGATCCGGTGACGAGGGCGGTACGCCCGCTGAGGTCGAACAGATCAGACAAGGGACACCGCCCCGAAGATGATGAGCACGAAGGCGAAGCCGACGACCGACTCGAGGGCCTGCTGAACCGTCCATGTCTTCAGCGTGGTCTTCACGTCCATGCCCATGAGGCGACCGACCAGCCAGAAGCCGGAGTCGTTGACATGCCCGGCGAACACGGAGCCGGCGGCGGTGGCGAGAACGACGCACGCCACCTGCAGGGGGCTGAAGCCGGCTGCGAGCACCGCGGGCGAGACCAAGCCCGCCGCCGTGACCAGGGCCACCGTGGCCGAGCCCTGTGCGACGCGCAGGACGACCGCGATGAGGTAGGCGGCGAAGATCACCGGAATGCCGATCGAGGACAGCGAGTCCGAGAGCGCCGAGCCGATGCCCGACGCCCGCAGCACGCCGCCGAACATGCCACCGGCGCCCGTGATGAGCACGACGGAGCAGATCGGCCCGAGGGCGGAGTCGACGATCTTCTCCAGCGCCGTGCCGTGCACGCCGCGGCGGGTGCCCAGCACGAACAGGGCGACGAGCACGGAGATGAGCAGTGCGATCTGACTGGTGCCGATCAGGCGCAGCGCCTGCACCCAGACGAGCGCGCCGTCCACGGCCCCGGCGGACACGAGCGCGGACATGCCCGTGTTGAGCAGGATCAGCACGAGCGGGATCGCGAGCACCCCGATGACGGTGCCGGCCTTCGGCGGGTTGGTGGGCTCGACGTCGCGGCCGCCGAAGAGGTCGACGATCGCAAGCGGGATGCGCTTGTCGGTGAACGTCGCCCACAGGTAGCCGGTGAGGTACCACGTCGGCAGCGCGACGACGATACCGATGAGGAGGACGAGCCCGAGATTGGCCCCGTACGTCTCGCTGGCCGTGATGGGCCCGGGGTGCGGCGGCACGAAGACGTGCATGACCGAGAACGCGGCGGCGGCACTGATGCCGTACAGGAGCATGTGCTTGCCGCCGATGCGTCGTCCGACGGCGAAGATCACCGGGAGCATCACGATGAGTCCCGCGTCGAAGAACATCGGGAATCCCATGATGAGCGAGGCCACACCGAGTGCGAATGCGGCCCGCTTCTCACCGAAGACGGACACCATCTTCTCCGCGAGCACGCGTGCACCGCCGGAGGTCTCCACCAGAGCTCCCAGCATCGCGCCCAATCCGACCAGCAGGGCGACGGCGCCGACAGTGCCGCTGAAGCTGTCGATGAGGACCTTGCCGACTCCGTCGATCGGAATGCCGGTCGCCAGCGCCGTGAGGAGCGAAACGAGCACGAGCACGAGGAACGCGTGCATGCGCGCCCAGATGATGAGGATGAGGATGAGCGCGATGGCGCCTGCTGCGATGAGCAGCAGCGGGACGGCGCCGAGCGTCTGCGTCCAATCTTGCATGGGGGCTTCTCCGATGAATCGTCCATGCGCCGGGGTCGTTCCCGGCAGCGGGACCACCGTTTCACAAAAGTACTACTTATCGCAAGCGAATCGTCGTACTTTTTCCCTTGCCTCGGGTCACCGGACGCCATGTCCCGGTAGCGTGTCCCGTGACAGAAGGACGCCGATGCCCACCACCGCCCCGACCGCGTCGCACGCGCACATCGTCGAGACCCTCGGCCGCCGGATCGCCGGCGGCACGCTCGCACCCGGGGCCGGAATGACGGTCGCCGCACTCGAGCAGGAGTTCTCCGCCTCCCGCACCGTCGTACGCGAAGCGGTGCGCGTGCTCGAAGCCCACGGCCTGCTGCGTTCCCGGCGCCGTGTGGGACTCGTGGTGCGACCGCGCGAGGAATGGGACAGCCTCGACGCCACCGTCATCGAGTGGACTCTGGACAGCCCCCGGCGCAACGACGTCCTCCGGGAGCTGACCGAGCTGCGCGCCGCCGTGGAGCCGATCGCCGCCCGTCTCGCGGCCGAGCGCGCCGACGACGCCCAACGTGAGCACCTCCTCGCGCATGCGACCCGCCTCAACGAGCTCGGCGCACAGGGGCTCGGCGACTCCGAGGAGTACCTCGAGGCGGATATCGCCTACCACTCGCTTCTGCTGCGCGCCGGCGGCAATCCCCTCTTCGGCAAGCTCAGCGAGCCGATCGCCGAGATCCTCCGCGGTCGGGCGGTGCGCGGCCTCACGCCGAGCCTGCCGCGCGTGGGCACCCTGGAAGCGCACGTCGCGACCGCGCAGGCGATCGTCGAGCGCGACGGCGCGGGCGCCGAGGCCTCGGCACGCGAGCACCTGACGCTCGTGTCCGGCGAAGTCGCCCACCTCTGAGGCGCGGGCAGCATCATCAGGATGTGGGCGTGGTCAGCCTCACATCACCGACGATCACCTCGACGCGGTGACCCGGCTCGATCGGAGCGGCGCTGAACGGCGCTCCCATCATCACGACGTCACCGGGCCCGAGCGGCGTCCATGACGCGACGTAGGCGAGACAGTCGCGGATCGACACCGGCAGGGCCGCGGCATCCGTCTGCGCCACCACCGCACCGTCGATCTCAAGGCCCAGCTCGACGCGATCGATGTCCGCGGCCGTGTCGATCCACGGCCCGAGGGGTGTGTATCCCACCCCCGACTTCGATTCGAAGTTGCGGACGTCGATGACGGTGCGATCGGGACTGGAGAGATCGTTGACCGCGGTCACGCCGCGCACGAACCGGTCGGCCGTCGCCGCCGTCAGCTCGGCGCAGTCGCGGCCGATCACGACGGCGATCTCGCCCTCGGCGACGCTCTGCCCGGCATCGCGTCGCAGCCGCACGGTGCGCCCGGACGGAACGATCGTGCGCGGGCTCTTCAACCAGGCTTGAACCGGAGTCGGATGACGCGGCCCGTTCTGTGCGATGCCGATGAGCACGACAGGCGCCACCGGGGCGATCAGCTCGGCGTCGGGACGCGGGCCGGCGATGTCGTGCCCACCACACGCGATATCGTCGCCGTCATCGGGCAACGAGATCGGCACCGGCCCGTCGGGGCTCCACCGCACGTCCACAGCCATCCCGTCGACGAACGCCCGCCCGATCAGCACGACAGCGCTCCGCCTTCGTCGGCGCGCATCACCAGCGCACCGTCCGGATGGTCACCGTCGTCGACGCCACGCCCTCGCCGGCCTCGTCTCGCGACACCTTCACCGCGTCATCGGTGCGCGTGAGGTCGCGCCGGAGAGTCTCCGGCACAAGGAAGGTGGCCGCCGTCGTGATCAGGGCGAGCGTGGCCATGTAGATGCCGAGCAGCACCCAGTTGCCGCCGCTCACGGCGATGAGGTACGCCCCGAGCACGCCCGCCAGCCCACCCGCCAGCACCGCCGACAGCTCGCGGGCCATGGCCACCCCGAGGTAGCGATGGCGGTTGCCGAACATCTCCGGCAGCAGGGCGCACTGCGGTCCGAGCATCACGTTCACCCCGAACCCGATGCCGATCGCGATCACCGCGATGGCGATCGCGTAGTCGCCGAGCGTCAGCAGCCACCACGCGGGGAACGAGTACACCAGCAGGAACAGCGCGCCCATCTGGTAGACCGTGCGACGCCCCCAGCGATCCGACAGGGCACCCGACAGGGGCACCGTGAAGATTCCCAGCAGCGAGCCGAGGGTGACGCCCCACGTGAGCAGGCTCTTGTCGGCGCCGGATCCGGCAACGGCGACGAAGAAGGTCAGCGCGAGCGTGTTCAGCATGTAAGAGCCGCCGTTCTCGGCCATGCGCAGACCGATGCCGACGATGACACCCGGCAGTCCATGACCGAAGATCTCGCGAACCGGTCGATCACTGATCTGCTCGTGCTTCTCGAGTTCCACGAACGTCGGCGTCTCGCGCAGGCGCATGCGGATGAACAGCGCGACCAGGATGAGGGCGAACGAGCACAGGAACGGAACGCGCCATCCCCAGGAGAGCAGCTGATCCTCCGGCAGGAGCGTGATCAGGCTGAAGACCACGGCGGCGAGGAGAGTGCCCGCCTGGATGCCGATGAACGGCAGTGCGGAGAAGAAGCCGCGTCGGCGCACGGGGGCGTATTCCGCCATCAGCACCGTGGCGCCCGCCTGCTCGGCTCCGGCGCCGAAGCCCTGCAGCAGGCGCATGAGCACCAGCAGCGCGGGTGCCCAGAGCCCGATCTGAGCGTAGGTGGGCAGCAACCCGATCGCGGTCGACGCGCCACCCATGAGGAGGATCGTGATGACGAGCACCCACTTGCGTCCGAGACGGTCGCCGAGCACCCCGAAGAACAGGCCGCCGAACGGGCGGGCCACGAAGCCCACGCCGAACGTGGCGAAGGCCGCGACGGTCGCCATCGCCGGATCGTCCTGCGAGAAGAACAGCACGTTGAAGATGAGCGCCGTGGACAGTCCGTACAGCGCGAAATCGAAGTACTCCAAAGCACTGCCGATGCTGGAGGCGAGGGTTGCCCGACGCAGGTTCGCCGCGTATTCGGGGTCGTCCGAGGTGGTGTCCACCGGGGGTAGAAGGTCTGTCACTGCCATCTCCTTTGATCGGCACGGCACGGCCGCATGTGCGATCACAGTATCAACCCAGTGAACTATGTTCAATATATTGGATTCGGGCGTTCCGAACCCGGCTGCGACACCTCACGCCGTCGGCGATCGGTCGCGACACTCACTCCCGACGGGCGGCCGCGCTGAACGGATTCGTGAGCTGGCGCGCAGCGTCGTTGAGCGCGGCCGCCACCTCCGCGATCCGGCGCTCGTCGGCCTCACCCGCGGGCAGCCCCACTCCCAGGGCCAGCTGCGGATCGCCGGGCGCCCAGCCCTCCAACGGCACGGCCACCCCGACGATTCCGGGCAGCGACTCCTCGGCATCCAGAGCCCAGCCGCGCTCGCGCACGTCCGCGAGGCGCCGCAGCAGCCCGCTGAGCTCACGACCCGCCGTGTCGGCGGCGGACGGCGAGGCGGCATCGGTGCCCACGAGCGCGGTGACCTCGGCATCCGAGAGCGTGGACAGCATCGCCCGCCCGGTCGCACTCAACGCCGCCGGAAGGCGGGAGCCGAGCGGCGTGCCGATCCGCACCGCACGCGACCCCTCGTGCCGGGCGATGTAGAGCGCATCGGCCCCGTCGAGGATCGCCACCTGCACGAGCTCGCCCGCGAGGATCGGCGACGCATCGCACACGCCGTAGAACTCGCGCACCTGGTTGAACTGCGCGGCGAAGGCTCCCCCGAGCTCTGCCGTGCGCAGGCCGAGGCGATAGCCCTGCGCACCCCGCTCGATCATGCGAGCCGCCTCCAGCGCCAGGCACAGGTTCGCGGTCGAGGACTTGGCCAGACCCAGCGCCGCCGCGATCTCGGTCAGCGTGAGCGGCCGCCTCGCCTCCGCGAGGAGTTCGAGCAGTCGGATGCCGCGAGTGACGGCGGGGGCCGGGTCGCGTGTGGCGCGGTCGTCGAGGTCGTCGGTCATGATCCTCCTTCACGACGCACGCGGCCGTGCGCCGATGTCAGTAGAACTCGACCGTATCGACAACAGCGTGCAACGCGGCGCCATCGAGCAGTCGCGTCGCGTCGGCGGCGAACCGCCGCGCGATCCGCTCTTCCTCCCGGCCGTCGAGGGCTGCCGTGTGCGGACTCACCAGGACGCGGGGATGCGACCACAGCGGCGAGTCCTGCGCGAGCGGCTCCACCTCGAAGACGTCCAGCGCGGCGAAGGAGACGGTGCCGTCGTCGAGAGCCCGCAGCAGTGCCGCCTCGTCGATGACGCTGCCGCGTCCGACGCTGGCGAGGATCAGGCCCGGACGCGCCCTCGACAGCAGGGCCGCGCCGATGAGGTGGTGCGTCTGCGTCGTGCCCGGCAGCGTCACCACGACCGCATCCACCTCGGCGATCACGGACGGCAGTTCCTCGAGAGGGACGAGGCGGTCCACGGCCTCGACCGGTTCCCCCGAACGCGTCGTGCCCCACACCGTCGCGCCGAGAGCGGCGAACCGCCGCGCGCATGCCGACCCGATGCCGCCGAGCCCGACGATCAGCACCGTCATCTCGTCGAGCTGGCGCATCTGCCACCGCAGGGGCCACGTGCGGGAGTCCTGGTCGGCGCGCAGACGCGGCAGGTCCTTTGCACCGGCGAGCACGCCGAACACCGCGAACTCGGCGAGCGCTCCCCCGTGGACGCCGGCGGTGGTCGAGAAGACGATGCGCCGCAGCGCCTCGGGCGCAAGCGCCGCTTCCCGCACCTGCGCGCCGCCACCGGCCGCCGTGGTCATGACCCACCGCAGCCGCGGATTGGCCGCGACCGTGCGTGCGAGCGCCGCCGGATCGACATCCGGGATGCCGAACAAGGCGTCGGCCGAGTCGACCAGTTCGTCGAAGCGGCGCTGCTGGGCGGGCGTGCGCCGGAACGCGGGGTCGCCGGACCAGTCGGCGGCGCCGCGCATGGGCGGAAGCAGCTCGGGCTCCCGAACCATCTGGACGCGCGGCTCCAGCTGCTCGATCAGTCGGCACAGGTCCTCCCGCAGCGGTACGGCAGCGACGGCCCGCAGTGTGCGGACGGCGTGATCCGACATTCGTTTCCCTCCATCGGGTGGACGTGGTCGGCGACTACTCTACCGCACGTCCACTTTACTGAACTCTGTTCATCCTGTTGAATTCTATCTACAGTGTCGTCATGACATCGCCTCTTGCGGCCGAGGACGTCCGCCTCGGAATGATCGGCACCGGCGCCATGGGCACGGCGATGGCTCACCATCTCATCCGCGCCCGCGGGCGTCTCGCGATCTGGTCGCGGATGCCGCGGCCCGATCTCGTCGAGCTCGGCGCGAGTCCCGTGGACACCCCCGGCGAACTGGCTGCGCACAGCGACGCCGTGCTCGTCATGCTCCCCGACCTCCCCGACCTCGAGAGGATCCTCGACGGCGATGACGGCCTGCTCGCCGGCGCCGAGGACCTGCTCCTGCTGATCGGGTCGACCTCGTCACCCACGGGCGTGCGCGCGATGGCCGAACGACTCGGCCGGCAGAGCAGCGGTCGTGTGCGGGTCGTGGACTGCCCGGTTTCGGGGGCGTCGACGGGGCGAGCGCGGGGACGCTGTCGATCATGCTTGGCGGAGCGGATGCCGACGCCGCGCTGGCCGCGCAAATCCTCTCCCCCTGCGGCACTGCCGTCCACCTCGGCCCGCTCGGTGCCGGAGAGGTGGCGAAGGCCTGCAATCAGCTCGTCGTGGCCGCGACCATCGTCGCCCTCGGGGAGGCCACCGAACTGGCCACACGCTCGGGGCTCGACCTCGACGCCCTGTGGTTACTGCTGGCGGGCGGCTATGCGGGCTCGAACCTGCTGTCCAGCCGCAAGGACCGCCTCGTCGCCGGTGACGACAGCCCGTCGGGGGCCGCCGCCTACATGGTGAAGGATCTGGGCTTCGCCGCCGACGTCGCGGCATCCACACACACCACGACCGCCCTGTTGCCCGCGTTGCGCACGGTCTTCGACGAGATCCTCACTGCGGGTCTCGGCGACCGTGACATCTCGGTCACACGGCGACTGACGGCGCGGCGTCATCCGACGC
>ERZ778028.2250-NODE-2250-length-14790-cov-5.552358_pt1 | contig 14790 bp, 13 predicted proteins | sample MGYA00375758_ERZ778028 | MGnify/ENA primary metagenome ERZ778028 (study PRJEB29350, sample SAMN05389828) | bioreactor metagenome | isolation source: Thiocyanate bioreactor | place: South Africa: University of Cape Town | collected 2014-03-17 ... | reverse complement strand
GCACTCTGGGTATCTATTTCCCGCGATGGAACGACACCTCCGGCGACACCAAAAATGCAGTGCATTACTATCCGTTCAAGAGTTCAGGTGACTACTACTGGTATCCGCAATCGACAGCTACCGCTGTCTTGAACAACGGATCGGATCACATGCCGATCATACGCAAGTTTAAAGACACAAAAATGGTATGGAAAGGAGCAGGCACACGAGAAGATGTGGTGATGAGGTTGGGCGATACCTATTTGCTCTGCGCAGAGGCCTATCTGGGTGCAAGCCAACCAGACAAAGCTCTCGAGAAAGTGAACGCAATAAGAACCCGGGCGGCCAGCACCTTGGCAGATGTGGCGGGCATGAAACTATCAAGCATTGACCTGAACACATTGATGGACGAAAGAGCGCGCGAGCTATTGGGCGAGCACGACAGGTGGCTTGATCTGAAGCGATGCGGACTGCTCATGCCAAGAGCCATGGAATACAATATTTTTGTTAAGAAATACAACAATATCAGTGCGAACAATTTGGTAAGGCCTATACCCCAAGACGAAATTGATCGATTAACTGGTTTGACCCAAAACACTGGCTATTAATTCAAAACAATTATGAAAAAACACATTATGATATTTCCGCTTCTGATTGTGGCTGCACTTACGTCTTGCGATAGCTACGTCACACCCGATCCCAAAGCACATAAGAACGATTCCATCAAATCGGTGCTATATATCAACGAATACGACCAATTTGGAAACAAAGGACAATACAATTTGCCCGAACAGAAATTGGGCACTAAGTATTGGGTGGTGGTCAATTCCACGAGCAACACCAATGATTACTCGGACAATAGTCTGAGGACATCTTTGATCGCAGAATCAATTATTGGTCTCACGGCCTTGGCCGTAAATGAAGACCGCGGCACAACTATGGTCTGGAGCGACGCCACATCTTCGGAATACATTGCCTTGCAAGGCAATCTCAGAATGACGAACCAAGGCAAAGCTTCAGTGTGGGAGTTGTTGGAAAAGCCGGAAATAAAACAGTGCATCAAAGGCTATGTGCTCTGCAACATGCTGAAACAAGAAAGCTTGGCGGCTGCGACTGTGGCGGCACACGTTTACCAGTCGATCATCGTGGACACGTATAACGAAGCAAAGGTGAAAGCTCTCGGGTACACCAAAACTTACGACGCCTCATCTAAAACTTCGGCCACAGCTTGGACAGAATTCAAAGGTTCCTGCAACAACAACGGGTTGGTGCTGATGCCCACCCTGACGGCCAATAACAAGGGATTTGCCATAGCCCATAGATTGATGTTTATCAATTACAATAAGAAATACGCATCCTCAGCTTCTGGCAACAACAGTAGCGTGTGCAAGGAAATATTAGCCTGGCTCAAGCCACTGTCTCCTGTGATCGGATGGGAGCAAAACATCGACGAACATACCTTTGTGGATTTGGTATCGCAGTCGGGTAACTTGATGGTTCCAGCCGATTGGCTTTACAACCTGACACTCACCTCGGCAAATTATTCGAACAATCAAATCGGGCTGGCAACGGTCACGAATCCCCGGTATATCAACTTCTCGGATGCCATTAGCTACGCTTCTTTTTTTCTGACTGATGGCGACAATGTGCAGTGGATGGTGAACAGTTTCCAAAATTCAAAGTATTATTTGAATAGCGACAACTTGACCACCAAAATTTCATTTGGGTTGCCTATCTGCAATCTCGCAACAATGATGCCTAACCAGCTCACTAACCTCTTGGCCAATCAGGCTCCAAGCAATTCGATTATCGAATACGGAGGCGCCGGTTATATGTACGCCGATGATTTTGCTTCCAACGCAGACCGGACTAATCTGCTGGCAAAGCATGCAGCCTTGGTAGGGAACCACATGAAACAAAGAAGGGTAAAGATTCTTGGATTGTTCTGCAACGATGTGTCTTCTGCGGCCGCTCAGGAGGCCTATCAAGCATACATTAGCCAAAATGATCAACTCATAGGTGTCATAGCTGTTCAATATGATCCGTATGCAGGAGGTAATGGAAACATATTTTGGTTCAAGAACTCAAAAGGAATAAACATTCCCGTCATCACTACCCGCTACTCAATATGGAACATGGGAAATTCAAACAGTAGCAACCAAGGAACTCCAGCATTTGTAGCAAGCAAGATCAATGAGCTTGCAGCCATGGACAAATCCACTTATTCTCTTGTGGCAGTACACGCTTGGTCGGCATTCAGCGACATCGGCTCGTCGAACGATCTGGTTGCCGAAAACGTCAATGGCAGCTATTACAGTGCCACTCCTGCATCCTGGTGCATGAGGCGGCTGAGTTCCAAGGTAAAAGTAGTCAACACTGAAGAGCTTATTTGGCAATTACGGATGAAGACGTATCCCGAGGAGACAAAAAGCTTGCTTACGACTTTCTATTAAGCAATAAAAGCGAAAAAAGACACTTTCTTGCACCGTATTCCGAGTATTGGGAATACGGTGCAAAGGAGAGCTATACTCCATTTTCCCTAAACTAATATTCATTTCTAATTCAACTATCATGAAAAAAAGACGATTACTTACAACAGCAATTGCTTTATTTACAGTTGTTTTTGGGTTTTCCCAAACTCACATTACAACTATTGCCGGACTTCAGGCTATCCAAAGTAACAATTCCTACATTCTGGATGCTGACCTCGACCTCTCGCCCTTGACAAACGGCTTGGGTGTGGGCGATTTGACAAATGTGGTTTTCGACGGTAATTTCCACACCTTATCCAATCTCACTTATGATGGACAAAGCCGCGGCGGGCTCTTTGCCAATCTATCGGGATGCACAATCAAAAACCTGAGAGTATCCAATTTCACCATTGCAGGAAGTTGGGCGGGCTCTTTAGCTGGACATGCCGACAACAGCACGTTCTATCGCTGTTCTTCCAAAAACGGCGACATTGAATCATCGGGTATCGGAGGAGGAATTGTAGGACACATTTCCGGAACATCCATCTCTGAATGTTTTGTTGGAGGAATTGTGAACGGTCATGACCACGTGGGAGGTATTGTCGGACACATGGAAAGCGGTAGCTCGGTAGCTAATTCTTATACCATTGCCGATGTCGCCACAGATTCATGGCAAGTGGGCGGCATAGCTGGTTGGGGAGAAAATGCAAGCAACACCATCAGCAACTGCTTTGCCGGGGGAACCGTATCTGCTGGACAAGGATTCACAGGAGGTATTGTGGGGGCAACTTCAGGAGGAAACAAGGCCTATGTTACGATCACGCACTGCATGGCCATACAATCCAAATTGACAGCCAATTCCGATATAGTGAAGACCAATCGCATCGTGGGTGACGATGGGTCGGCCACTTTTTCAAACAATTACGGATTGGCCACTATGACATGGTCTGATCCCAAACGAACCGATCCGTGGGGCAGCAATGCCAATGGCAAAGACGGACAGGACATCACCGAGGCAATGGTGGCAAGCTCAGCCTTTTATACAGATAGCCTCCCAAGTTGGAACTTCACAAATGTATGGATCTTGAGTGGCTCGCATCCTACCCTACGGATGGAAACATTTACTCCCGGCTCGTCAGGAATACAGAATGCCCAGCTTGACAATGTGACGGTTGGCACCGCCGGCGGAAAAATCATGATCAGCAGCCCGGAGAATTCGGTGATTGCCATCTACGACTTAACCGGAAAAACAATCGTCAAGAAGGTAGCAAGCGCAACAACCGAAGCGTTCTCTATCAAGGGTGTCTTTGTCGTTACTGTAAATACTGAACAAGGCAGAGGAATTTACAAAGTTGTGAATTGACAAACCCGAAACAATACCCCTGATATAATCGGCGAAAGACACAGGCATCTTTTTCCTCCTTCGAAAACGGTACTGAGCCTTTCGCCGATTACTCACCAAATAGCATTCGTTCTCTATGGCTGATATAAATCTAACTGGCATAAGGCAGAAACAATTTCAACAGTAAGGGGCATAGCGGTTGTATCGGTTGAAACAAGAAATCACAATCTTGTTTCACAACAATTTGTAGAAGAATAAACAGGATTATCTAAATAATACATTGAGTATGAGATTTTCGAGAGTATTAGTTAATTTGCTCTTTTTAGTGGCATTGGGCATTGTCTTAAAAGTGGATGCGGAAAACTTCCCCTACCTGTCGCAAGTGAATCCATTGATGGGTACGCAGAGCAACTTCGCCCTGTCCAGCGGCAACACCTATCCTGCCATAGCCTTGCCTTGGGGGATGAATTTTTGGACGCCGCAAACGGGAAAAATGGGCGACGGATGGTGTTACAGCTACGATGCCACCAAGATCAGGGGAATCAAGCAAACCCACCAGCCGAGTCCTTGGATCAACGATTACGGTGCTTTTTCTCTGATGGCGATTACCGGCGACTTGAAAGTGGATGAAGAAGAACGGGCGTCTTGGTTTTCACACAAAGCGGAGATAGCCAGCCCCGACTACTACAAAGTATATCTGGCCGATTACGATGTAACGGCCGAGGTGACTCCAACCGAGCGCGCTTCCTGCTTTAGGTTCACATTTCCCGAACGGGAACATTCCTACATTCTGCTCGACGGGTTTTTTAAAGGCTCAATGGTAAAGATTATCCCCTCGGAGAGGAAAATCATCGGCTATTGCCGTAACAACAGTGGTGGCGTTCCGGACAATTTCAAAAACTATTTCGTGGCGGTTTTTGATAAAGATTTTGAAACCACAGCGACCTCCTTGTCTGGTAAAACAGACTACAAATCGTTGCTTGCAGAAGGCGAACATGCTATCGCCGTGGTAGGTTTTAAAACGCGGAAGGGAGAGCATGTACACGTGAAGGTGGCGTCCTCGTTCATCAGTCCCGAGCAAGCCGAAATCAATCTTGCACGGGAAACAGGAGGCAAATCCTTTGACCAACTCAGGTTGTCAGCTGCCTCCATCTGGGAAAAAGAGCTTCGTAAAATAAAAGTAGCAGGTGATGACTCCCGGCAAATCCGCACGTTCTATTCCTGCCTATACCGTATATTGCTCTTTCCCAGGTCATTTTATGAAGTAGATGCCAACCAAAAGATAATACATTACAGTCCATACAACGGGAAAATCTGTTCGGGATACATGTTCACCGACAACGGGTTTTGGGACACATTCCGTGCCGTATTTCCATTTTTCACTCTTTTCTACCCCGACCAAAACAGCAAAATCATGCAAGGGCTGGAGAACACCTACAAAGAAAGCGGATGGCTTCCAGAATGGGCAAGTCCGGGCCACCGGGACTGCATGATAGGCTCCAACTCAGCATCGATCATTGCTGATTCTTACCTCAAGGGGATTCGCGGGTATGACATCAATACACTCTACCAGGCCATACTGAAGAACACTACGGGAAACAACCCTTTAGTTAAATCTACCGGTAGGTATGGGGCTGATTATTACAATCGATTAGGCTACATACCCTACAATGTGGGAATACAAGAGAATGTGGCTCGGACGCTCGAATATGCCTATGCCGATTTCTGTATATGGCGTCTGGCAAAAGAGCTGAAACGGCCACAGGCAGAAATAGACTTGTTTGCTAAGAGGATGAAGAATTATACCAATGTATTCGATAAGGAAACAGGATGGATGCGTGGACGCAACTTGGATGGATCGTTTCAATCCCCCTTCAACCCCTTGAAATGGGGAGATGCTTTCACCGAAGGAAACAGCCTGCACTACACTTGGTCGGTTTTTCAAGACATCCAAGGTCTCACCAATTTGATGGGAGGAAAAGAAAAGTTTGTCGCAGCATTGGACACGATTTTCAATATGGAACCAGCTTTCGATTGCTCCTACTACGGCTTTGTGATTCACGAAATCAGGGAAATGCAAATCATGGGGATGGGCAACTATGCCCATGGAAATCAACCCATACAACACATGTTGTACCTGTACAATTATGCCGGGCAACCTTGGAAAGGACAAGGGCATCTGCGAGAAGTGATGGACAAATTATACACCCCAAATCCCGACGGATATTGTGGTGACGAAGACAACGGGCAGACCTCGGCATGGTATGTCTTCAGTGCCCTGGGATTTTATCCTGTATGTCCTGGCACAAATCAATATGTCATCGGCAGCCCGCTATTCAAGAAGATAGACATAAGCCTTCCCAACGGCAAGAAATTAATCATAGATGCTCCAAATAATACCAAGGAAAATATTTATATACAGACTGTTAAAGTCAACGATAAGCTGTATGACAAAAACTGGTTTGCACACGATGACCTTCTCAAAGGAGGAAAAATCAGTTTCGAAATGTCCAGAATTCCGAATAAAAATTGGGGAAGTAAAAGTGGATCGTATCCCTTCTCGCTGTCAAAGGGATGGTGAAGGATTTAATGTGTTGATAATGTCCAAATAGTAAGGTACTATAACGGCAATCGATTTGTAAAATTAATTCATTATAAATCAATAGTAAAACAGGCTTTTTGCCTCTTTGTTTTACGTTGGATGGTGTCGTATGTTTGTAGAAAATAGATTTTTTCTGCAAACATACGACCTGTTTTCGGGGCGCACCCTTATTTTCTATTTATATCGATATTTGCCAAGGAAGATTATCCCCGAAAAGGTATAGTGCGAATATTTCTACTGTTTTTTTATACCCGAAGAGGTGTAATTACATGTTTATTTGTTACTTTAGCACCCAAAGGGTATAATTATGGAAAATCTATCATTATCAGCTTATGTTAAGCAGATGCGAAAGCAATACGGCTTAACTCAAATAGATCTCTCTGCGAAAGCGGGGGTAGGGCTTCGGTTTGTTCGTGAATTGGAACAAGGCAAACAAGCCTTACGAATGGACAAAGTCAATCAGGTATTAAATCTATTTGGTGCTGAACTTGCACCTGCTCCAATGGATAGAAGTAAATTAGAACTATGAAACAGGCTGAGATATTTATGTATGATAAGTTAGCAGGGATGCTGACGGAAGATGAAAACGGCTTTACCTTTCAGTATGATTCCAATTATCTGAATGATTCAGGTTCGGAAGCAATTAGCTTGACCATGCCATTGAACGACAAGCCATATCGTGACAAAGTATTGTTCCCTTTCTTTGATGGATTAATACCTGAGGGGTGGCTCTTGAATATTGCAGAACGGAGTTGGAAGATCAATCAACGAGATAGAATGTCTTTATTACTGGCTTGTTGTAAGAATTGTATTGGGGCTGTTAGTGTTGTGCCTGTAAATGCCGAAAGCTATGAATAATAGATGTTTGTATTGTTATCAGGATTTAAAGGAAGGACAAACAGGCTTTCATCCTGCTTGTGCAAAAAAGATATTTGGAACAACGGCCGTTCCCGAACTACCCTATATGAAAGAAAATATTTCAGTGTTAGCAGAACAGGTTGTTCTTAGTCAAACGACAATAACAGGAGTACAGCCAAAACTGTCTTTAGATATAGAACCTTCGGAAAAGAAAAATCAGCCTAAACGCTTTACGATTGTAGGTCTGTGGGGAAGATATATATTAAAGCCTCAAACTGATATATATTCGAATTTGCCCGAATTGGAAGACCTGACCATGCACCTTGCTGAAATAGCCAAGATAAAAACTGTACCTCATTCATTAATCCGTTTTGCAGATGGAGAGTTGTGCTATATCACTCGCCGTATAGATCGGGATGAGCAAGGAAATAAATTTCCGATGGAAGACATGTGCCAACTTGCTGAACGATTGACCGAGTATAAATACAAAGGCTCTTACGAACAGATAGCAAAGTTAATTTCAAAATATTCAAATGTGCCTATGCTGGATTTAGTAAACTTTTGGGAACAAGTCTATTTTTGTTGGTTGACTGGTAATTCGGATATGCACTTGAAGAACTTTTCGCTATTCAGCACTCAAAAAGGAATTTATTCTTTGACTCCCGCTTATGATATGCTTTCCACAAAGCTTGTGATGCCAGAAGACACGGAAGAATTGGCTCTCACTCTCAATGGCAAAAAGAGAAAATTGAAACGTACTGATTTTGAAACTGCTTTTGCTAAATCAGGTTTGGACAAAAAAGTGGGAGAGAATATCTTTCTTAAATTTGAAAAGGTTGTGCCTCTGTGGTTGGAATTTATTGATAGATCATTTTTGAGCGAAGAGATGAAAACACAATATAAAGAGCTTATTCAAGATAGAGTATGATCTATGTTAAAGTTGTTTTGAATATCAGATAGATATGAATTAAAATCGATAGATATTTTGTTATATTTATAAGAAGTAATGAACGCGAGTTCAATGTAACTATTTTTTAAATGAATGAATAGCACGCTACTCCGTACCTTTAAGATTCAGGATAATTCAAATACTACAAATATTCGGATTATTAATTCTAAAACAAAAAAAGACTCACAATTTCTTGTAAGTCTTCTCTTTCGGTGGGCGTTGAGGGATTCGAACCCCCGACCCTCTGCTTGTAAGGCAGATGCTCTGAACCAGCTGAGCTAAACGCCCGATTTTTATTGAAGTATGTCTTTCTCTTAAAGACGATGCAAAGGTAGTGCTTTTTTCTAAACTACAAAATTTTTACACAGGATTTTTTCCCTGTTTTTGCATCAGCAACGAGTCTCAGCCTTTTCTGATAAAATAACCGGGCTGAAAATCAATCCTTTTCAAGCCCGGTTATTTTTCTATTTTATTTTCCGAAAAAGACGATTAGTTCATCAATTCTTCATCAACCATGATGCGTCCGCAATATTCGCAAACGATCACTTTTTTGCCAAGCTTGATGTCCATCTGTCTTTGTGGTGGGATCTTGTTGAAACATCCGCCGCAGGCACCACGCTGGAGGGTGACGATTGCCAAACCGTTGCGCGCACTTTTGCGTATGCGGCGGAAGGCAGTGAGCAAGCGTGTTTCTATCTTGGCTTCGATGTTTTTCACCTCTTCGCGGATCACTTCTTCCTGTTGTTTGGTTTCGGAAACGATTTCGTCGAGTTCATCTCTTTTGTGAGTCAGGTCAATTGTTTTTTCGCTGAGGATGTCCTCGCTTTTTGCGATTTGATCGGACAGGTTTTTGCTTTCAACGGTGAATTCACGGATGCGTTTTTCGGCCAGTTCCATTTCGAGAGTTTCAAATTCGACTTCCTTCGTCAGGTGGTCAAATTCACGGTTGTTGCGCACGTTGTCGAGTTGGCTCTTGTATCTTTCCACCTTGGCTCCCGATTCTTGTATCTTTTGCTTGTAAGACAAGATGCTTGCTTCGGCCTCTTTCAGGTCTGTCTTGTACTTGTCCACACGTGTTTTCAAGCCGGCGATTTCGTCGTCAAGGTCGGCCACTTCGAGTGGAAGTTCACCCCTCAGTGTTTTGATTTTGTCGATCTCCGTCAATTTAGTTTGAAGAAGGTAAAGGGTTTTCAGTTTGTCCTGTACGGGGACTTCCTGTTCGCTTGCGGATTGTTTTTTTGTTGCCATAATTGTTATAGTTTACAGATTATTTTTTGTTAGTAATCAAAAAAAAAGTAGCAGCAAACAGACCTTCACTGGCACTGTTCATCTACTACATGCTTGCAATCTGCAGGATTTCGTCAACTGCCCGACTACAAATAGTTTACCGGATTTATATCAAATCCCGATTTATGAATGGCAAAGGTAGGATATTTTTTCGATAAAACATCAAAAAAGATCTCTTTTGAGCAAACTTCGGATTCGTAATGGCCGATGGTGGCCAGCAGGAGCTTGTCTTCCACGTCGTAAAAATCGTTGTATTTTGCTTCTCCCGTGATGAAAACGTCCGCTCCGTATGCCATGGCCTTGGGAATCAGGAACGCACCGCTGCCTCCACAGATGGCCACGTCGCGCACGGGGGTGCCCTTGAAGGGCGAATGTTGGAGCGTGGTGAGGCGGAACGTGTCTTTGAGGAGGTATAGGAATTCCTCTTCGTCCATTTCCTCCGGCAAGGTGCCCACCACTCCGCTGCCCGCACCGCTCCAGTCGTTTGCAAGCGGGTAGAGGTCGTAGGCGGGTTCTTCGTAAGGATGAACGGCCATCAAGGCTCTCAGAACCTCCTTTTGTCTGAATGCAGGCAGTATGGTCTCGATGCGGACTTCTTGCTCGGTGTGGATTTCACCGATATTTCCGCAGAATGGATGGGTGCCTTTGCCTGCCCTGAACGTGCCTTTCCCTTCCAGGTTATAGCTGCACGAGTCGTAATTCCCGATATGGCCGGCACCGGCATTGAACAGGGCGTTGCGGATAGCCTCGGCGTATGTAGTAGGGGCGAAGGTGGCTAATTTCAACAAATTATTCTTTTGAGGACTCAGGATCCTCACGTTTTGCAAGTTGAGCATTTCTGCCAGATGGGAATTTATTCCCTGAAGCGCGTTGTCGAGATTGGTGTGTGCGGCATAGAGGACGATGTCGTGCTTGATGGCAAGGATCATCGATCTCTCCACATAGGTTTTTCCGGTGAGCGACTTGAAGCTGCGGAAGGCTATGGGGTGGTGTGAAACGACGAGGTTGCAATTCAGGTTTACGGCTTCGAGGATGACGTTTTCGGTGACGTCTATGCACACCAGCACCCCTTTTGCTTCTTGGTTGGTATCGCCAACTTGCACCCCCGAGTTGTCGAAGCTTTCCTGCAGCGGGAGCGGGGCTATTTGCTCTATGGTTTGAAGTAATTCACGGATTCTCATAAATGGTGTAAAAAAGGATATTGAACTATGCGAGGACAAATATAAAGCAAAAGAAATCAAGATAATAAGAAAAGCTGCCGAAAAATGAATTCAGGCAGCTTGCAATATTGATCTTTCGGAAAAAGTTTATTCTGGTTTGGAGATCGGTATTTGCCGTTTTACCCCTTGGCTGAGCGATATCATGGTTTCTGTGGCAACCACACCATCTATTTCCTGGATCCTGTTGTTGAGCAGGTCCATCAGGTGTTCGTTGTCCTTTGCATAAAGCTTCACCAGGATGGTGTAGGGGCCTGTGGTGAAATGAGACTCCACCACTTCCGGTATCTTGTCAAGCTCCGGGATCACTGTTTTGTACATTGATCCTTTTTCGAGTTTGACACCGATATATGTGCACGTGTTGTATCCAAGGATTTTGGGATTGATGATGTATCCCGAACCTACAATTACATTCATTTCGATCATCCTTTGTACGCGCTGGTGGATGGCTGCGCGCGAAACGCCACATTCTAAGGCGACATCCTTAAAGGGTATCCTGGCGTTTTGAGAGATAATTTCTAAAATCTTTTTGTCAAGTTTATCTATCTTGTCCATAAAATAAGTGATTTTCTTTATTAAGTTCCAAAAGTAACATGTTTTTTTTAAATATGCGCATTTTGACAAAAGAAAATCGCAATGTATTTCAATTTAATTTTATTTTAGCGCATATTAAGGATAAAAGAAAAGCCGAACTGAAAACGTGTCAGTTCGGCTTATTTCTTTTTCCCTTACAAAATGACAGAACGCCTGCCGGTGGTGCGGGATTATTGCTGAGGTGCTCCAGCGGCTGCTGGTGCTGAATTGTCGATCGCCAACAATTCCACTTCGAAAATCAAGGTAGAGAAAGGTTTGATCTTACCCATGTCTTGGGAGCCATAGCCCAATTGATAAGGAACAAACACAGTCCATTTGGATCCTACGGGCATCAACTGCAAAACTTCTGTCCAACCTTTGATCACTTGGTTCACGCCAAATGTCACAGGCTCTTTCGAGCTGTCGAATACTGTGCCGTCGATAAGTTTGCCCACATAGTTCACCTTCACGCGGTCGGTAGCTTTTGGTTTTGCACCCGTTCCGTTGGTGATGACTTTGTATTGCAAACCGGAAGCTGTGGTAACAACGCCTTCTTTGGTTTTGTTTTCGGCCAAGAATTTTTCACCGGCAGCAATTGCGCTTCCGAATTGTTTCTTCATTTCTTCGTCTTTCTTCGCTTTAGCTTGTTCTTGCAAAACAGCCATTTTTTGTTGCAACAATTCGGAAGAATTAGCGATTACCGGTTTTTCCTTTTTCAAGAAGCCAACTATGGCGCTCAAAATCAGGTCTTTGTTCAATTTGTCCTTAGATCCTGGGCCAAAAGCTTGGTTTTCAAGGTTTGGCAACATTTGTTTTGCGATCTGGTTACCAACAGTGATACCGTTGATGTAGGGAGTCTTTTCGCTGTTAGCTGCGATACCTTCTTTCAAACCGCTGATGAACGCAGTAATATTTTTGCCATTGGCTTTCACAGCCGAGTCCAATTTTGTCTTGTATTCTTTTTCAAGAGCTTCTTTTTTGGTTTTGTCGGTTTCGGCGCTGATGCGTCCGTTGTAGGACATTTTCAATTGTGTAGTATCGGTGAGTACTCCCAATTGGACCAAATATTGCTCCAATCCTTGTTCGGCCAAGCTCACACCGTAAGCATAAGATAAGGTATCCACAGAAGATTTCAAAGAAACGCTGGAAGACGAACCTCCACCGTTGCAAGAAGCAGCAAACGAGCTGAATGCCACGATTGCGCTACATACAAAAATTTGAATTTTTTTCATTGTTGTTAATTATAAAAATTGTTTGTTTTATTATATTATGTTCAAAAGTTCCACGTCAAAAATCAACGCTGAATTGGGTTCGATTGATTGTCCCGCTCCTGCGGCACCATAGGCCAAGTCGGAAGGGATAAACAGTCTCCACTTGGACCCCAAAGGCATCAGTTGGAGGGCTTCCACCCATCCTTTGATTACTTGGTTTACGCCAAATACGGCGGGTTCTCCGCGCTGCACGCTGCTGTCGAATACGGTTCCGTCAATCAGGGTTCCATGGTAGTGGCAACGTACTTGGTCGGTGGCCGACGGCTTGGGGCCATCACCCGATTTCAATATCTGGTACTGAAGTCCGCTTGTCAAAGTCACTACGCCCTCTTTTCCTTTGTTGATGTGGAGGAATTCTTCTCCAGCCTGTTTGTTCAGTTTCAGCTTTTCTTCTTGAAGCTCCACGAAATAGTCGTTGATAACTTGTTTGGCCTCGTCGTAGGTCATTTCGGGTTGTGTCTCTTCCAACACGTGTTGAAGCCCTTTTTGAAACGACTCGAGATCGATTTGTGAAATGCCGGAAGTGCGAAAATTATTTCCAATGCTGAGGCCTAAGGCGTAACTCAATTTATTCATCTATTCGTCTTGTTAAAACCTCACTAATTTGATGAGGAAAATGGTAATTTAAAAATAAAAATCGCACAAAAGTAATGCTTTTCGTTTCAACAATGCTATTTTTACATCATAAAATCAGTTCAATTGCACGAATGTCTGTTAAATTATACAAAGATAGGCAGTTATCTTGGTCAGGAGTAGTGTGAGCAGAGGTCGGTTTGCCGTCAATATGGAGGCGGAGTTGCAGCCCATGGTGTTGACATTCAAAGAATCTGGAAGTCTGTTTGAGAAATAAAAAATTAGATGAAAAAAATTATAGTTTTAACGGGAGCGGGGATGAGTGCCGAAAGCGGGATATCCACATTTCGCGATTCAGGTGGTTTATGGGATAAATATCCTGTGGAGCAGGTGGCCACACCCGAAGGTTTTGCCCGGGATCCGAAATTGGTTCTCGATTTTTACAATATTCGCAGGAAAGAACTATTGTCTGCCAAGCCAAATGCCGGGCATGAGGGATTAGTTGAACTGGAGAAATATTTTGAGGTGAAAATTATCACCCAGAACATCGACAACCTGCACGAACAGGCAGGAAGTTCTTCCGTTCTGCACTTACATGGTGAATTGATGAAAGCCCAATCAGTGAAAAACCCGGATCTGATTGTGGAACTCACCGAAAAGGACAACTACGAGATCCGCTTAGGCGACAAAGGCTCAGACGGCGCCCAGCTGCGGCCCTTCATTGTCTGGTTTGGAGAAGCTGTTCCGATGATAGAACCTGCCATCGAATTGTCGGCCCAGGCCGATATTTATGTTATCATAGGCACTTCGCTGAATGTGTATCCTGCGGCGGGCTTGCTGAATTATGTGCCAAAAAGCGTACCGGTGTATCTGATTGACCCGCAAGAAGTGGCTGCTTATCGGGACAACATCCACTTCATTCGAAAAGGGGCTTCGGAAGGGGTAGCGGAACTGGGCGAACAACTTAAAAAGCAATATTTGTAAAACTATATGATTATTCTCCGATTGAAAATGATGAACTTGAAACATTTGATTGGGACTGTCGCCGTATGCTTGCCATTCGTGGCATTTTCGCAGTCCATCACTCCTAAGGATTTACAAGAAATTCAGGCAAGCTACAAGCATACGAGCCAGGACAAAGCCATCCAGAATGCCCTCACCGAGGTGAAAAGCATCAAAGATCTTGCCCTCAACAACGAACTGCAAGGCAAAATCGATCATTTTTTCAAATACAGGGTGAAGGTGAAGGGCATCACCGACCAAAAAAGCTCCGGGAGGTGCTGGATGTTCACTTCCATGAACGTGTTGCGCCCCAACGTGATGGACAAGTTCAATATCGACAAGTTCGACTTTTCGCACAACTACTTGTATTTCTGGGATATTTTTGAAAAATCGAACCTGTTTCTCGAAAACATCATCGCCACGGCTAACCTCTCGTACGACGACAGGGCACTGGTGACATACCTTCAATCTCCCGTCGGCGACGGTGGTGTTTGGAACTTGTATTACAATGCTGCTGAAAAATACGGCGTGGTGCCGCAGGATGTGATGCCCGAAACGGCGCAGTCCAACAACACCCGCGAAGTTATCAGCCTTCTCAACGAGCGGCTGAGGGCGGCTGCTTATGACATGCGGAACGAAGCCGCAAAAGGGAAAAAGGCAGAAGCT
>ERZ778028.2246-NODE-2246-length-14796-cov-8.293671_pt1 | contig 14796 bp, 17 predicted proteins | sample MGYA00375758_ERZ778028 | MGnify/ENA primary metagenome ERZ778028 (study PRJEB29350, sample SAMN05389828) | bioreactor metagenome | isolation source: Thiocyanate bioreactor | place: South Africa: University of Cape Town | collected 2014-03-17 ... | reverse complement strand
GGCCTCGGGTAGCGCACTGGGTCGCGGCGCGGAGCCCCGGGCTCAGCGCAGCGGCCGGAGCGCCTCCGCGAGCCGCAGCAGGTCGTCGACCAGGACCTGCAGGAAGCCCTCCTGGGCCTCGGACGCGCGGAACACGCCATCGACGACGTGCTCCTGGATCATCGGGATCGCGAGGTCGCCGCGGGCGCGGACCATGCCGAGGGTCGTGACGACCTGCTGGAGCGCGGCGGCCGCGCGCATCCCGCCGCCCGCGCTGCCGTAGTTCACGAAGCCGATCGGCTTCCGGTTCCACTCGGCGTAGAGATAGTCGAGCGCGTTCTTCACCGGCGCGGTGAAGGTGCCGTTGTACTCCGGGTTCACGAGCAGGAAGCCGTCGGCCGCGCCGACGCGGGCGCTCCAGGCCCTGGTGTGCTCGTGCTCGTAGCGGCCCGCCGCCGCCGGCAGCGCCTCGTCGTAGAACGGCAGCGCGATCTCGCGCAGGTCCGCGACGTCGACCTCGACGCCGCCCCGCGCCTCGAGCCGCTCGCGCACCCAGTCGGCGACCGCGCCGCCCTTGCGGACCGAGCGCACGCTGCCGACGATGATCATGATGCGGGACATGGGGACTCCTCCGGTCAGCTGTTGAGCAGGTCCTTGACCATCGGGACGACCTCGCGCCCGTACAGGTCGATCGACTCCATCGCGTACTCGTGCGGCATCGAGCCGGAGTACTTGAGGTCGAAGCGCTGGATGCCCAGGTCCCGGACGGTGGCCGCGACCTTCCTCGCGACCGTCTCGGGGCTGCCGAGATGCAGCGCCCCGTGCTCGATCTCGTGCCGGACCTCGTCGGGGCGCGGCGGCGGCCAGCCGCGCTCCGCGCCGATCCTCGCACGCTGCTCGACGAAGAACGGGACGAAGCGCTCGAAGGCCTCCTCGTCGGTCCGCGCGACGAAGCCGGGCGAGTGCACCGCGACCGGCAGCGGGTCGGCGAGCGTCCGGCGCTCGTGGGCGATCTCCTGCCGCGCCTGGTGGAACAGCCGGATGAACGGCGCGAACCGTCGGACGTCGCCGCCGATGATCGCGAGCGTGAGCGGCAGGCCGTGGCTCGCGGCTCGGATGACCGACTGCGGCGAGCCGCCGACGCCGATCCAGGTCGCGATGCGGCCCGACTCCGTCTTCGGGTAGATCTCGAGCCCGTCGATCGCCGGGCGCATGCCGCCGTCCCAGTGCACGGGGCCCTCATCGAGGAGCCGGACCCACAGCTCGAGCTTCTGCTCGAAGAGCTCCTCGTAGTCCGAGAGCGGATAGCCGAAGAGCGGGAAGGACTCGGTGAACGAGCCGCGTCCGAGGATGACCTCCGCGCGGCCGCCGGAGATCGCGTCCAGCTCGGAGAACCGCTGCCAGACGCGCACCGGATCGTCCGAGGAGAGCACGGTGACGGCCGAGCCGAGCCGGATGCGCTCGGTGACGGCGGCGATCCCGGCGAGCACCACCTCGGGATTCGACACCGCGAAGTCGACGCGATGGTGCTCGCCCACGCCGAAGGCGTCGATGCCGACCTCGTCCGCGAGCCGGCCCTCCGCGACGACGTTCCGGATGGTCTGCGCCTGCGAGATCGGCCGTCCCTCCAGGTCGACGGTCACGTCGCCGAAGGTGTCGAGCCCGAACCGCACATCGCCTGCATCCGCCACGGCGGCCACAACGCATTCATCCGCATGGATATTCCGTGCGCCGGCGCCGGAATACCCGGCCCCGCGCCAGCGCTGAGCCTCACGTGCGACTCTCCGTGCTCGACCTCGTCCCGGTGCGCACCGGGCAGACCAGCGCGCAGGCCGTCGCGGCCTCGCTCGAGCTGGTCCGCGTCGCCGAGGCGGCCGGGATCCGGCGCTACTGGTTCGCCGAGCACCACAACATGCCCGCCGTCGCCTCGACCTCGCCGCCCGTGCTCGTCGCCGCGGCGGCCGCGGTCACCAGTCGGATGCGCCTCGGCTCCGGCGGCGTGATGCTGCCGAACCACGCGCCGTTCATCGTCGCCGAGCAGTTCGCGGCGCTCGAGGCGCTCGCGCCCGGACGCATCGACCTGGGGCTCGGCCGCGCCCCCGGCAGCGACCCGATCATCACCCAGGTGCTCCGCTCGAACGGCGTCGTCGGGGACGTCGAGCGGTTCCCCGACCATGTGACGGACATCATCTCCCTGGTGCGCCCCGGCGGCGCCTCGCTCCGGCTGGCCTCCGGTCCGCCGTACCGGATCGCGGCGACCCCGGCGGCGACCGGCGCGCCGGAGGTCTGGCTGCTCGGCTCCTCGGACTACTCCGCGCGCGTCGCGGCCCAGCTCGGGCTGCCCTACGTCTTCGCGAACCACTTCGCCGGCGACGGCCTCGACCGCGCGCTCGACCTCTACCGCCGCGAGTTCCGGCCGAGCGAGGAGCATGCCGAGCCGGTGACCCTGGTCACCGTGAACGCGGTCGTCGCCCCGACCGCGGCGGAGGCCGCCGAGCTGGCCCGCCCGCAGGCGCGATCCTTCGCCCGCATCCGGACGAACCGGCCGCTACGGCCGGTGGAGACGGTCGAGGAGGCGCTGGCCGACCGCGATCCGGTGCTCGACGAGTTCGCCGACGGCGTGCTGACCCGGTGGATCGTCGGCGCCCCCGACGAGGCGGCCGGCGCGGTGCGCGCCCTCGCCGAGCGGCACGGCGTCGACGAGGTGATGATCTCGCCCGCGGCCGGCGCGCGGGACGCCGACCCGCTCGACCGCGTGCCCGGCCGCGAGGCGACGGCCCGGCTCCTCGCCGCCGAGCTCGCCTGATCCGGCCGGGCGGCCGGCAGGCCTGGTCGGGCTCAGTCCGCGGTGGCGGCGGCGAGCTGGCCGCACGCCCCGTCGATCTCCTTGCCCCGGGTGTCGCGCAGGGTCGCCGGCACCCCGGCGGCGATCAGCCGGCGGAGGAACTCGCGGGTGTGCTCGCGGTCGGAGGCGGTCCAGATCGAGCCCGGCGTCGGGTTCAGCGGGATGGGGTTCACGTGCGCCCAGCCCCGGCCGCGCGCGTTGAGCTTCTCGGCGAGGAGGTCGGCGCGCCAGGCGTGGTCGTTCATGTCCTTGATGAGCGCGTACTCGATCGAGACCCGGCGCCCGGTCGTCTCGAAGTAGTGGCGCGCGGCGTCGAGCGCCTCGTCGACCTTCCACCGGTCGTTGATCGGGATGAGGTCGTCGCGCAGCTCGTCGTCCGGCGCGTGCAGCGAGAGCGCGAAGGTGAGCGGCAGCCCCTCGTCCGCGAGCCGGCGGATCGCCGGCGCGAGGCCGACCGAGCTCACCGTGATCCCCCTGGCGCTCATCCCGAGGCCGTCCGGCTGCGGCGCGAGCATGACCCGGATCGCCTGCATCACCCGGCCGTAGTTCGCCAGCGGCTCGCCCATGCCCATGAACACGATGTTGTTGACCCGGTGGTGCGCCGGCACGGCGTCGTCCTCGGCCGGGTCGGACTCCGGCTCGACGTCGAAGGCGCTCGGCGGGAGCGACGATCCCGGCACGAGCGCGGTCGAGACCGCGGCCGGGGCGATCCCGCCCGCGCGGATGACCGCGTTCGCCGCCACGACCTGGGCGACGATCTCCGCCGCCGACAGGTTCCGCGTGAGCCCCGCCTGGCCGGTCGCGCAGAACGGGCAGTTCATTCCGCAGCCGGCCTGGCTCGAGATGCACAACGTGATCCGGCCCGGGTAGCGCATCAGCACCGACTCGATGAGCGCACCGTCGTGGAGCCGCCAGAGGAACTTGATCGTCGCGCCGTCGTCGGTGCGCAGCTGACGCACCGGGGTCAGCAGCGGCGGCAGCAGCGCGGCGACCAGCTCCTCGCGCCCCGCCCTGGGCAGATCCGTCATCAGCGCCGGGTCGTCGGCGTAGTGCCCGAAGTAGTGGGCGGAGAGCTGCTTGGCGCGGAACCGCGGCAGGCCCAGGGACTCGGCCTTCGCCACCCGCTCCTCGGGCGTCAAGTCGGCCCAGTGGACCGGAGGCTTCCCGCGCTTCGGCGCGTCGAACTGGAGCAGCGGTCGCCCGCCCGTGTCCCGGGCCTGCGTCCACCCCTCGGTCGCGGGCCGCACCTGGGGCCTGCTCGTCCGGTCGCTCACCCGCTCATTCTCCCAGGCGAAGGCTGCGGACCGCGGGCACGGTCACTCGACCCGGACCGTCGTGGACCGCGTGCTCGGCCGCCGGGCTCGCTCCGGCTCAGCCGCGCACCGGCCGCGCCTGCCGCCGCCGCGCGAGCAGCAGCGCGAGGTGGACCGCGAGCACCGCCGCGATGAAGAGGTCGGAGATCATCGCGATCAGCCGCACGTCGGTGAACTCGCCGCCCGAGACGAGATGGCGCATCCCAGCGAGGCCGAAGTAGAGCAGGCCGATGAGGGCGGCCGGCGTGCGCCAGGCGGCGACGGCGACGCTCACGAGTGCGGCCGCACCCATCGCGACGTTCGCGAAGCCGAGCTCCGACACGAGCGGCAGCACGGCCGGATCCGAGAGGCCGAAGACGTCCTGCGCGGTGTATCCGGGATTGACGATCTGCATCAGCCCGGCCGTGAACAGCCGCACACCCACCGGCCAGAAGACGAACCACCTGCCGGCGATCGCGAGCAGCTCGACGGGAGCGCCGCGGCGCCGTCGGACGAGCGCCTCCACGACGATCGAGCCGATCGGGAGCACGAGGAAGAGGGCGATGATCATGGCCGGATACATATGGGACTCCGAACGGGGAATGAGTAAACGAGTGTTAGTCGATGGCGAGGATAGCGCGTAAGCTAACATCTGTAAATCGAAAGGACGAGCATGACCGAGAGCGTCCGGCCTCGCAATCGCCGCGGCGAAGGCGCTCGGCTCCGAGCCGAGATCGTCGACGCCGCGACCGCGCTGATCGACGAGTCCGGCGGGGACGCGCTGACCCTGCGCGCGGTCGCGAGGAGGGCGGGCATCAGCGCCCCGTCGATCTACGCGCATTTCGACGACCTCGGCGCCGTCGCCGACGCCGTGCTGGCGCGCGGCTTCGACGAGCTGACCGCCGCGATCACGGACGCGACGAGCGCCGCCGAGGACCCGGTCGATCGCGTGATCGCCATCGGGCTCGCCTACGTCCGCTTCAGCCGGGCGAACCCGGCTCGGTACCGGTTCATGTTCGCGTCCGACGGCTACTCCCCCGACGCGGTGCGGGCCTATGAGGTGCTGCGGCAGGCGATCGCCGACTGCGTGGAGGCGGGCCGGAGCAGCAGCGAGGACCCGCACCTCGACACCTGGATGGTCTGGGCGGCCCTGCACGGGGCCGCGACGCTCGAGAAGCCCGGCCGACCCGAGCTCCTCAGGCTCGGGGCCCTCGACCGCCCGCGGCTCCTCGCCGACATGATCCGGCGCCTCGCCCGCATCGCCCCGTAATCGTCTCCGCCGCCGTCCGCAGAAGGGATGCCGCCATGGGCTACTTCATCCTCGTCATCGCGCAGACCGTCGTCCTGCCGGTGGTCTCCGCGACCGTCGAGCTCGTCGCGGCCGGGGGCGATCCCGTGCTCGCCTTCGGCAGATGGTGGGTCTTCTGGGGCGTGGGCACCCGACTGCTGGTCGCCGGCATCGCCCAGGTGTCCGGCAGGGGCCCCACGGCCGCGATCCTCGGCTCGACGGATGCGAGCGTCCAGGAGCAGCAGCTCGCACGGGAGCTCGGCACGGCGAACATCGGCATGGGGCTCGCCGGACTCCTCGCCCTGGTGCCGGGGTGGGCGCTCCCCGCGGGGCTCGCCGGCGGGGTCTTCCTCCTGATCGCCGGCCTCCTGCACCTAGGGAAGCGGGGCAGGACCGCGCAGGAGTCCCTCGCGACCTGGACCGACCTCCTCGTCGGCCTGGTGGTCGTGGTCCTCGCCGTCCGCGTCGGCCTCGAGGCCCTCGGAGTCTGACGACCGACTCGGATGATGATGGTGCGCGGAGCGCGCGCAGGCCGTCGCGCGTAGGCTCGGCGCCATGACCGACTCCACCTATGACCTCGCCGGCGACCGCAAGTACACGAAGGTGTACAAGGAGCAGACGCCGGACATCCTCGCCGCCTTCGACGCGTTCGACAGCGCCGTCTTCGCCCAGGAGGGGCGGGAGATCCCGATCAAGTACCGCGAGCTGATGGCGATCGCGGTCGCGCTCACCACGCAGTGCGTCTACTGCATCGACTTCCACACCGCGCAGGCCGCCCGCGCGGGGGCGACGGAGGCGGAGCTCGCCGAGACGGCGTGGGTCGCCACGGCGCTGCGCGCCGGCGCGGCGTTCACGCACGGGCGCCTCGCCTTCAAGCTGAGCGAGGCGCACCAGCACTGAGCCGCGGCGCGCGGCGCCGCGTCCGGCCCGGACACCGGTCGCGAGGCCGCCGACGCCGCTCGAGACGGACGAAGGGCCCCGGGGCGAACCCCGGGGCCCTTCAGTATCCGATTCGAACGAGACGCTCCCCGTCGGACTCCGAGCCTCCTGATCGGACCGAGGTCCCATCCGGCTGCCTGAGACTCCGACTGCGAATCGGTCGGGCCGGTCGAGCCGAAGCCCGGCCGGTCCGACGATCCACGATGGACAGTCATCCTTCCAGCGCCCGTCATCCGTGGATTCGAGGGGCATCCCCGATCCCGAGGGACCGGTTCCGCTGGGCCTGAGCCCCGCCGATATGTTCTGCTGTCCGGCCTACGCTGCTCCGCTTCCCTCTCGAACCGCCGAGGACTCTCATCCTCGGACTCGCGGGAGTTCCGCGCTCCGCCGACATCTCCCCGGACACGAATGCCCGGCTCGATCCCTTCGGAATCCGCACCGTCTGCCAGCGGGAGCCACCGTTCCCTTGCGGGTCCGCCTCCGGCTCTCGCCTTCGACTTCCGGTGTTTCGCCGTTTCGGTAACGAAGAGATTACTCAGCGGCGAACCCGGCACAACCCGTCAAGTTTCGCTAGATAGTTGAGGGTTCGCGCCCGGGATGCGCGCGACGAGCGCGACCCCGTTGATCGCATGGCGGTGCTGCTGGAAGATCCTGCGCATCGCCAGGACGCGACGGCGCGCATCGGCGTCCCTGAGCACGTTGCGCACGATGCGGAGGGTGCCGCGGAGCCCCTCGTCGGCGAGGTTGCGCCGCATCCTGAGGAGCGCCATCGGGGCCGTCCCGGTCCACTCGACCTCGAAGCCGGCCTCCTCGAGCAGGCTGCTCCATTCGGCGATCGTCAACGGCCGGACGTTGACCTTGATGACCCGGGCGAGGTCGCGCCGCAGCCCGGTCTTCGTCTCGTCGTCGAGGTCGTCGGGCAGCAGGCCCAGCTCGTGCACCGCGTAACGGCCTCCTGGCCGGAGCACGCGAGCGGCCTCGGCGACGATCCGCCGCTTCGCCGCGTCGGACTGCATGCTGAGCATCGCCTCCCCCACGACGACGTCCGCGGACGCGTCCGGCAGACCGGTGCTCGCCGCATCCGCGATCACCACCGTGCCCGCCCGGCCGACCACCCGGCCGGTGGCCCGAGCCGCATCCTCGTCGCTCTCGACGCCCGTGTACGACGCGAGCCCCAGCCCGAGCAGGTCGGCGGCGGTCCTGCCGAGCCCCGGTGCGAGCTCGACGACGTCCGCGCCCCCGACCCCGGCCTGAGCGAGCAGTCGGCGGGTGAGCCCGAGTCCGCCGGGGCGCAGCACGCGCTTGCCGAGCCTGGCCAAGAGCCAGTGCCCGGGCGCGTCCGCGGCCCTGCGCTCCGCGAACGGCAGCAGCGGGGGCTCGGAGGCGCTCATGCGGCTCCTCCCGCGGCCGGCGCGCGGAGGACGCTGAGCAGCACGACGCTGTCCTCCAGCGCGGCGAGGGAATGCCGCTCCGGCGGAATCGGCAGGAGCTCGCCGGCGGCGACCTCCCAGCTGCGCCCGGCCCCGGACAGGCGCACCCGGCCCGAGAGCACCTGCAGGGTCGCCTCCGGCGGGCTGGCGTGCTCGCCGAGCTCCCCGCCCGCGAGCAGGGCCATCGCCGTCTGCCGCAGCAGGGTGTCTCTGCCCCCGTACACGGTGTCCGCGGCTCGTCGCGCCGATGAGGCGCGCGCCGCCTCGAGCAGCGCCGCCTGCAGCTCGACGAGGCTCGTCGCCTCCAGGTCCTGCTCGGCATCCGTCATCTCCGACTCCCTCCGCTCATCGCCCCGGTCAGCCGGGTCCGGCACACCCCCGGGCGGACGAACGGCTCGAGGTCCGCGATCGTCGCCTCCGAGCGCCAGCCGTCGAGCGCCCCGCGCATCATCCCGGCGTGCACGGCGCAGGCGATCCCACCGCCCCCGCCGGCGATCTCGCCGAACGGGCAGTTGTGCAGCTCCACGACGCCGACCGAGGCGCGGTCCGGCGCGAACCCCGCTTCGTCGAGATACCCGACGAGCCGTTCGACGGGATCCGCCGGACCGCCCGCCGAGCGCAGCGCGTGCTCCCGCCCGCGCTCGCGCCCCGCACGGGCGGCCCGCGCGCGAGCGGCACGGCCCTCGCCGAGCGCCGTCGTCAGGACGCCGGCGAGCAGCTCATAGCGGCGGGGTGCCGGACGGCCAGGCGCCACCACGGGCCGATAGAGCACCGGTGGCCGCCCCCGACCGGACGCGCCGCGCGGCGCACGGACGATCAGCCCCTCCCGCTCCAGCGCGTCGAGGTGGAACCGGACGGTGTTCGGGTGGGCGTGGAGGCGCTCGGCGAGCACCCCGACGCCGAGCGGGTCCGGTGAGGCGCGCAGTGCCCGCAGCAAGAGCGTCCGACGGCTCCCGTCAGATCCTGCCGGTGCCATGGACACCACCCTAGTGAATAGATCCGAGATGCCTTGGACAAAATAGGCGACTCGCGGCTCGTCCGATCCCGGCCATCCCGGTGCTCCGGACCCCGGTCGCCGGCGGCCCCGGCGCCGAGAGCGCTCCGACGCTCAGGCGATGCCGCGCCGGGCGCGGCCGCGCCCCTCTCGACGTCCCTCGACCAGCGCCGTCAGATCGGTGACGATCGGCTGGTGGTGGAGGCCGCGCAGCGCCGCGTCGACGTGCACGGCCATCCAGTGCGCGGCCGCGCCGACGTCCCGGCCGCGGATCGCCATGAGGATGCGATCGTGCTCGTCGAGGCAGACCGCGACGTCGAGTCCGGAGGCGATCCGCGCGTCCAGCCCGCTCGCCAGCATGCCGGCGGACAGCCCGGCGTCCAGATCGATCAGCAGCCGGTTCCCGGACGCCCCGACCACCGCGCCGTGGAACCGAGCGCAGTGCGTGCCGTCGGCGCGGCGCTCGCCCCCGGCGCGGAGCCGGTCCGTCTCCTCCTGCAGCACCGCCTCCATGCGCCGCAGGTCGTCCGCCGTCCAGTTCGCGGCCGCCGTCTGCGCGGCCTCGACGTCGATGGCCCGGCGCAGGCCCACGAGCTCGGCCGGCGCGTACGCCGACAGCGCGTCGACCAGGATGGTCGGGGCGGGGGTCGTCGCGCGCACGAAGGTGCCGCGGGCGGTCAGCGGCTCGAGGAGGCCGAGCGTCGTCAGGGAGCGCACCGCCTCCCGGACGGTGGAGCGCCCGACGCCGAGCAGCTCGCAGAGCTCCGGCTCGGTGGGGATCCGGGTGCCGACCGGCCACTGGCCCGATGCGATCCTCGACCGCAGGGCCGACGTCGTCGCCTCGACGAGTCCCCCGCCCGCTGCGACCTCCATGGTCGCCTCCTCCTGGTGCCGCGCTCGATTTCACTTCATCTGATGAAGAGGGTAACTTCATCTGATGAAGTCGTCTCGGCCATTGTAGAGGAGCCATCCACCCGTGTCAGAGCGCCCCGTCCCCAGCCGCATCTCCCCGATCGCCCGGCGATGAGCGCCCGGATCGGGGTGATCCTCGGCCAGGTCGGCACCCCGCGGAGCCTGGATCGCGCCGAGGTCCGTCGGTATCTGAAGGAGTTCCTCTCCGACGACCGCATCATCGACCTGCCCCGATGGCGCTGGATGCCGGTGCTGCACGGGGCCGTGCTGCCGACCCGGCCGAAGATGGTCGGCCATCACTTCGCCGAGATCTGGACCGAGCAGGGGTCCCCGCTGCTGGTGCTCTCCGAGGCGCAGCGCGCCGGCATCCAGCAGCGGCTCGGCGAGCGCTACCGGGTCGAGCTCGGCATGGCCTACAGCGAGCCGAGCATGGCCCGCGCCGTGGCCCGGCTCGAGGAGGCCGGCATCCGGAGGATCGTGGTGCTGCCGCTGTTCCCGCAGTACTCGAACAGCACCACCGCCTCGGTGTACGACGAGGTGATGTTCCACGCGCTCGGCCGCAGCCGGCGCAAGGGGCTGCCGGTGAAGAAGTACTCGCCGACCCTGCGCTTCATCCACCCGTTCCACGACGACCCGGCCTACATCGCGGTGCTCGCCGCGAGCGTGCGCCGGCAGCTCGAGGCGGGGCCGGAGCCGGACCGGATCATCCTCAGCTACCACGGGCTGCCGCGGCGCTTCGACGACGAGGGCGACCCGTACCGGAGCCAGTGCGAGGAGACCACCCGGCTGCTCGCCGAGGCCCTGGGCTGGACCGAGGGCTCCTACGAGATGGCCTACCAGTCCCGGTTCGGCCGCACCGAGTGGATCAAGCCCTACCTCCAGCCGCGGCTCGGCGAGCTGCACGCCGAGGGCGTCGAGCGCCCGGCGATCATCTCGCCCGGCTTCACCACGGACTGCCTGGAGACCCTGCACGAGCTCGGCGTCGAGGGCCGGGAGCTGTTCGCGGACGGCGGCGGCGACCCGGCCGGGTACCGCGCGGTCGCCTGCCTCAACGACGAGCCCGCCTGGCTCGACTACGCCGCGGGGCTGATCGCCCGGAACGCGGATGGCTGGTAGCCGGCTCCTCTTCGCGGCGCTGGGCCTGCTCGCCGTCGGCCTGGCGGTGCTCGGCGTCTGGCTGCCGGGGCTGCCGACCACGCCGTTCGCGCTCGTCGCGCTGTGGGCGTTCTCGAGATCGAGCGAGCGGCTGTCGGCCTGGCTGCGTCGGATCCCTCTGCTGCGCGGCGCGATCTCGGCCGCCGAGCGCTATCGCCGGGAGCGGACGCTGCCGCTGGGCGTCAAGGTCGTCGCCCAGACGGCGGCCTGGGCCTCGACGGCGATCGTGCTGCTGACGACCGGCTCGCCCTGGATCACCGCGGCGGTCGCCGCGGCCGCGATCGCGTGCACCGTCTTCATGTCGCTGACGCCGACCCGGCGATCCGATCGGCGCCGCGGCGAGCCGGTGCCGGGGCCATCGGTCAGCGCGTGGGCATCCGGGCCGGCGGCGCAGCGGATCGACGCGGACGGACTCGACTCCCGGTGAGTTCCCCCGACCGATAGATCAGGTGAGCCCAACCATACTGGGAGGCGAACACCGGCGAGGAGCCGGCGGCCGGCGCCTCCCGATGTCCGAGGGGACGACCTCGCCCGGCTGCCGCGACGCGGCTACGACCACCGGTTCCGGCTCTTCCTGCCCCGCAGCGAGGGCGAGACCGACTTCGCCGCGGTGCCCGAGGGCTTCGGCATCGGCGGCTACCTGAGGTACGTCACCACGAGGTCCGGCACCCGACCGCCGTTCCGCAACCACACCGTGCGCGCCCACCGACCCGAGGCCGGGGTGCCCAAGACCCGCATCGCGTTCACCGGCTACTGGCGGGTCGGCCGCGCCGGGTAGGTCCGAGGACGTCGATGCCCTACGCCTCGCCCGGGACGAGGAGCGCCGCGACGAGGGTGCGCTCCATCCAGTCGCGGAACCGCTCGAGGTCGTAGTCGAGGCGACGACCGAGCAGGTCGTAGCTCTCGGGGCTGGCGATGGCCCACGCGCTGTCGACGGCCGCCGAGCGGGTGAGCCCTTCGGCGAGGTCCCCCTCGGGGACGTCGGCCAGGATGCGGGCGAAGAGGCGGTGCCGGAGGGACTGCAGCTCGTCCCAGTCGGCGGCGATCTCCGGATCCACGGCGGCGGCATCCCGGTAGAGGCCCCAGCCGGTCGCGGCGCGGCCCGCGATCTCGGCGACGAGGGCGGCGAGCGCCGCGAGACGTTCGCGCGGAGCCATGCCCTCGAACCGGTCCGCCGCGTCCTCGGGCGATGCGGCTCCTCCCGCGAGCGCGTGCTCCATGCATCCGCGGAGGAGCTCGCGCTTGCTGCCCCAGGCGAGGTAGAGGGTCTGGACGGACACGCCGGCCGCCGCCGCGATCCGAGCGACGGTCGTGCCGGCGTATCCGCGCGCCGCGAACTCCTCCGCAGCCGCGTCGAGCAGCCGGATCCGGGTCTCCTGCCGCAGCGCCTCCCCGACCCGCTTCTGGCGACTGCGCGCACGGCCCTCGGCGACCCCGTCAGTACCCATGGACAGCAGCCTAATCATGTTCTAGAGTCACATTCAAATGCGCTTGAATCGCATTCAAACGCATCGCCGAGGAAGACGGGAGGAGGACGCTCGTGCTGGACCGGCCCTGGAAGCGCCCGGGACGCGCCGCGTACGCGCGCCGCCGGAAGACGGCGGCCCTGCATCCGCCGATCGCGGTCTACCCGATGCCGGCCGACGTGCGGAAGGAGGAGGACGTCGCGGTGCGCCTGCGAGACGGCGTCACGCTGCGCCTGAACCTCTTCCGACCCGCCGACCACGAGGGCCCGCTGCCCGTGATCCTGTCCGCGCACCCGTACGGCAAGGACTCGGTGCCGAAGCGGAAGCGCCGCGGCTGGTCGCTCAACCCGCAGTTCCGGATCATGAACCAGCCCGAGCCCTTCCGGATCTCCGACCAGACCAGCTGGGAAGCACCCGATCCGGTGTGGTGGGCGCGGCAGGGATACGCGGTGGTCAACCTCGACGTGCGCGGCGGCGGTCGCTCCGAGGGCCGCGGGGCGCTGTTCTCCGACCAGGAGGCGGACGACATCGCCCAGGTGATCGCGTGGGCGGCCGGGCAGCCCTGGTCCAACGGCCGGATCGGCATGCTCGGCGTGTCCTACCTGGCGATCTCCCAGTACAAGGTGGCGGCGCTGAACCCGCCCGCGCTGCGGGCGATCTGCCCCTGGGAGGGGTTCACCGACGCCTACCGCGACTTCTTCACGCCCGGCGGCGTCGTCGAGGACGGCTTCGCCCGGATCTGGCTGCTCCTCAGCTCGAGAGTGGCGCGGCTGAGCACGGACCTCGCCGCCGAGCGCCGCCGGCATCCGCTGCGGGACGCGTGGTGGCAGACGATCACGCCGGACCTGTCCAGGATCGCGGTGCCGATCCTGGAGTGCACGAGCTTCTCCGACGCCAACCTCCACAGCGTCGGCTCGATGCGCGCCTTCCGGCGCGTGTCCTCCGTCCACCGCCACGCCTACGCGCATCGCGGCCCCAAATGGGCGACCTTCTACAGCGAGGACGCGCTGCGCCACCAGCTCGCCTTCTTCGATCGCCACCTCCGCGAGCGGGAGGACGCGCCGGCGCTGCCCCCGATGCGACTGGAGATCCGGGATCGCCGCGATCACGTCGTCGAGGTCCGGGACGAGCAGGAGTGGCCGCTCGCCCGGACCGACTGGCGTCAGCTCTACCTGGCGGATGGCGGCGCGCTCAGCGAGACCGAGCCCGGCGCCGGCGAGGTCGCGTTCCGGCTCCGGCGGGACGCTGCCGCGTTCGAGCACGTGTTCCGCGAGGACACCGAGCTCAGCGGTCCCATGACGCTGCGCCTCCGCGTGGCGACGACCGGCGCGACGGATCCGCGCCTCTTCGTCGGGGTCGAGAAACGAGCGGACGGCGAGCCCGTGCCGTTCGAGGGCTCCTACGGCTACGGTCGCGATCGCGTCGCGCAGGGTCGGCTGCGGCTCGCGCTGCGGGAGCTCGATCCCGGGCTCAGCGCGCCCCACCAGCCCGAGCACGCGTTCCAGCGGCTGCAGCCGGTCCGCGACGGCGAGACGGTCGAGGCGCTCATCCCGCTGACGCCCTCGGCGACGCTCTTCCACGCCGGCGAGCGCCTGCGGCTGATGATCGCCGGCCGCTACCTGGAGCCTCGGAACCCGCTGTTCGGGCACTTCCCCACCCGCTACGAGCCGAGCCGCTCGGGCGAGGCCACGATCTCGTGGGCACCCGGCCGGCCCTCATCGCTCGAGATCCCCGTCATTCCGTCGGGATGAGCGTCCGACCGGAGCACCTCGGCGCGGAACGCGCTCGGCGCTCCGCTAGAGCGCGAAAGCGATCCCGGTCAGCTCCGCGGACCTCTCCCACAGACGCTCGCCGATCCCCTGGTCGAGCGCCGGCCCCGGCAGCGGGACCACTCCCGCCGGGCCTGCGGAGCCGCGACGCCTGGTCGGCCCGTAGTACTCGCCGGGATCCGGGTCGGTGGCAGCGATGAGGACGGGCTGGGCACCGTCCGCGGGCGACTGGATCGCTCCGGCGAGCCTGCCCAGAAGCGTCACGAACGCCGGCGGTCCCCCGGTGTCGAAGATCGCGGTGGCACACCAGCCGGGATGGGCGGCGACCGCCGTCACGTCGCTGTCCGCCCGCTCGGCGCGGCGACGGAGCTCGCCGGCGAAGACGACGGCGGCGAGCTTGGAGTCGCAGTAGGAGCGGTACGTCGAACCGGTCGGATAGCCGAACTCCGGACCGATCCGGCCGCGGCTGGCCATCGTCGAGCCGAGCATCACGACACGCGCATCCCCCGCTTCGCGCAGGGCGGGCCATAACTGCGCCGTCAGAGCCCAGGCCCCGAGATAATTCACGCCCACCTGAAGATCGAAGCCATCCTCGGTGCGAGCCTGGGGGTCCGAGCTGCCCAGTCCGGCGTTGTTGACCAGCAGATGCACAGGACGCGCCCGGAGCTGCTGCGCGGCGTCTGCGATGCTCGCCAGCGAACCGAGCTCCAGGACCTGGACGGACACG
>ERZ778028.2244-NODE-2244-length-14801-cov-5.005629_pt1 | contig 14801 bp, 10 predicted proteins | sample MGYA00375758_ERZ778028 | MGnify/ENA primary metagenome ERZ778028 (study PRJEB29350, sample SAMN05389828) | bioreactor metagenome | isolation source: Thiocyanate bioreactor | place: South Africa: University of Cape Town | collected 2014-03-17 ... | reverse complement strand
AGTGATGCGTTGCAGTACGACCTTTTCATTATCATCGACCTTGTAAACATAAGGACCAATCTGGTCGTATAAGATGGCGCTATTGGGAATGGTTAATTGCTTTTGCGGAGCCGATAGCGCAATCCGTGCCTGGACAAAAAATCCGGGTAAAAAGAGATAGTCTTTATTAGGCAGTAAGGCACGCAATTCCATCGTACCCGTTGCAGCATTTAGTCCTGTATTCACAAAATCAAGCGTAGCTTGATAGGATTTATTGGGATCATTTTGCAGACTTACATAAACCGGTACTTGCGGATGATTTTCCGAATTAATGCCTTTGGCACGTGCCGCAGCACGTAACTTTATTAAATCCAGCTCATTCAGATTAAAATAAACATAAATCGGGTCGATTTGTTCTAACGTCGCCAGCGTAGTCGCTTCCCCCTTGCCAACTAAATTTCCAAGATCCACCAAATGTCGGCCAATGCGTCCGGCAAAGGGGGCTAACACGTGCGTATAGCTATAGGTAATCGAGGCATTCACAGCATTTGCGGTTGCTTTTTCAATTTCTGCAGTCATTTCTTGTGTACGCGCCAACCATTTTTCCACTTCGTTCAGTGAGGTTGCATTTTGTTTATACATGCGCTGCTGACGGGCATACTCAGATTTATTGTAGGCGTCGATCGCTTTTTGGGCCGCGACCGTTGCTTGCGCGGCTTTTAACTGCTCCGCATAAGGCTCTGGCTGGATAATAAATAATTCCTGACCTTTTTTTACAAAGCTCCCGTCCTTAAAGGAAATCTTCTCTAAATATCCCTCAACACGCGCCACAAGGTTTACCGATTGGTATGCAACCGTCGTACCGGTTTGGGTCACATACTCCACAACTTCCTGAGTCTGGGGATGGGCTACTTGAACCACTGGGGGCGGTATTTCTAGGGGCTTTGGTTTTTTAAACAGTGAAAAAAGTAGATAAAGCAGTAGGATGCTTATCAATCCAATCAATATGATTTTGCGTAACTGTGCTTGATTCCATTTCATAAGATTACCATTTGGGTAAATAAAGTTGTTTTAATTTTTGTTTATGGGTCGAGGGTGGCTCATGATTTGCTGGCTGCAATAAGGTTCCCCAATTGGTTCGTGCAGCCATATCACGTTTTATTTCTTGTGAAACCAAATCGTTCGTGCCGCGGACACCCCAACCACCACCTAAGGCACGATAAAGCCCAATCAGACTCAGCGGAATATTGCCTTGAGCGTTAACCAAAGAAGTTTGTACACTTAATTGCTGCTGTTCCGCATTCAATACGGGAGTGAAGTCAGTTTCCCCCTCTTTATAACGAATCAGGGCGAGCTTTAGTGATTTCGTGGCAGAACCATTAGCACGGCTAAGCAGGACCACTGTGTTCTTTGCTTCAATATAAGCGGTAATATAATCTTGAACCTCTTTTTGCGCCTTAAGTACCACATTCGCGTATTGCAATAGGGCTTGCTGGAAGATGGCATCTTGCGCGCGTACTGCATTGGTAATTTGGCCATAGTTGAGAAGCGGCCAATTAAAACTGGGGCCGGCTATGATGTTGCGATTGGCCCATTGAAAAATGTCGGTAATCGAGGAGGAACCGATATTATTTGCGGTAAAGGCAAAGCTGCCATTTAAAGAAAGTGCTGGATACAAATTTGCCTGGATGGCACCAATAGCTGCCGATTGACTCACCGCATTTAAGCGCGCTTCCTGAATATCTGGACGCCGTGCTAATAATTCCTTGGGCATGCCGACTGCAATGGATGAAGGTGCCTGAGGAATTTTTTTAACCGGATTAACCAGGCTATCTACGGCATTAGGTAGCGTCCCTAAAAGGACTGCCAAAGCATCTTTTTGTTGTTGAAGGTCGGTGATAATGCCCGGTAAAGTGGCTTGGGTTTGTGCCAATTCCGTTGCGGCTTGTTCTACATCCACCAGACTGGTTTGACCTGCACTGTAGCGTGCTCGAGCAATGCGCAGACCTATTTTTTGCACCTCAATATTCGCTTGAGTAATGCGCATCAACGCTTGATCGGTGCGTATTTTTATATACGTTGCCGCAATATCTGCAGTGAGGCTCACCAGCGCATTGTCATATGCAGCCACAGATCCTAAAAAAACCGCATCTTGCGCTTGAACTGCGCGGCGGTATTTACCCCAAAAATCAACTTCCCAATTTGCTGAAAAGCCCAGAGACGCCGTATCAAAAGTTGATGGTAAAATACTATTAAGTGAGGTGCCACCGAGACGCGTATAAGTAAAATTACCAACAGCACTTTGTTGTTGTGGATAAAGCTGTCCTACCGTCTGTGCAAGTTGTGCGCGGGTCTGTAAGACCTTTACCCCTGCGGTTTGGAGATCCAAATTATTATGATAGCCTTGCGCAATTAAGTCATTCAGCGTTGAATCATGAAATGCTTGCCACCACAATTGATGATTAAATGGTTTTTCCTGAACGGATGGATTTGTCTTTGCCCAATGCGCAGCCACAGGCTTTTTCGGCTCTTTATAATTGGGGCCAACCATCATACACGCGCTTAACAACACGGTAAGCATCAGGCTTAAAATCCGCACCATGGAGGTGAATATCCCTATAAAATTTTCCATCATGGAAATGAAGTGACAATAACTTTCGAATATGACTCTATCATTAGTTTTCGCGTTTGAATAGAGGGATTTCCGTTAAGAGAATAATTCTTGATTTGAACTTAGTGCTCATATAATGTACACTAGTTGCTTTCTGTTATATGCGATAACTTATGGCAATTCCCAATTTTCATACATGGCTCAATAATCTTTTAAAGGGTGACTTAACCGCGCAAGTCCTATGGAATCAATATATTCAGCTTAAATCATTTGATAAAGACGAAGAACGAGAGCTTATCTTTTTATTTGATGAAATAATCCGTTTAAAAAGAGAACCCTATACGCAAGTTTGTTATTTGCGCGCAACTTTTTATATGTATGCCATTGGTGAAGAAAATTTCATTGAGGCACTTAAATTATTACAAATTGCCATCGCAAAGAATCATACGGACGCAATGATTCAATGCGGTTTGTTATATCTGCATGGGCTTGGTGTTGAGCAAGATGATATCCAAGCGGAGTCTCTGTTTAAGCAAGCGCAAGAATTAGGTAATGATGAAGCATCATATCAGCTTGCTTATCTTTATTTACACGGAATGGAAGCCACAAAAGATATAGAAAAAGCCTCTAAAATGTACGAAGAGGCTCTAGCCAAAAATAATATTAATGCTTTGATCAATATGGCCCGCATTCAGCAACAAAAAGGACACTTCGATGAGGCAGTAAATCTACTGGAAAAAGCTGCGGAAAATGGCAGTATCGAGGCCCTGAGAAATCTGGGGTATATTTATCTCTACTGTAAGCATGACAAATTCTCAAAGCATGAATTCATTCAGAACAATTATTCTCAAGCCATAAAATATTTTGATAAGGCAATTACATTTAATGACAGTGCAGCTATGATTGAACGAGCATATATGCATCGATTTGGTTATGGCTGTCCCCAAAATCTGAACGCTGCACGCAAACTTTATGAAGATGCAGTTTACTTTGGTAACTTACATGCTTGCGGCTATCTTGCGGATATGAATTATTGTGAAGATAAAACCAAGATTGAAAAAATTATCAGCCTATTAGACGAGGCTCTTTCAGTTAATAACTCTGATGCGATGGTTTTACGTGCTAAAATTCATCTAGAGCAAGACCCCCCAGAAAAAGATCAAGCAATAACACTACTCGAACGTGCAATAGAATGTAAAAATCCCCAGGCTTTTTATTTGCGTGCAGAAATGTTGTTTCGAGGAGACTATGAACCACGTGATCTCGTTAAAGCACGGCAACTTTATTTACAATTTGCTGAAATTAGACAAGAAAAAATGAGTTTCGATTTTTTTGCCCGTGATATTATGAACAATAATAAAAGCCTGCTTAATCTGAAGAGAGCTTTTACACCGATAGCAAACCGTCGGCCAGAAAGTAAGGAGTACATTACTTCGCTCTTAGATATCATGCTGAAAAAAATGATCATCGATATTATTCATTCAGGGGATATAGAAGAACTCTCTCGAGAGTTCCTCCAAAAAATGAAACCATTATTTATACATCGTCAAATCTGGAAGCCCGTAATGATTAATCTTGGTATTGCACTTACAGGCATTGGCCTGCTACTTCTAATCATCCGTGCGGCTCATGAGTTATTATGTGCACCAAAACAAACCCTAAATACATATCCTTCACACCGGATTTTTTTCTATGCTAAAACGCACACGGAAACGTTGGCTGAAGAGGTATACAATTGCTTAAACCAAGTTGATTTTAGCGAGATCCTTGGTGGCAAATCATCTACGGACGCTACTCTGCTCGCGTCACCTGCAATTGCGTAACATTTTGTAATCCTCGCGGTAAGCGATTACCGCGTCTGCCTCGTTCACCTTGATAATGCTCTAAATCACTGCCTTTTAAGGTAAAGTGGCGTTTACCCGCATGGACCGTTAACGAATCCGCGAGCGTTAATACACGCACATCGACTACATATTCCTCACGAGCACTTGCTCTAGCACTGGGAATACTGATGAGCTTATTGCCCTTACCGCGAGATAATTTCGGTAGCTCAGCTAAAGGAAATATCAACAGACGACCAATATTACTCACGCAGGCGACCAATAAATTTTCTTGTTCAGGAATTACCTGCGGTGGCATAATTTTGGCACCAGAAGACAGCTTTAAACAGGCTTTACCGTTACGGTTTTTCACATATAAATCAGAAATTTGAGTAATAAACCCAAAGCCCGCATCGCTTACAAGAAGCACTTTTTGTTCGGGTTCGCCTCCGGTTACCGCCTCAAACAGGACTCCCTCAGCGGGATTTAGTTTACCTGTTAATGGCTCACCCTGCCCTCGAGCTGAAGGCAAAGAATGCCCCGGAAGACAATACACCTTACCCTCGCCATCAAAGAATAATACCTGTTGATTTGAACGTGCTGCCGCCTGAACCTTGAATTCATCACCTGCTTTATAGCTTAATTCCACGCCATTGATATCATGCCCCTTAGCGGCACGTACCCAGCCATTTTTAGATAAAACTACGGTTATTGGCTCATTGGGTAAAATATCCTCTTCCCTTAAGGCTTGAGATTCCTGACGTACGATAATAGGCGAGCGGCGTTGATCGCCAAAGGTATCGCGATCTTTAAGTAATTCAGCCTTAACCGTGGCGCGCAGTTTGGTTTCACTACCCAGTATCGCCTGTAAGGCATCGCGCTCAGCAGCTAATTCATCTTGCTCACCGCGAATCTTGAACTCTTCGAGTTTAGCCAGGTGGCGCAATTTCATTTCTAAAATTGCCTCAGCCTGAAGCTCACTGAGCTGAAAACGCTGCATTAACGCCTGCTTTGGATGATCTTCCTGTCGAATAATGGCTATGACTTCATCGATGTTTAAATATGCAATTAATAAACCTTCAAGAATATGAATTCGTTCCAGTACTTTGCTCAGCCGATATTCCAAGCGTCTTCGGACCACGCCAATACGATAGGTTAACCATTCTTGCAAAATAGTCAGTAAACTTTTAACTTTGGGCTTGCCATCCAAGCCAATCATATTAAAGTTAACGCGATAACTGCGCTCTAAATCGGTTGTTGCAAACAGATGGGACATAACCCCTTCCGTATCCACACGATTTGAGCGGGGGATAATGACCAGACGAGTCGGATGCTCATGGTCAGATTCATCGCGCAAATCCTCAATCATAGGGATTTTCTTCTGCTGCATTTGCTGGGCAATTTGTTCCATAATCTTTGCCCCTGAGACCTGATAAGGTAATGCGTTAATTACAATCTGATTGTTTTCAACGACATAAGTAGCGCGCATTTTAATAGAACCATGACCACTTTGATACATTGCGGTAATTGCTGCTGGCGGCGTGATGATTTCTGCTGCAGTCGGAAAATCTGGACCTTGAATATACTGCATAATGGCTGTTAAATCGGCACCAGGAGCATCAAGCAAATGGGCGCACGCATTGGCTACCTCGGTTAAATTGTGTGGCAAAATATCAGCAGCCATACCGACCGCAATCCCGGTAGCACCGTTTAATAAGATATTGGGAAGACGTGCTGGTAATAAGGAAGGCTCTTGCAATGTACCATCAAAATTATCTACCCAGTCCACAGTGCCTTGCTGTAACTCCGAAAGCATAACTTCTGCATAGGGCGATAATCGCGCTTCCGTATAACGCATGGCAGCAAATGATTTAGGATCATCGGGCGATCCCCAGTTTCCTTGACCGTCGACAAAGGGATAACGATATGAGAATGGTTGCGCCATAAGAACCATGGCTTCATAACATGCACTATCACCATGAGGATGAAACTTACCCAATACATCCCCCACGGTACGTGCGGATTTTTTATATTTGGCCGTGGCTTTTAAACCCAACTCTGACATAGCATATACAATACGACGCTGCACCGGTTTTAAACCATCGGCGATGTGCGGTAATGCACGATCAAGGATGACGTACATAGAGTAGTCAAGGTAGGCTTTTTCAGTAAATTCGGTGAGCGCTTTACGCTCGGTAATTTCGTTCATGGAATTCTGGCTCTATTGTGGGATTTCTATTTAAACACTGCAGCGAATGATTTCCTAGCCATTTTATCAAAGTAATGAGACATTGAACAATATTTAACTCGGTTGTGGATAACTTAATTACATTGTCTTCCGCTATGAGCCGATTATAAATAACTAATTGATTTTAAATATTTTTTTTGTAAGGCTTTTTATTGGTTTTGTGGATAAGTGTGTGTATATGCAGGTATAAGATAAAAATTTTTATTATAAACAGCATCTTGCAAAATCATTTGACGATACATTTTTAATTAGGAACAATATCTTTTTACCTAATCCGCGCGCTCAATATGAATTTTGCTACCTATTTTCTCCAAACGCTTTATGGCGGCGTCAGCAGACCGATACCCAGCTGGCTTAAAAATATGCATAAAATTTTGCAACGGATGAATAAAGGATATCACCCAGGTCGCTTTATTAACTGTATTGAGGTATCTCTAAATGCGTTCAAAACCTTACTCGAGAATCAAGGAAATTATTTGCCGCATGTCGCGCCCCTTTCTAATTTCCCTCCCTTTATCAGCAATTACATGGAGCAATTAGCCATTCGCATTCAGGAGCTGGATCATGAGAAACCCATTACGGTTAATGCCTGGGGATACACTTACGAACGTTTATTAAATTACATAACCACTCATGAAATCCCTTTCTATAGCCATCTTCTGGTTTTTGCTGATTTGAAACCTCTCCCCGGTGGACATGTTTTTTCCGGGATAGTTGTACCTGACGCTCACAATAAACCCATAGTTTACTTTTACGATGCGCAAGGTTTTTTACCTGAAACCTGGTTACATCCGGAGGAATTTGATCAATTTTACACATTAGAAACGGTCTACATTCATCAATCACCAGACACTCAGAAGGCCATTAAAAAATTTATACATTTTTGTCAAAACCATGATTCGATAAATTTAAACTTGGATATCAAACAGGAAGAAAATTTTTTTATGCTCTTGCAGCAACGCCTCCAGGAGTACTTAAAACTTGAATGTTTTCGTTTACAGTCGAATCGTTTTACTAGTAATAATCAATCCGCACTACTGCAAGCTAAATTAGATCAATATGAACACTTACTTGAAGAAATAACGCCTGCGGCATTAAGTCCTGAGCGTCTAGGCATATTTATTAAACAAACTGCTCTGGTGGCAGCGCATCATGTTTATTCTTTTAATTGGTTCAACCCTCAGTCTTTTATCCATTTTTTTGAAAATAGCAAAGACCTGGTCAAGCACGAGCATTATACAGGAATTACTGATATCACTGAGATGAAGAACTATCTTAATGCCTACTTGCTTAAAGAAATTCTGCGACTTAGTCAGCGTAATGACGCCACCAACTACACGCTGAATAAAGTAGAGCAATACTGTAGCCTGCTTCAGGAATTAAATCAGCAGGAAATTGATGAAGAATATCTATCACGCATGCTTCATAAAATTCATTATTTAAGCCAAAAAAGCTGTCATTGGTTAGGAATGATTAAATCACCTCTATCCTTAATGAACTATGAAGAATACTTAAAGCCCCTAGAAGAGCGCATCGATGCCTTTTTGAACACAGGAGCAATAAAAGTCTCGCTATCTTAAATATATTTTGAAATGCGTGATACTCATCCCTAAGGATATTGTTTTATTAAGGTCAGTAATAGCTACTATCTTCAATTATTTTTAAATTTGTACCCAACGAGCATAAGCAAGGGAAGAGGTTTTTACCGTAAACATTGCGATAAGGTGCCTAAAGAACAAGCAGTAATTAACGCACCAGATCAACAATCACCAGCCACATTATTATGTTGCTGCTCGATTGGACGCCCCAGCAGCATTTAGGAACTGATGTCAGGTCAGCAGACCCTAGTTATAGGTTGGAGGATCGGCATGAAAAATTTGTAAGGTAATGTCATCAGGAATGGATTTGATTTTGGCGCGTAGCACTAATTGCTGCAACCAATCAAAAAAAACCTCATGTACATCAGAGAATAGGGCGCGAATTTCTTCGTCGAGTTGGGGAGGTAAATCGCTTAATATAGGAAAAGTAATATGATCGAACCATAGTACGCTTTCATCCAGTTCTTTTATCAAATTATGCCAATTTAAATCTTCGGTTTGTTCGAGTAATAAAATTTTTCGATCTAACTCCATAACCAGAAGACAACAATCAAGAAAGTTACAAAATAAAGCTTTTGCCTGCTCGTGATGTATCCAACTATTGTAAACGCTTATATAAACGGAAGATAATTGTTCCTTCCTATCCTCGGCCATAAGCTGCGCGTTACTTTGTTTGCAGAGTTCAGTAAACATCGGCATTTCCAGAGAGCTTGCGCCATCACCATTTTTAATTACCTGCAAAAGTTTTTTAAATGGTGCAGCCAAATAATGAAAATTCATTAAAAATTTTTCCATCCAATAGGCACCATACTGATTTAATAAAGAGTTTTTTTGATCCCGGGTTAAATCCCCATCTTTGATAACATTCAAAAAAACTTTAAATTGTTCCGGTGTCATCCCAAGATTTATATTGTTTATCCCAGTACCTAGATTCAAATCAGAGACAACAAGTGCTGCACTATCAAAGCATTCTGTGACTAAACTATTCTGATGCAAAGGGAGATGGTGATAGTCTTGGATAAACTCATGAACATGTGATGTAGCTAAATATAAATTTACTTTATCTACACTAATTGAAATTTGTCTAATACGCTGATTAAATGGAAATTCCTCTGTAAACATTCCATTGCCTCCTACTTCCTTAAGGAAGAAAATTTCGGACTGTTTATTAATTTATAGTTTGTTTTGCAGAGAAAAAAAAGTATTAATGACTTTAAGATGTTTATTTAGTATTAAATTGAGGCTGGTTGTTAAACGCAACCTCAAGAGAATTATTTAAGATTTTTTCTGACTTTTTGAATAGCACGAATTTGCGCTACAGCTCGGGCCAATTCAGCAGCCGCAAGTGAGTAATCCATCTCATTACTTTTATTTGCCATTGCCGCTTCAGCTTGGGCTTTTGCAGCAAGCGCTGCAGACTCGTCTAAATGATCAGCACGTTCAACAACATCAGCAAGAACCGTTACGCAATTGGGCTGCACTTCCAGCATACCTCCTTGAACGTAATAAATTTCTTGTTGACCACCAGGTAAAGTCAATCTGACTTCGCCTGGCTTTAATACAGTCAATAATGGGGCGTGGCCTGCGACAATACCAACCTCACCCAATTCACCTGTAGCTACAACCATTTCGACCGCTCCAGAAAAAATCTCCTGTTCGGCGCTAACAATGTCAAGGTGTGTTGTTATGGTCATATCATCATGCCTCATAAAGATTTAGCTTTAGCAACTGCTTCTTCGATACTACCCACCATATAGAATGCTTGCTCTGGTAAATCATCGTATTCACCCGCAAGAATTCCTTGGAATCCTTTAATGGTATCTTTCAAAGAAACGTATTTTCCAGGAGAGCCGGTAAATACTTCTGCTACGAAGAAAGGCTGGGATAAGAAACGTTGAATTTTACGTGCACGAGTTACCACACGTTTATCTTCTTCTGACAACTCGTCCATTCCGAGAATAGCAATAATATCTTTCAATTCTTTATAACGCTGTAAAGTCTGCTGAACGCGTCGTGCCGTATCATAATGCTCTTGACCAACAACTAACGGATCCAATTGCCTGGAAGTAGAGTCTAATGGATCCACAGCTGGATAAATACCAAGCTCGGCGATTTGTCGCGATAATACGACGGTTGCATCCAAATGCGCAAATGTTGTCGCAGGGGATGGGTCAGTCAAATCGTCCGCAGGTACGTATACCGCCTGAATAGAGGTAATGGAACCCGTTTTGGTTGAAGTAATACGTTCTTGCAGCATTCCCATTTCTTCAGCTAGGGTAGGCTGATAACCTACTGCGGAAGGCATACGGCCTAATAATGCAGATACTTCCACACCCGCAAGCGTATAACGGTAAATGTTATCAACGAACAACAATACATCACGACCTTCATCACGGAATTTTTCCGCCATGGTAAGGCCTGTTAACGCTACCCGTAAACGGTTCCCTGGGGGCTCATTCATCTGACCATAAACCAAAGAAACTTTATCTAAAACGTTTGAGTCTTTCATTTCATGATAGAAATCGTTACCTTCTCGCGTCCGTTCACCAACACCTGCGAATACTGAATATCCACTGTGTTCGATCGCGATATTACGGATTAATTCCATCATGTTTACAGTTTTACCTACTCCGGCACCACCGAACAATCCTACCTTACCCCCTTTCGCAAACGGGCAAAGTAAATCAATGACTTTAATTCCTGTTTCTAAAATTTCCTGGCTTCCTGCTTGCTCTTCGTAGCTTGGAGCCTTGCGGTGAATAGACCAATGTTCTTCAGCACCGATTGGGCCTGCATCATCCACAGGACGTCCCAAAACATCCATGATACGTCCCAATGTTTTTTTACCAACTGGAACTTGAATGGGCTTCTTGGTATTTTCTACTTGAACACCGCGTTTTAATCCATCTGTTGTACCCATAGCAATCGTGCGTACGACACCATCGCCTAATTGTTGTTGTACTTCAAATACTAAATCACCTTCGGTCAAGGTCAATGCATCATTAATACGGGGTACACTCTCACGTGGAAACTCCACATCGACAACCGCACCGATAATTTCAACGATTGTACCCAAGTTATTTACTGCTACTGTATCTACGCTGCTCATTATATACCCTCTTATAAAGCGGCTGCGCCACCGACAATTTCTGCCAACTCTTGCGTAATAGCGGCCTGTCGTGCTTTGTTGTAAGCCAATTGAAATTCTTTAATTAAATCGCCAGCATTATCGGTTGCACTTTTCATTGCAATCATTTTAGCCGCCTGTTCACAAGCAATGTTTTCAACAACCGCTTGATAAACTTGCAATTCAATGTATCGCTCTAACAGATTATCCAGTAAATCCTTGGCATCAGGCTCATAAATGTAATCCCAATGATGACCCATTACATTACTGTCTTCTTCTGCTTTCGGCAAAGGTAAGAGCTGCTTGGTCAATGGCTTTTGCGTCATGGTATTAACAAACTCATTGTAAACCACATGCAATGCATCTATTTTACCGGTATAAAATGCATCCAGCATCACTTTAACGATACCGATTAGATCCGTAATGCCCGGGCTATCGCCCAAATGCTCTTTAGAACCGATAACATTACTACCCACACGCTTAAAAAAAGCCAATCCTTTTCGCCCAATAACTGCAATATCAACTTCTTTACCTTGCGTCTTCCAATCACGGATAGTACGCACGGTTTCACGAAGTAGATTCGCATTGAGGCCGCCGCATAGACCGCGGTCACTCGTTACTACGATCAAGCCAATACGATTAACTTCGCGCTCTACCATAAATGGATGATTATATTCCGAGTGAGCACGAGCGATGTGTTTAACAACATGATAGATTTTATTGGCATAGGGCTTGGATGCGCGCATTCTTTCTTGCGTTTTGCGCATTTTACTTGCCGCTACCATTTCCATTGCTCGAGTAATTTTACGAGTTTTATTAATACTCGAAATTTTCGAACGGATTTCTTTTGCTCCAGCCATATTTCATTCGCCTTTAATTGACTTACCAACTAGCCGTACGTTTAAAGTCTTCAACAATTTTCTTTAACTGTGTCTCAATGTCATTGTCATATCCACCACTTTCGTTAATGGATTGCATCAATGTCGTATGAGAAGAACGCATACTATCAAGTAATGCACTCTGGAATGATGAGATCTCATTTAAAGGAACATCATCAAGGAACCCTTTTTCGACTACGAATAAAGACACACCCATTTCTGCCACTGATAAAGGAGAATATTGTTTTTGCTTCATCAGCTCGGTGATCCGTTGGCCGCGCTCTAACTGCTTACGCGTTGCATCGTCTAAATCGGAAGCAAACTGAGAAAAGGCCTCTAATTCACGGAATTGAGCTAATGCCAAACGAGTACCGCCACCAAGTTTTTTCATAATTTTGGTTTGCGCAGCACCACCGACCCGAGATACAGAAAGGCCTGAGTTGATCGCAGGTCTTATTCCTGAGTTAAACAAATCCACATCAAGGAAAATCTGACCATCGGTAATGGAAATTACGTTTGTAGGTACAAAAGCAGATACGTCGCCTGCTTGTGTCTCAATGATGGGTAATGCGGTTAAGGAACCGGTCTTACCTTTCACTTCACCATTTGTCAGCTTCTCTACTTCCTCAGCATTAATTCGTGCAGCACGCTCTAATAGACGTGAATGCAGATAAAAAATGTCTCCAGGATATGCTTCACGACCTGGTGGTCGGCGCAATAATAGAGAAATTTGACGATAAGCCCAGGCTTGTTTAGTTAAATCATCATAAACAATCAGTGCATCCTGTCCGCGTTCCATGAAATATTCACCCATGGTACAACCCGCATAAGGAGCAATAAATTGCAATGCTGCGGAATCTGCTGCACCCGCAACGACCACAATCGTGTGTTCCATTGCGCCATGCTCTTCAAGTTTACGCACAATCGCGGCAACTGAAGATGCCTTTTGGCCAACTGCTACGTAAATACATTTAACGCCGGTACCTTTTTGATTGATGATTGCATCAATTGCAATCGCACTTTTTCCGGTTTGTCGGTCGCCAATAATTAATTCCCGCTGGCCACGTCCTACAGGTACCATCGCATCAATCGCAAGTAATCCTGTTTGCACTGGCTGATCAACTGATTTACGCGCAATAACCCCAGGAGCAACTTTTTCAATGGGAGCCATTCCAGAGTGTTGAACAGGGCCTTTACCATCAATTGGATTTCCTAAGGCATCCACGACACGACCTAAGAGTCCTTCGCCAACAGGTACTTCAAGAATTCGACCTGTACACTTGGCTTTCTGGCCTTCCGCTACAGAAGTAGCTTCACCTAAAACAACCGCACCAACTGCATCACGCTCCAGGTTAAGCGCTAAACCAAAGACTCCACCAGGAAACTCGATCATTTCCCCGGCCATGACATCTTCAAGACCGTGTAGGGTGACAACACCATCTTTTAAACTAACTACAGTACCTTCATTTTTAGCTTCAGATACTACTTTAAAATCGATTATTTTCTTTCTGATTAAATCACTAATTTCAGAAGGACTTAATGCTACTTGTTCTGACATGGAAACCATCCTCTAAATTTAAGCGGCCAATTCGGTAGCCAATTTATTAAGCTTACCGCGTACCGACCCATCAATTACCAAATCACCTGCCCGAATAACGGCACCTCCAAGCAAGGAGGGATCAATGTTTATTTTTAATGCGACCTTACGTTGTAAACGATTGCTTAACGACTCTGTTAAGCGCTCTTGCTGTTGGGTGGAAAGCTCGGAATGGCTAAACACCTCGACATCAAGCGTTTTTTCTTGTTCAGCACGCAGTGCCTGGTAAAGCATGTATATATCGGGCAATATCTGTAGCCGCTTGTTCACTGCAAGCAAGGAAATTAAATTATTTACTTGCTCGTTTTCTTTTAATTCCGACGAAATCACTGCTTTTAGTAAATCAATATGCTGAGTCGTTGTTGATGCCGGATTATCAATAAATTTTTGTGCCTCTGGCGTTAAAACAGCTTGTGCCAAAACACCCAAAAACGCGGACCACTCAGCTAACTTCTTTTCAGCCAGAGCACATTCGAAAAGCGCTTTGGCATAAGGTCTGGCGATAGTGATGCAATCAGACATCTTAAATCTCTTCTATCAGGTTATCGAGCAATGCAGTATTTGTTTGCGCATCCACTTCACGCATCAATATTCTTTCCGCACCTGTTATTGCAAGGCTTGCAACTTGTTTGCGTAACTCTTCCTTGGCATGATTTACTTGCTGAAGCAGTTGCTCTTGAGCGAGCTTAACTTGCATTTGCGCTTCATGTTTCGCCGCTTCTTTTGCTTCTTCAATGATCTGTGATGCACGTTTGTTCGCTTTTTCAATAATGTCCGCTGAATGAACTTTTGCCTGCTTTAATTCATCTTTAACGCGATGCTGGGCCAGTTCTAATTCTTTACGACCACGCTCGGCTGCAGCCAGACCATCAGCAATTTTATCCTGACGCTCATCTAAGGCTTTTGCCAAAGGAGGCCAAACGAGTTTCATGGTAAATAAAAC
>ERZ778028.2229-NODE-2229-length-14896-cov-4.780338_pt1 | contig 14896 bp, 9 predicted proteins | sample MGYA00375758_ERZ778028 | MGnify/ENA primary metagenome ERZ778028 (study PRJEB29350, sample SAMN05389828) | bioreactor metagenome | isolation source: Thiocyanate bioreactor | place: South Africa: University of Cape Town | collected 2014-03-17 ... | reverse complement strand
AATAATCGGAACCTTTGGCCCAGACCCGAACCACGATGTTTATGCTGCTATCCGCAAGGCTGATCAATTCAACAAAAGGAGCCGGCTCTGAAAATATGCGGGGTTCTTGAGCCAAAACATCAAGAATCGTTTCCTTTACTTTCTCGAAATCCGCTCCATAATCAACCCCAAACGTCCACTCGATCCGTCTTTTTTCTACGGAATAATTATTGATATAGCCACTACTCAAAAGCCCGTTTGGAATATGCACCCTGACATTGTCGGGGGTATTCAGAATCGTGTGGAAGATCTGGATTTCGACCACTGTTCCGCCCAAAGTAGAAGAGGAAATGTAATCGCCAATCTTGAACGGCTTGAATAGCAAGATGATCAATCCTCCTGCAAAGTTGGACAAATTTCCGCTCAAAGCCATGCCAATAGCCACACCAGCAGAAGCTATCAATGCGGCAAAAGAGGTTGTCTGGATACCTAAAGCTCCTATCACGGATACAATCAACATCACAATCAAGACAATATTTATCAAGCTGCCAACAAAAGTTCGCACAGCAGGGGCAATGTTCTGTTTGCTAAGTAGTTTTCTTACAATCTTGTTGACTAACTTGATAATATAACGGCCAATAAAAAATATGACCAAGGCTTTCAATAGCGATAATCCTAAACTGGTGCCCTCATCTGTCAAGGTAGATAGGATTTTCTCCATGCTGGAAAATGATTTGACTTGTACTAAATTCATGATCTTTTCTTTTTACAAATATATGGATTTTATGCGGTGATTATTTAAGGTTTTATGAACTTGGAGGTGACAATTTCTTCGGTGAACAGCTCTGCCGTGCTTATCAAGGCCAAATGGGAATAAGCCTGCGGGAAATTGCCGAGTTGCTCCTTTGTTTCGAAGTCCAGATCTTCGCTGAACAGGCCAAGGTGGTTGGAATAAGTGAGCAACTGGTTGAATATTTGCAAAGCTTCGTCCTTTTCTCCAATAACAAACAAGGCCCTCACCAACCAGAAGGTGCAGATGGTGAACGAAGACGAAGGCAGTCCGAAGTCGTCGTTGTTCTTGTAGCGGTACATCAATCCTTTGTGAAACAATTCTTGCTTGATGCGCTTCACGGTGGTTATATATTTTTCGTCAGTAGCCCGAATAAAGTCGTATTGCTCCATAAGCAGCAAGGAAGAATCCATGTCCTCATTGTCGTAAGCTTGCGTGAAGCTTTGCAGTTTCTCGTTCCAGCCGTTGGTGAAAATATCGTCTTTTATCACAGCAGCTTCCACTTGCCATTTAGCGGCATAATCATTCTTCCCGAGAAACTCTGCTATCTTGATCGCCCTGTCCAATGCCACCCACGACATCACTTTCGAAAACACAAAATGTCTCTCCACGTTGCGGAATTCCCAAATGCTTTGGTCTTTGGTGCGCCAATCAGCATATACGCTCTTCACAATATTCTTCACGATGGCCCACATCTCCTCTATCTCGTCCAATGTGCCGGGAAAATGGATGTAATAGTTGTAGATGACATCCATCAAGTAGCCCAAGGAGTCATTCTGCCGCTGACTGTAGGCCGCGTTGCCAATTCTTACCGGTTGCGAATTTTCAAATCCCGCCAAGTGGGGCAGAATCTCTTCTTTCAAAATCTTGCTTCCATCTATCCCATACATAATCTGGAACGAATCCGACTTGGAACGGAGAATCCGCTTGATGAACCCCATGAAACGTTGGGCCGCCGATTGGTGTCCCATTTTGATAAGGGTCTCGATGGACATCGAAGCATCCCTTATCCAGCAAAAGCGGTAATCCCAATTGCGAACTTCCCCGATGGTCTCGGGGATGCTCGTGGTGAGAGCCGCTATCACGGCCCCGCTTTCTTGGTACGACATCAGCTTCAAGATGAGTAAGCTCCTAGATATAAGCGGGCTGTATTGCTTGAATTTCCGGGATCGGTTGTTCCAGTTGAGCCAATAAATCTTGGTGCGCTGGTATTCGAGATGCACGCGCTCGCTGTCGATGCGTATCAGCTTCTGGTGGTAGGACAGCAGCAAGAATTCTTCCCTTTCGAGCACCATCTCCTTGCCTTCGAGTATGGTGTCGAAGTCGAAGCTCGAATACAGATACATGTTGTCTTTCCGGTTGTTGCAGGAAGAGGTCTTAATGAAATCGGGAAATTTGCGGTGTATGGGCGATTCCTGCGCATAATTCATTTTGGGATCGTACTTAATCCTGAATCGGGGACTTCCTCCCAACGGACGTATGTAGCGATACACCTCGGCGGGCATGTAGTAGCCTGTTTCCATGGTACGATAGCGAGGCATGAAGTCGAGCAATTCGAAACTTCCCTCTTCCGACACAAACAGGGTGCAGAGGATGTTTGTCCCTTTCAAATACTTTTGCGTGACGGTGTAGCCCTCGCCCGCTTCGATGGCAAAGCTTCCGCCGGCCTTTTTGTCCAAAATCTTCGAAAACACAGCAGGGGCATCAAAGGAGGGAAGGCACAGCCAATCGATGCTGCCTTTAGCCGATACCAAAGCTGCCGTCTTGCAATTTCCGATTACTCCGTAATCCAAATTTTTCATGCTATATTATTTATATTTGTTTGACAACAAGTAGATTAGTTTTTTTAACAGAACTATATTAACACTTGCATTGTTGTCTCTATAGAATACCGTTGAAATTGCGTGCTTCGCCTACCTACCCGTTAGGTGCTTTCAGGGAGACCTCCTGAAGGGAAACCAAAAGTTACAAACCTTCAAATATGACCAATTTATGAAGCTGATCATTGTTTCAAACAGACTTCCTCTAAAAATTGTTGAGGAAAATAACATTTATAAAGTAATTCCATCTCCCGGCGGATTATCCACTGGCATGGATTCTCTGGAAATGAATGTGGAGAGATACTGGGTAGGATGGCCCGGCATGTTTTTGAAAGAAAGCAAAGAAAAAACAGCCATCGATGACCAATTGCTGACCCAAAAATACAGTCCGGTGTACCTCTCCCCCGAGCAGATAGAAAATTACTACGAAGGATATTGCAACAGCGTGTTGTGGCCGCTTTCACACTACTTTCCAAGCTATATCCGTTATGAAACCAAGTATTGGGAGGCTTACGAGGAGGTCAACAGGCTGTTCTGCGAAGCCACACTCAAAATCATCGAGCCCGGCGACATCGTCTGGGTGCAAGATTACCAACTGATGCTGCTTCCAAAAATGATACGGAACAAGGCTCCCGACACCAGTATCGGCTATTTCCATCACATTCCTTTTCCATCTTACGAGCTGTTCCGCACACTTCCGCAGCGGGCTCAGTTGCTCGACGGCCTGCTGGGAGCAGATTTGGTGGGTTTCCACACACATAGCTACATGCGGCATTTTATAAGTGCCGTTTACAGGGTTCTGAAAATGGAGTGCACACTCGATGAAATACATTTGGACGAACGCGTTGTGGATGTGGATGCATTTCCGATGGGAATTAATTTCCAAATGTTTCAGAAAGCAATGGAAAACGATGCCATTCGACAACAAGCCGAGGAATTTCGTAAAAGTTTAGGTAACAGCAAACTTATGCTGTCGGTAGATAGGCTTGATTACAGTAAGGGAATTCCTCTGCGGTTGAAAAGCTTCGAAACCCTTTTGGATAACTATCCACAATACAGAGGTGCTGTGTCCTTAGTGATGATTGTGGCTCCATCCAGAGACAATGTGGACATTTATGCTAAATTGAAAACGGAAATCGACACACTCGTTGGACGCATAAACGGAAAATATTCAACCATCGACTGGAACCCTGTGTATTATTTCTATCGTTCATTTCAATTTGAAGAATTAACAGCATTGTATCACAACTCTGATATTGCTCTGGTCACCCCATTGCGTGACGGGATGAACCTGGTGGCAAAAGAATATGTTGCCACAAAAAATGAAAGCCCCGGTGTGCTCATATTGAGTGAAATGGCAGGTGCCGCTATTGAGCTATCGGATGCAATCATCGTGAATCCAACTGACCAAAAAGAGATGGTGGAGGCCATGATACAGGCTCTTGAGATGCCCGAAGATGAGCAGAAAGAGAAAATAAAATCGATGCAGCAGATCATTTCCGTACAAAACGTGAACCAATGGGCACAGGACTTTTTGGAAGAATTGCTGGAAGTAAGGGAAAAAAACGTTGCATTGAACAACAAAATCCTCAAACAGGAAAATTTCAAGCTGATAAAAGAAAAATACGACCAATCAAAAAACAGGCTGGTTATTCTCGATTATGACGGGACGTTGGTTCCGTTCCGCAGAAAACCATCGGAGGCCTCCCCCACTCCACCATTGCTGGCCTTGCTCGCAAATTTGTGCAAAGATCCTCGCAATAGGGTGGTCATCAGCAGCGGTAGGGACAGACAAACCTTGGACAAATGGCTCGGAAAGCTTCCCATCGGCTTGGCGGCTGAACACGGAGCTTTCTACAAGGAAAATGGAGAATGGAGAAAACGAATCGAGGATGTGCCGTGGGACAAAGAAATACTGAATATTTTTGAGCACACCGTCCGGCGCACACCTATGTCGAAAATAGAAATCAAAGACACAGCATTGGTATGGCATTATCGAAACGTGGATTCCTGGTTGGCTGAATTGCGTGTCACTCAATTGATTAATGCGTTGATTAATCCCTGCTCGCGACTTAATCTTCAAATCATGAAAGGAAACAAAATCGTGGAAGTGAAAAACAACGATGTGAGCAAAGGATCAGAAGCTATCCGGTTGATGAATCAGGACAATTACGACTTCATCATGGCAATCGGCGACGACACCACCGACGAAGAAACCTTTATCGCTTTGCCCGACCATGCCATCACCATCAAAGTGGGAAAAAGCTCCAATGTGGCAAAATACAATATTCCCACACAAGGGCAAACGATCGTTTTTTTAGAAAGGCTTATCAATTAATTTCGCGGTCACATCCATTCACTCAGCTCCATCCAGCGCAGGGTCTTTTCGTCAATCTCATCTATAAGCCGACTGATTTCGGCCGATTTGGCGAGCAATTCGTCAGTGGACAATTGGCCGGTGGACATTTCCGATTCCAATCGCGCTTTCCGTTCTTCCAATTGAGGAATCTCGGCATCCAAGGTCTCGAATTCCCGCTTTTCCTTGAACGAAAGTTTGCGCTTTTCGATCGGCTTTTCTACGGCTTGTGCCGCTTTGGGTTCGGGCGCTTTGGCGGCTTGCTCTTGCCGTCTTTGTTCACGATCCAGTTCTTCTTTCCAAGCCCGGTATTGCGTATAATTTCCAGGGAAATCCTTGATGTCTGCATCACCCCGGAAAGCCAGCAAATGATCCACTACCTTGTCCATGAAATAGCGGTCGTGCGACACCACGATCACGCATCCCTTGAAACTTTGGAGATATTCCTCCAGAATGTTCAAGGTCATGATGTCGAGGTCGTTGGTCGGCTCGTCCAGAACAAGGAAATTTGGGTTGCGCATCAGCACCGTACACAGATACAAGCGGCGGCGTTCCCCACCTGAAAGCTTGTAAACGAAGCTATGCTGTTTCTCGGGAGCAAACAGGAAATGCTGGAGAAACTGCGACGCTGTGAGGCGGCTGCTTCCCAAATCGATCACTTCGGCAACATCCTGCACCACATCGAGCACCTTCATCTGGTCGTTGAATTCCAATCCGTCCTGGCTGTAATAGCCGAACTTCACCGTTTCGCCGATTTCTATTTCGCCGCTGTCGGGCGCCACTTCGCTCATCAACATCTTGACGAAAGTGGATTTTCCCGTGCCGTTGTTACCCACAATGCCCATCTTTTCGTAGCGGGCAAAGGTGTAGCTGAAATCTTCCAATATCTTTTTGTCACCAAAACGTTTGCTGACGTGATTCATCTCAAAAATCTTGTTGCCGATGTACGAACCTTTCATTTCGAGGCGCACTTCACCTTGTTGGGCTGTTTGTTTGGCCTTTTTCTCCAAATCGTAGAAAGCATCGATGCGCGATTTGGCCTTTGTGGCGCGCGCCTGCGGTTGGCGGCGCATCCATTCCAGTTCTTTGCGAAGGAGGTTATTGGCCCGGTCTATTTCCGCACCTTGCGAGCTGATCCGCTGCTCCCTTTTTTCGAGGAAATACGAATAACTTCCTTTGTATTGGAAAATCTGCTGCTGGTCTATTTCAATGATTTCGGAGCAAACCCGATCCAGAAAATAGCGGTCGTGCGTCACCATCAGCAAGCTCAATTTGGAGCGGCTCAAATGGCCTTCGAGCCATTCGGTCATGTCGAGGTCGAGGTGGTTGGTAGGCTCGTCGAGGATAATCAGGTCGGGTTCCGTTATCAGCACATTGGCCAATGCCACCCGCTTGAGTTGCCCGCCGGAAAGTGTCCCGATCTTTTGTTCGAAATCGTAAATCTTGAGTTGCGAAAGGATCTGTTTCACCCGTTGCTCATAGTCCCAGGCTTTCAGCGAATCCATCTGGTGCAGCACCTCGTCTAAGCCACGGGTTTCGCCTTTGGCAATCAGTTCTTCGTAGCGGGCAATCAGTTCCGTGATCTCGTTACCCTGGTGAAAACAAGCCTCCAAAACAGTCAAATCTTCGGGAAAATTGGGATCTTGTTCGAGGTAAGCTACCCTCAAATCGCGCCGGAAAGTGATTGTTCCGCCATCATATTGTTCTTTACCGGAAAGAATATTCAAAAGGGTGGTTTTTCCCGAGCCGTTTTTGGCAATCAGCCCAATGCGTTGTCCTTCGGCGATGCCGAAAGAAATATCTTTGAACAGGAGGAGGTCGCCAAAACTTTTGGTTAGCCCTTCCACTTGCAAACATGGAGTCATTTTTTTTTACTGTCGCTTTTATTGATTCAATTCACAGACAAAGGTAAGAACAAATTGTCCGTTTTAGACCCAACTTCTTAACAATACCTCTGATTCTGAAATAACTTTCAGCCTGCAACCGGAATAACGCAAACGATTTTACATACCAATAGCCAAATTTTGTTCGGCTTCCGATGGGAATTCCCTCTTTGCTGAACGTGCTTAGAATGAATTTCATCCGATCCAGTGCTTCCTCTTGTTCCGCGCAGGAGAATTTTTTGTGGTGCAAAAAGTAAAACCAATATGTATCGATGAATTTGAACCACCTTTGACCTTGAAAGGTAGCAACTATGTTGTTCGAAATAGATTCTTTCGTGAGTTGGTTCAGCAGGTTGAGATTTGCCTCCATCAAATCAAACCTCCTGAAATTTATAGACTTAGTCATCGATTGGCTGTGCTGCCGGTAAAAATAAATCCCTTCACAAAACCGCACTTCCCGCGAATGCAGGTAGTGAATTCTGGTTGTGTTGTCATCGCTATACAGCTTTTTGGTAGCATCGAACGGATATTGTTTGTGTATATGTTCCCTTATCAAATACAGTCCGTGTATTTTCCAATCCAAACTTAATTCAAAAGCTTCCGGCCCGCTTAGCACCTGTTTTTCGGTTTTCAGGGGAAATGACTCGGTCTGCCCATTATTTTCATAATAATATTTCAGATCAAATAAAACGGAATCAGTTTGCGGATAATTTTCGAATACTTGCAATGCTTTCTCAAATGCATCGTTGCTCAACCAATCGTCACTGTCGAGCATAGCGATAAATTTGCCGTCCGCTATCTTCAACGCTTCGTTGCGGGCTTTAGCCTGACCCTGGTTCTCGCTGAATTGAATGACCTGAATTCGCTTATCAATCAATGCAAATTCGTTTATCACCTTCAGTGAATTGTCGGTTGAAGCATCATCCACACAAATTATCTGAATATTTTTTTCCGTTTGTGCGATCAAAGAATTAAAGCATTCCGGTAAATATTTTTCTGTATTATATACTGCTATAAGAACTGATATTTTTGTCATTTGTGCTTAATGGTTTTACTGATTTTATTCACTATTCCTGAGAACAGGGCAGTTTTCTTTTGCAATCTGTTGATAGACAAAGCAGATGAAATAATCAGCAGCAAACCTCCAACAATGATTTTCAACAAAAAAGTCCCCCAGTAACAAATGCAGAATGTGGCAATGAGGATGATTAATTGAAATATTCCCATTTTCAATATCTCAACGTCATATCTGAAACCGTATTTGCGAGAATATACCAAGGTCACAAAAATGATTTCCAGTATGATAGAAAGCGACAAGGCAATACCTGTTCCTTCAAGTCCAAACCATGAAAATAAAACGATTATCAATAGCAAGACAATTACGTCGTAAAAAATTTCTGTAATCAGATACGTGATGGAATCTCCCTTCGCAAGCGGAATATATGAAACCGGCAGCAACAATGCCCTGAAGAAAAGGTAAAATCCTGCACACAGCGCCATGTCAACCACCGGAAGAAATACTCCGGAATACAACAACGGCACAAATACAGGCATCAAGAGCATGAACCCGACAAGAGACGGCGAAATAAGGAGAAGGCATACTTCAACTTGCTGATTTATCACACGGTTCATTTTCTGTATATCATGCTGTATGGATGAAAGTCGCGGGAAATAATCGGCTTCCATTGCAACGAAAATCATTCCTGCATAGGTGACAATCAGGCCGTATCCAGCCTTGAAGTAGCCCACATCTTCCAAGCTGCCGCGGGAAAGCAGGTAAGCCGGAATAGAAAGCGTGACAATTGAACCAGCAAGCGATGCCAAAGTGTACGGGATTCCCAATTTTACCATGTTTTTCCCTCTTTGGAAACAAGCTTTGGAAAACAAGCTTACCTTCCAGGGATAAAGGGATACAGAATAAAATAAATGGATGCAAAGCACAAGGAATGTGCTGACATTAAGTGCTGGAATAATGCCATCGTATCCCAGGAAATAAAAAAAGGGAATTGTGCTTATCAGGGCCACCACCGCCGACAATCCGGAAATAGCGGCAACACGTTTTAAAATTCTCATTCCTTTCAAGATGGAAATTTCACCGCTTGTGATTGCGAGAAAAATTATCATCGGAGACAACAAACAGATATCTCCTGCATGAGACCAATCTCCTCCAAACGAATACAAGCTGATGAGAGGCGACAGAAATGCGCAAAGCAGCGCCCCCCCTATAGCGATCCAAAGACTCCATGTCCGGATCAGTTTGATGTATTCTGAAATTTTTTCCTTGTCGTTTTCGGAATAAAGTTCGGAAAGATTCCGCACCCAACTAAATTTGATTCCCAAGTTGGACAAGTCGGCGATAAAAGTAGTAATGCTGTTGTATATGGCCACCAGAGCCATACCAGCAGGCCCCAGAATAACTGCAGCAAGTTTGTTGCGGACAATAGATACGAATAAGTTGAGTCCTTGCACACTGCTGAATATTCCGGTAAATTTCAGAATGTACTTATAGGAGACTTCGTTTGTTTGTTGCTTTTCGCCGGCATCAGGCAGGCTTTCGTTCATAGTGGCCTATTATTCAGGTTCGTATTTCTTTATCAGATCAATATACGACATATTATGTCCGAAATTACTAATAAAAATCAGAAATATTTAGTTTCCAAAGAATTGATTTCTTTATTTATGGATCAAGAAGAAAACTCATTTTCCTCCTTTCGTTCAATGAATAGATACGGATCAAAAACGGAAAAGCACGCGCAATAGGTAAAAAAACACGAAATATAAGTGACGGATAAATATCCCTTCTGTTGCGCTCTATGCCTTTCATTATTCGTTTGGCAACCGTATCTGCATCCTGGCTCAATGACGGCAAGGAAACGCTCCCTGATGCCGCATTTTTGAAAAACTCGGTGCGTGTTGCTACTGGATAAACGTTGGAAATGGTCAGATTATTCTCTTTTTCGTAGCAATAAGCTTCAAAAAATTGCCTCAAGGCACTTTTAGTGGAGCAATAAAGCGCATAAGCCGGCAAGGGAAAATAGGCCACAGCCGAAATAAGCGTCACAAACTGTGTTTGGCGTGAGCTTGCGAGCCGTGCAAACTTTTCCAAGGAATAGATAGGCGAAAACACATTCAGGTTGAAAATGTCGGAAATATGCTTCCAATCTGGCTTTTCCAACTTTTCGGCATAAGCGAAACCGGCATTGGCAATGAAAATGTCGATATGCCCCAATCTTTCCAAAGCAAACGAAAATAGCTCGTCCACCCCATCCTGGGTACTCACATCGGCAGAAACGGGGAAAACAATGCCTTCTTTCGTGGGAATGAGTTCGCTGCGCCGAGCAGCGCCCACAATTTTCACACCTTCACAAGCCGACAACAATTCCACCAAGCTTTTCCCGATTCCCGAGGATGCTCCCGTGATAACAATATGTTTTCCTTCTATTTTCATATCAAAAAAACTTTAAATCTCCACCATCTTCCCTTTTCTCAACACCCACAATCCCACAAAGGTCAGCAATCCGTTCAGCAACAAGATCTCATAGCCTACTTTGTACTGTAACAAATGCAAGAGCAGAAGTTCCAAACCATAGCATAAAACGGGCGATAGAACCGCCACATAAGGCGTAAATCGATCGCGCACCTGCCATTTTGTAAACAAGCCGAAAGCAAACATCCCCAACAAAGGGCCGTAGGTGTAGGATGCGATCTTGTAAATGGCATCGATGATGCTGTCCGAACCGATGTAATTGATGGCCAGAATGACGCCGACAAATAGCATGTTGACACCAAAATGCACATTCATACGCACCTTTTTTGCCCTGGCTTCATCTTGCTTTTTAATATCAAGCAAATCCACGCAAACCGAAGTAGTAAGCGAAGCCAAAGCAGAATCCGCACTGGCAAAGGCGGCAGCTATGATGCCGATAGTGAAAAAGACCAGCACCGGGAATCCCAAATATTCCGTCGCCAAAATGGGTAAAATCTTGTCCGAAACATCAGGCAAAGCTATCTGGTATTTTGCAGCAAATTCCAAGAGTAAAATCCCGAGGCAAAGCAGGACAAAATTAATGGGGATGAAAGCAAATCCGTAAGACAACATGTTCTTTCGGGCTTCCTTGAGGCTTTTGCAAGTCAGGTTTTTTTGCATGATGTCCTGATCTAATCCACTCATCACAATCGTGATAAATATTCCACTCAGGAATTGCTTCACAAAATGTTGTTTGCTTCCCCAGTCGTCGAAAACAAAGATGCGAAAATGCTCGCTGCTGGTCACAAAATCCACAGCACCTCCAAATCCATGCCCCATCTTTGATGAAACTTGCCAGATAATCAAAACGATAGCCGAAAGGAAACACAAGGTTTGTAGCAAATCGGTCCAAATGATGGTTTTGACGCCACTACGGAATGTGTATGCCCATATCAACAGCATGATAGCCATCACCGTCACTGGAAAAGGAATATTCCACCGGGCAAAAACAAGTGTCTGCAAAATCATCGCCACCAAATACAAGCGGGCCGCGGAGCCGATGACTCTCGACAAAAGGAAAAAAGACGCTCCCGTCTTGTAGGAATAAAAACCGAGGCGACGCCCCAGATATTCGTATATGGTGGTCAATTGCAACTTGTAGTAGATGGGAAGAAGCACGTAGGCAATGACAAGATACCCCACGAAAAAGCCAAACACCATCTGCATGTAGGTCATGTCGATGTGGCGGATCATTCCAGGCACGGAAATAAAAGTGACTCCCGAAATGCTGGTTCCTATCATTCCTATCGCCACCACAAACCAAGGCGACTTGCGGTTTCCGAGAAAAAATGCGTCGTTGTCCGAGTTCTTCCGGCTGATTAAATGGGAAATAATCAATAATACGCTAAAATAGCAGAGGATTATAATGAGGATTAGTGTTCCTGTCATGACAAAAATTTATCAATTCAGCCACAAATCTATAAAATCTTCATTCCACCTGCAAACGAATGAAATACAGAAAAAAAAGAAAACCTGCAAACTTACCGGCTTGCAGGTTTAATATTTTAGAATTACTTCATCCATTATTTCACTGCCCCAACACAGGCAGGATAGGCTTGCCTATACATCCGTCAGGCATTTGAATATGCAACAAGGCTGCAACGGTGGGAGCAATATCGGTCATATAGACTTCCTGGTTGGATTTTCCGTGCTTGATCCCCCATCCCATCCAAACTAACGGGATGTGTGCGTCATAAGGATTCCAGACACCGTGGGTTCCTCCTTTGAGGTTGCTGTCGCTATACCACGCTGGTTTCAATATGATTTGTATCTCGCCACACAATTCGCGATTGTATCCATTGATAATTTTTTCTTTCACCACCGAAGGAATCGCCGCTTCAGCCGCTTTGGCCGTTTCTACCACATACGCCACATTCGATTGTTTCTTGAAAAAATCTATGCAGTTTTCTATCAATTTTTGTTTGTCGATGTCCTTGGTGATTTTCTTATAATTGAAATTCACCTGGTAGTTGGACAAGCTCAACACCAAATCGTCCACACCAAATGTTTGATGAAGGTATTGGTTCAACTCCTTGCGTACAGCTCCTTCGTCCCAATTTCCAGCAGGAATCTTGTTGTCCAACAAAAATTGCGCATTGTGGCTCGCCCCGTGGTCGGCTGTAAGGTACAGTACGTAATTTCCTTTGCCAATCTTGCCATCCAAGTAAGCAAAAAAGTCTGCCAGATCTTTGTCCAAACGAAGATAATTGTCTTCCATCTTCACCGAATTGACAGTAAACTGATGCCCAATGTAGTCGGGTGAAGAAATGCTGACAGCCAAAAAATCGGTGTTCTGATGTTCTCCCATTTGTTCGTTTGCAATAACTTCCTTGGCCATGTCCAAAGTCAGCGAATTGCCATAAGGAGTGGCAGCGATAAGCCCATATCCATTTTTCTTCATCAATTGGGAAGTCTTGATTGGAAATTGGGTGTTGTCGCTGTTTTCATACAATTCTTCGTAGTTGTTGTTGTCACTCACGCTCTGGGTGTAAGTGTCAATAGGATACAGCGTGTTCCAATCTTTTTTCAAATATTGCTCTGGAAGTTTCTTGTTGTTGAAATCTACTACCCATTTTGGCAATTCCTTCATATACCAACTGCTGGTGATGAAATACCCGGAAGTACCGTCAAACCAGTAAGCGGCATCGGCAGCATGGCCGGCAGGAAGAATGGCTCCCCTGTCCTTGATGGAAACACCTATCACTTTCGACTTAAAATTGGTAGCCAGTTTCAACTCATCGGTGATGGTAGTTGCCTTCAGGTTGAAGGGTGACATTTGTCCCTTCTTGTATTTTTTATCACCATATCCCACACTATACACGGCAGTGTCTTCGGTGCAATACACACTCTTTCCAGTGGCTTGAACGATGAATTCATTCCCCGCTATTCCATGAATGGAAGGCACCGAACCAGTATAAATGGAGGAATGGCCTATAGCCGTGAAAGACGGAACATAATTGAGCATGGTGTTTTCGCACGAGAAACCTTCGTTGAGCAAACGCTTGAAACCATCATTGCCATATCTGTTCGAAAATCTATACAAATAGTCCCAACGCATTTGGTCAACCACAATTCCTACAACTAATTTCGGCCGCTCCAATTGGTTTTGAGAAATTACCGGTGCGGACAATAAAAGGCAGAATGAAAAAATAGAAAAATTAATTACTCGCTTGATATTCATCACTTTTAAATATAAATAAGTATTATGCCAATAAACAAAATTTGTGTGTGTAAAAGTATATAATTAATACGAGCCACCGTTCAGTATTTAATATTTTTCATCATTATGTAGTCAAAATTTAATATAAAAAGACCTCTCCAAAAGTAATCTTTTGAAGAGGTCAATGTAATAACTTTATATCCTTGTTAATAAAGAACCTTGTCGTCTTTGTCGCGCCACATACGAAAGGCATCAAGCGACAATTCACGGAGAATTTGTTCTGATTTCACTTTCCTCAACTGAGGATCCAATTCAAACTCCTTGTAAATGAAAGAATCGTCGAACCCGATTGCAGAAGCATCCAGATTGGAAGCCGCATAGCAAATCTTGTCTATATGCGCCCAATAGATAGCTGACAGACACATCGGGCAAGGTTCGCAAGATGTATATATCACGCAACCACTTAGGTCGAAAGTTCTCAATTTCTTACAAGCTTTTCTGATGGCAAGTATTTCTGCATGGGCTGTAGGATCATTCATGATTGTCACACTGTTATGTGCTTGAGCTACAATTTTTCCATCCTTCACGATGATAGCTCCAAATGGTCCGCCACCTTTCACAACACTTTTTTCTGACAAGCGTATTGCTTTTAACATGTATTTTGATACGTTCTGTCTCATCTAATATCGGTTTTCTATATATATAATAAATAGCACTTAATGAAAAAAGTTTGGTTATTATTGATTTATAACAATCGCATTACAAATTTAGTTTTAATATCAAGCATATTTATAACTTATTAAGCTTCTCTATATAGTCCAAAATCTCATCTTTTCCATCGCCTTTCTCGGAAGAAGTAAAAAACACTGGAGGCAATTCTTCCCATTCTTCCTTCAATTTTTCCAAATACTTATTGGTTTTCATCACAAAAGCCGACCTGCCCAATTTATCCATTTTGGTGAACACAACAGAAAAAGGTATGCCATTTTCACCAAGCCAAACCATAAACTCCATGTCTATTTTTTGAGGCTCGTGTCTGGAGTCGATCAACAAAAAAAGATTGGTCATCTGTTCCCTTTTCAGAATATAGCTTTCTATAATTCCGGCAATCTTCTCCCTACCCTCTTTTCCGCGCCTGGCATAACCATACCCTGGTAAATCCACTAAATACCATTCGTCATTGATAATAAAATGATTGATAAGCTGAGTTTTTCCTGGCGTTGACGAGGTCATGGCCAATTTCTTACGATTGGTAAGCATATTGATCAACGACGATTTTCCAACGTTGGAACGCCCGATGAAGGCATATTCCGGCTTATCATCCTGGGGACATTTACGGTAATCCGTATTGCTTATGACAAATTGCGCATCCTTGATATTCA
>ERZ778028.2227-NODE-2227-length-14898-cov-7.932089_pt1 | contig 14898 bp, 12 predicted proteins | sample MGYA00375758_ERZ778028 | MGnify/ENA primary metagenome ERZ778028 (study PRJEB29350, sample SAMN05389828) | bioreactor metagenome | isolation source: Thiocyanate bioreactor | place: South Africa: University of Cape Town | collected 2014-03-17 ... | reverse complement strand
GCCGGTGTCGCGCTGGTCGCGTCGGGCGGGCTGGGCGGGCTGCTCGCTTGCGCGCTCGCGGATCGTCTGGGCGCGCGGCGGGTGGTGGCGAGCCAAGCGCCGTCGGTGTCCGGCGCGCTAGGCCTGCTGCGGGCCCGCCATGCGGAGGAGCGCGTCGTGCCCGTATCACGGCCGCTGCCCGACATCACCGACGCCGAGCTTTCACGCATGCTCGGCAAGGCCGGTCCCGACCGCCGGATCGTGATGGAGATCGCCGCCGACCCGTTCATGCACCCGGTGCGCGTGCCGCTGGAGGGCGAGCCGTCCGCGCAGGCGCTGCGCGAGGCGTTCGTGCGCCACTTCACCCAGCGCTACGGGACAAAACCGGCCGGCGCGGGCTTCGTCTTCTCGCTGGCGATCCTCACGTTCGAGGCGGAGACCGGAGAGGCCGGGACTGCGCGACCGGAGCCCACCGCCGACGCCGCGATCGACCGCCTGCGGGCCGAAGACGGCTGGAGCGTGGACGAAGGACGGGGTATCGCTGGTCTCACCCGCCACTCGCCGCCCGCCGCGCCGTCGCCGCGCAGCTTGCAGATGCGGCTCGACGCCATCGCGCAAGGCATGCAAGAGACGCTGTTCGGCACGGCGATCTCGCCGGTCGTGCGCGAGGGCAACGACGCGGCCGCCGCCCTGCTCTCGCTCGACGGCGAGGTCATCGCGCTGTCCAACGCGATCCCGCTGCTGCTCGGCGCGCTCGACGGTTCGGTGCGCTCGATCCTCGCGGAGTTCCCGGTCGCGACGCTGCGCGACGGCGACCTCTATTTGATGAACGACCCCTATGCGGGCGGCACCCACCTGCCCGACATCACCGTGATGCGGCCGGTGTTTTTCGAGGGCCGGCCCGTCTGCATCGCCGCGACGATCCTGCACCATCAGGACGTCGGCGGCATGCGCGCCGGCTCGGTGCCGCCGGACGCGACCGACATCCACCAGGAAGGCCTGCGCCTGCCGCCGATGCGCATGGGCGCCGACGGGGCGATCGCGCCGGAGATGGTGCGGCTGATCTCCGTCAACTCGCGCGCGCCGGGCGTCGTGCTGGGCGATCTCGCGGCGCAGATCGGCGCCGCCAACCAGGCGGCTAACGCACTCGGCCGGCTGCTCGCCGAGATCGCGGTGCGCCTGTGAGCGGCACGCGGCGCCAGGCGCGGCGCTGGATCGAGCAGGACCCGGACCCGCGGACCCGCGAGGAGCTCGAGGCGCTGCTCGCCGCCTGGGACGAGGACCCGGCCGCCGCCGCGGAGCTGCGCGCGCGCTTCGCCGGTCAGCTCGCCTTCGGCACCGCGGGCCTCCGGGCGGAGCTCGGCGGCGGCCCGATGCGGATGAACCGGGTCGTGGTCGCGCAGGCGGCCGCCGGGCTCGCCGCCTTCCTCCTCCGGTCACCGGACGAGGAGGCGCCGACGGCGGCGCCCCCGGACCGGCTCCGCTCGTCCCCGCTCGTCGTGGTCGGCTACGACGGCCGGGAGAGCTCCGACGTCTTCGCCAGGGACGCCGCCGAGGTCCTGGCCGGCGCCGGGATCCGCGTCTCGCTGCTGCCCCGCGCCCTGCCGACCCCCGTCCTCGCGTTCTGCGTCCGCCACCTCGACGCGGCCGCGGGCGTCATGATCACCGCCTCGCACAACCCGCCCCGCGACAACGGCATGAAGGTCTATCTCGGCGGCGCCGACGGCGGGTCCCAGATCGTGCCGCCGGCGGACGCGGAGATCGCCGCCGCGATCGCCCGCGTCGCGAAGGGGTCCGTCGCGGACCTGCCGCGGTCCGGCGGGATCGAGGTGCTCGGCGAGGGCGTGGTCGACGCCTACGTCGAGGCCGCCGCGCGGGCCGCGGGGCCGGAGGCCGCCGGAGCCGGCGGGATCCGGGTCGCCTACACGGCGATGCACGGCGTCGGGCTCGCGACGCTGCGGCGCGCGTTCGCCGCCGCCGGGCTCCGGGAGCCGCTCGTCGTGCCGGAGCAGGCCGAGCCGGACGCGGCGTTCCCGACGCTCGTCTTCCCGAACCCCGAGGAGCCGGGCGCCCTCGACCTCGCCACGGCCTTCGCCACGGCGCACGCGGCGGACCTGGTCGTCGCCAACGACCCGGACGCCGATCGCCTCGCGGTCGCCGTGCCGGACGCGACGGCGCCCGGCGGCTGGCGCCGGCTGACCGGCAACGACGTCGGCCTGCTGCTCGGCTGGGAGGCGGCTGCCGCCGCCGCGACACGCGGCGACGAAGAGCCGCGCGCGATGCTCGCGAGCTCGCTGGTGTCCTCGCCGGGGCTCGCCGCGATCGCCGAGCACCACGGACTCGGTCACGTCGAGACGCTCACCGGCTTCAAGTGGATCTCCCGCGTGCCGGGCCTCGTCTTCGGCTACGAGGAGGCGCTCGGCTACCTCGTCAACCCGGACCGCGTGCGCGACAAGGACGGCATCTCGGCGGCGGTGCGCTTCGTCGCCCTCGCCGGCCGCTGGCGCGCCGCCGGGTACTCGGTCGACGAAGCGCTCGACGCGCTCGCCGAGCGGATCGGCGGCACCGCCTCCGGCCAGGTGTCGATCCGGGTCGACGACCTCGACGAGATCGTCCGGCTGACCGACCGGCTCCGCGCCGAGCCGCCGGCCGCGATCGCCGGACGCGCCGTGGTGCGCGCCGTCGACCGCCTCGCCGACGCCGAGCACGCCGCCGACCTGCTGCGCTACGACCTCGAGGACGGCTCCCGCGTCATCGTGCGGCCGTCGGGCACCGAGCCGAAGCTCAAGGCCTACCTCGACGCGCGCAGCGAGGAGGGCACCGGGCGCGAGCGGCGAGCGGCGGCGGCCGCGATCGTCGTCGAGCTGGAAAGGTCGGTGCGCGAACTCCTCGGCTGCTAGCGTGGCGACGTGTCCCGCAATACGGAAGACCCGACCGGTCTCAAGACCGCCGCGCTCGACTACCACGAGCACCCCCGGCCCGGGAAGCTCAGCGTCGAGCTGACCAAGCCGGCGGAGAACGCCAGGGACCTCACCCTCGCCTACAGCCCGGGCGTCGCCTCGCCCGTCCTCGAGATCGCCGCCGATCCCGAGAACGCCTACCGCTACACGAACAAGGGGAACCTGGTCGCCGTCATCTCGAACGGCACGGCGATCCTCGGCCTCGGCGACCGCGGCGCGCTCGCCTCCAAGCCGGTCATGGAGGGCAAGGGCGTCCTCTTCCGGCGCTTCGCGGGCATCGACGTGTTCGACATCGAGGTCGCCACGAAGGACCCCGAGGAGTTCGTCAAGGCGGTCTCGCTCATCGCCGGCAGCTTCGGGGGCATCAACCTCGAGGACATCGCCGCGCCGGAGGCCTTCGAGATCGAGCGCCGGCTCATCGAGCTGTGCGACATCCCCGTCTTCCACGACGACCAGCACGGCACCGCGGTGATCGGCGGCGCGGCGCTGCTGAACGCCCTGGAGATCCGGGGCAAGCGCCTCGAGGACGCGAAGATCGTCACGGTCGGCGCCGGCGCGGCCGGCATCTCGGTGCTCCGGCACCTCGTCGACCTCGGGGCGCACCGGAGGAACATCCTGCTGGTGGACAGCAAGGGCGTCGTGCACAGCGACCGCGTCGACCTCAACCAGTACAAGCAGCCCTTCGCGATCGAGACCGAGGCGCGGACGCTCGCCGACGCGCTGGTCGGGGCCGACGTGTTCATCGGCGTCTCGCAGCCGGGTGTGCTCACCCCGGAGATGCTGCGCTCGATGGCCGACGGGCCGATCGTGTTCGCCCTGGCGAACCCGGACCCGGAGATCACCCCGGCGGAGGCGATCGCCACGCGCGACGACGTCATCATCGCCACCGGCCGCAGCGACTACCCGAACCAGGTGAACAACGTGCTCGGCTTCCCGTTCATCTTCCGCGGCGCCCTCGACGTGCGCGCCACCGAGATCAACTCGGAGATGAAGGTCGCCGCGACGCACGCGCTGCGCGACCTCGCGAAGCTGCCGGTGCCGGCCGAGGTGGAGGCCGCCTACGGCGGGACGCACTTCGAGTTCGGCCCGGACTACATCATCCCGAAGCCGCTCGACCCGCGCCTGCTGGCGACCGTCGCGACCGCGGTCGCGCAGGCCGCCGTCGACACCGGCGTCGCCCGCCGGCCGCTGCCCGCGAACTATCCGCTGACCTCGGTCGACGCCATCTGGGCCTGATCCGGGCGGCTAGGCGTAGGCCTCGGCGATGAGCTCGGCGAGCGCGTCGCGGTCCTCCAGCGGGAGGAACGACGCCGCCGCGGCGTTCAGCTGGAACACCGCGAGGTCGTCGAGGTCGTAGTCGAAGGCCTCGGCGAGGATCGCCAGCTCGCGAGTGATCGAGGTGCGGCTCATCAGCCGGTTGTCGGGGTTCACCGTCACCCGGAAGCCGAGCTGGTAGAGCAGGTCGAACGGGTGCTCCTCGATCGAGCGCCCCCAGGCGCCGGTCTGCAGGTTCGAGCTGGGCGCGACCTCGAGGGCGATCTCGCGATCGCGGACCCACTGCGCGACCTCGCCGAGGGTCGCGGTGACCATCCCGCCGTCCTGCTCGACGACGATGTCCTCGACGATGCGCACGCCGTGGCCGAGCCGCAGCGCGCGGCCCTCGAGGATCGCGCCGCGGATCGACTCGATGCCGTCCGCCTCGCCGGCGTGGACGGTCGCCGGCAGGAACGACGCCGCCAGCAGGTCGAACGCCTCGCGGTGGCGGGAGACCGGGTAGCCGGCCTCGGGACCGGCGATGTCGAAGCCGACCACCCCGCGGTCCCGGAAGCGCAGCGCGATCTCGGCGGCCTGCCTCGAGTTGTCGAACTGCCGCAGCGCGTCGATCAGCTGCCCGATCCGGATGTCGTGGCCGCGCGAGGCGGCGCTCTCGATGCCGGCGTCGATGCCGCGCTGCACCGCCTCGACGGCCTCGTCGGGGGTGAGCCCCTGCGTCAGATGCTGCTCGGGGGCCCAGCGGACCTCGGCGTAGACGACGCCGTCCGCGGCGAGGTCCTCGACGTACTCCATCGCGACCCGCTCCAGGCCCTCGGCGGTCTGCATGCAGGCGATCGTCAGGTCGAAGGTCTTCAGGTAGGAGACCAGGTCGCCGCCCGTGCACTGCTGGTGGAACCAGTCCGCGAGGGCGTCCGGCTCGGTCGCGGGCAGCGCGAGCCCGAGCCGCTCGCCGAGCTCGATCACGGTCGCCGGGCGGACCCCGCCGTCGAGGTGCTCGTGGAGGCCGATCTTCGGGAGCGGCTGGATCGGCTCGCCTCCCGGGAGCGCGTACTGGGAGAGGTCGTCCGTCATCCCCCTACGCTACCCGGCGGCGCACGGCGGCGGCCGAGCCCGGACCGGGTCCGAGGTGACGATCCGGTAAACGTCCGCGCGACCCTCCGCGGGCCGCGCGCCGCTCACGCGATGCGGTCGAGGACGAGCGGCCCGCCGTCGTGCACCGGGTCGCCGTCGGCGCCGATCCGGAGCGCGCCGTCGAGCGCCTCGTGCGCCCGCGCGAAGCGCGCCGGGTCGTCCGCGTGCAGCGTGTAGAGGGGCTGGCCGGCCGAGACGCGATCCCCGATCCGGACGTGCAGGTCGATGCCGGCGGCGTGCGCGACCGGGTCCTCCTTGCGCGCCCGGCCGGCGCCGAGCCGCCACGCGGCGATGCCGAACGGCAGCGCGGGCAGGTCGACGAGGACGCCGGCACGATCGGCGACGACGGTCTCCGACTCCCGCGGCACGGGCAGCGGCGCGTCCGGGTCGCCGCCCTGGGCCGCGATCATGCGGCGCCAGACGTCCATCGCCTGGCCGCCGCGGAGATGTCCGGCGACGTCCGCGTCGGGCTGGCCGGCGAGGGCGAGCATCTCGCGCGCGAGCGCGACGGTGAGCTCGACGACGTCCTCCGGTCCCCCGCCGGCGAGCACCTCGACCGATTCGCGGACCTCGTTCGCGTTGCCGATCGCCCGGCCGAGCGGCGTCTGCATGTTCGTGAGCAGCGCCACGGTGCCGACGCCGGCGTCGCGGCCGAGCCGGACCATCGTCTCCGCGAGCGCCCGGCCCGCCTCGGGGTCCCGGAGGAAGGCGCCGGAGCCGAACTTCACGTCGAGCACGAGCGACGCGGTGCCCTCGGCGATCTTCTTCGACATGATCGAGGAGGCGATCAGCGGGATGCACTCGACCGTGCCGGTGATGTCCCGGAGCGCGTACAGCCGCCCGTCCGCCGGGGCGAGCCCGGAGCCGGCCGCGGCGATCACGGCGCCGACGTCGCGCAGCTGGTCGAGGAACTCCTCGTTGCTGAGCCGGGCCCGCCAGCCGGGGATCGACTCCAGCTTGTCGAGCGTGCCCCCGGTGTGGCCGAGGCCGCGGCCGGAGAGCTGCGGCACCGCGACGCCGAACGAGGCGACCAGCGGCGCGAGCGGCAGCGTGATCTTGTCGCCGACGCCGCCGGTGGAGTGCTTGTCCGTCGTCGGCCTGCCGAGCCCGGCGAACGACATCCGCTCCCCCGACTCGACCATCGCGAAGGTGAGGTCGCGGATCTCGCGCGGCGCCATGCCGCGCAGGAACACCGCCATCGCCCAGGCCGACATCTGCTCCTCGGCGACGACGCCGCGGGTGTAGGCGTCGACGAGCCAGCCGATCTGCGGGCTCGTCAGCTCGCCGCCGTCGCGCTTCGCGCGGATCAGGTCGACGACGTCGAACGGCTCGATCATGGCGTGCTCCTGGATCGCGTTGGGGCCGGTCAAGGGGTGCGGTAGGCGTCGAGGGTCTGGGGGCCGAAGGCGTCGGGGATGACCTCGTCGATGGTGCGGATGCCGCTCACGGTGGCGAGCAGCATGCCCGGCGCGGCATGCTCGAACAGCAGCTGTCGGCAGCGGCCGCAGGGCATCAGCGCGTTCCCGTGACCGTCGACGCAGGCGAAGGCGACGAGCCGGCCGCCGCCGCCCATCCAGAGCGCGGAGACCAGCGCGCACTCGGCGCACAGGGTCAGGCCGTAGGAGGCGTTCTCGACGTTCGCCCCGGTGATGACGCGGCCGTCGTCGACGAGCGCGGCGACGCCGACCGGGAAGCGCGAGTACGGGACGTAGGCGTGCTCGAGCGCGCCGAACGCCGCCTCGCGGAGTGCGGGCCAGTCGATCCCGGCGGGATCCATGCGACCGGTGTCGACCATCCGGCGGCTCCTCTCTCGGGTCGGCCCTTGCGAGCGGCTCGGCCCGGGTCCTCCCGCAGCCTACGACTTGATGTACGGCTTGCCGGACGCCTTCGGCGCGACCACCCGGCCGGCGACGAGCGCGACCGCGATGATCGTCACGAGGTACGGCGTCATCGCGATGAGGTCGGACGGGATCGCCGCGCCCGCGCCGCCCGCCCAGATCCGGAAGCTCGTCGCGAAGCCGAACAGCAGCGCCGCGAGCGCCGCGTACCAGGGGTTCCAGCGTCCGAGGATGACGGCGGCGAGCGCGATGAACCCCTTGCCGGCGCTCATCTCCTGGACGAACGCCCCGGCGTAGCCGATCGTCAGCGAGGCGCCGCCGAGCCCGGCGATGAGGCCGGCCAGCGTCACGGTCCAGAACCGCGAGCGGTTCACCTTGATGCCGACCGTGTCGGCCGCGAGCGGGTGCTCGCCCAGGGCGCGCACGCGCAGGCCCCAGCGCGTCTTGTAGAGCATGAACCAGACGAACGGCACCAGCAGGAACATCAGGTAGACCGTGAGCCGCTGGTCGAACAGCACCGGCCCGATCACCGGGATGTCCGCCAGGCCGGGGATCGCCAGGCGCGGCAGCGTGCCGGGGTCGTTGAACTGCGCGGAGTTGTCGGCGAGCACCTGCTGATAGAAGAAGTTGGTGATCGCGGTGACCAGCGCGATGAGCACCACGCCGACGACCACCTGGTCGACGAGGAAGGTGATCGCGAACCAGGCGAGCACGGCCGAGATCGCCGCGCCGGTGATCATCGCCGCCACCAGGGCGAGCTCGTAGCTGTGCGTCGTCGTGGCGACCACCGCGGCGGTGAACGCGCCGCCGAGCAGCTGCGCCTCGATCGCGATGTTGACGACGCCGACCCGCTCGCCGATGACCCCGGCGAGCGCGCCGAGCACGATCGCCGTGGAGAGGCTCACGGTCGAGGTGAGCAGCGACTCGACGGTGATCTGGCCGCCGGCGCCGACCCAGGCGACCAGGCTGACCAGGAACGCGATCCCGACGATGAGCGAGAGCCAGACCGGCACCGGACGACGACGCCACGCCCAGCGGAAGGAGGCGGCCGCGGCCGCCAGCGAGAGCACGCCGAGCACGATGCCGAGCACGCGCGGGTTCGCCGGGGTCGGGTCCAGGTACAGCACGTCGCCCGGGTCCGACCAGGTGAACCGGGTCGGGTCGTCCTTGCCGAACACGACGAACCAGATCAGCGAGAGCACCGCGACGACGGCGAGCACGATCGGCACCCGCCAGGACCGCGGCGCGGCGAGCTGGCCTCCGAGGCTCGACGAGGGAGCGGTCGCGGGCGCGGTCACGAGGCGCTCCCCTGCTCGAGCTGCGGCTTGCGCCTCGTCCCGACGTCGGTGATCTCGCGCGGCTCCGGCAGGCGGAAGATCGCGCGGATCAACGGCGGGGTCGCGATGAAGAGGACGATCAGGGCCTGCAGGATGCCGAGGATGTCCGGCGAGACGTCGGCGGACTGCATCGCGGGGCTCGCCGCCTTGAACGCGCCGAACAGCATGCCGGCGAACATGACGCCGATCGGCGACGAGTTGCCGAGCAGCGCGACCGTGATGCCGTCGAAGCCGATGCCCTCGTCGACGTGCTGGTTGAAGTTGCCGTCGCGGGCGATCGCCTGGTTCAGGCCCGCCAGGCCGAGGAAGAGCGCCGAGACGACCATGGCGATGATCCAGGTGCGCTCGACGTTGATCCCGGCCGCACGCGCCGCGTCCGGGTTGAGCCCGACCATCCGCAGCCGGAAGCCGAGCGCCGAGCGCCGCATCAGCCACCAGTAGACGACCACCGCGAGGATGCAGAGGATGAAGGACAGCCGCAGCTGGTAGTCGTCGCCGAGGATCTTCGGGAACACGGCCGTCGCGTCCGGCGGGAGCGTCTGCGGGTTGTTCCCCTTCGACATGTCGTGCAGGATCGGCGTCCGCATCAGGTAGGTGACGATCGACAGCGCGATGTAGTTGAGCATGATCGTCACGATCACCTCGTGCGCGCCGGTCTTCGCCTTCAGGAAGCCCGCGATCCAGCCCCAGAGCGCGGCGCCGGCGAAGCCGAACAGCATCGCCACGATCAGGTGGATGCCGTACGGCAGGTGGATCTGCGAGGCGGCGAACGACGACCACGCCGCCGCCATCAGCATCTGGCCCTGGCCGCCGATGTTGAACAGGCCGGCGCGGAACGTCAGCGCGACGCCGAGGCCGGCGGCGATCAGCGGCCCGGAGAAGCGCAGCGTCTCGGTGAGCGGGCGGAAGCCGGCGACCGGGTCCTTCGCCTTCGTGTTGTAGATCGAGCCGTTGAACAGCGCCGTCCCGGCGTCGGCGATCGCCTTGCCCGCCGCCGCGAAGAAGTCGCCCGGCTGCGCGAAGAAGTAGCCGAGGGTGCGCTGGACGTCCGCGTTCGCGAACACGATGAACAGGATCCCGATGACCAGCGCGAGCGCCATCGCGAGGATCGTGCGCAGCGGACCGCCGGCCGCGATCCGGTGCATGACCTCGCGCCAGTCGACCCGGCGGCGCTCGTCCTCGAGGTCGACCATCGGCTGCGGCGCGCTCACGCGACCACCCCCGCCATGAGCTGCCCGAGCCGCTCGCGCGGGGTGTCGGCCGGCACGATGTCGATGATCGCGCCGCGGTACATGACGGCGATCCGGTCCGCCAGCGCCATCACCTCGTCGAGCTCCGTGGAGATGATGAGCACCGGGACGCCGGAGTCGCGGACCTCGACGATGCGCTCGTGGATGAACTCGATCGATCCGACGTCGACGCCGCGGGTCGGCTGCGAGGCGAGCAGCAGCTTGAGGTCGCGCTCGAGCTCCCGGGCGATGACGACCTTCTGCTGGTTGCCGCCGGAGAGCCGGCCGACCGGGGCGCCGATGCCCTGGGTGCGGATGTCGAAGTCCTCCACGGCCCGCTCGGCGACCGCGTCCCGAGCGCGGAAGTCGATGCCGTACCAGTGCGCGAACGGCGGGCCGTAGCTGCGGTCGAGCATGATGTTCTCCGCGAGGCTGAACTCGGCGACCAGGCCGTCGGCCTTCCGGTCCTCCGGCACGAAGCCGACGCCGGCGGCCAGCACGTGGCGCACCGAGCGGCCGAGCAGCTCCTCGCCGTCGAGGCGGATCGAGCCGCTCGCCTTCGACCGCAGCCCGACGATGACCTCGGCGAGCTCGGTCTGCCCGTTGCCCTGCACGCCGGCGACCGCGAGCACCTCGCCGCCGCGGACCGAGAACGACAGGTCGTCGAGCAGCCGGACGCCGCCGGCGCCGAACAGCGTCAGGCCGTCCACGACGAAGGCCTCCGCGCCGAGTCTCGGCGGGTCCTTGTGCACGGTCAGCTCGACGTCGCGGCCGACCATCATGGTCGCCAGCTCCGCGGTCGAGGCCGTCGGCGGCGCCTCGCCGACGACGCGGCCGAGCCGGATGACGGTGATCGTGTCGGCGACCGCCTTGACCTCGCGCAGCTTGTGCGTGATGAACACGATCGAGGTGCCGCTGCCGGCGAGCCGGCGCATGGTCTCCATCAGCTCGTCGGTCTCCTGCGGCGTGAGCACCGCCGTCGGCTCGTCGAGCACGAGCACGCGCGCGTCCCGGGAGAGCGCCTTGACGATCTCGACGCGCTGCTGGACGCCGACCGGGAGGTCCTCGACGCGCGCGTCCGGGTCGAGGTCGAAGCCGAAGCGCTCCGAGATCTCCCGCACCAGGCGCCGCGCGGCCGGGAGGTCGAGCACGCCGCCGGCGCGGGTCGGCTCGTGGCCGAGCATGACGTTCTCCGCGACGGTGAAGACGGGGATGAGCATGAAGTGCTGGTGCACCATGCCGATGCCGGCGGCCATCGCCTCGCCGGGTCCCCGGAAGCGCCGCGGGACGTCGTCGAGCAGGATCTCGCCCTCGTCGGGCTGATACAGCCCGAACAGGACGTTCATGAGCGTCGACTTGCCGGCGCCGTTCTCGCCGAGCAGGGCGTGGATCTGCCCGGACTCGACGACCAGGTCGATGCCGTCGTTGGCCACGAGCGAGCCGAAGCGCTTCGTGATCCCCCGCAACTCGAGCTTCATGGTGGACCCATCCTGCCGCAAACCCCGCGCGAACGACATGCGCCGGGAGGGAGTCCCTCCCGGCGCAGGCCGTGTGATCGCAGTGAGCCGGTCAGCTCGGGTTCTTCGTCAGCTCGATCGTGATCTGGCCGCTGTTGATCTGGTCGGTCAGCTCCTTGAGCTTGGCGACGATGTCGGCCGGGACCTTGCTCTCGAAGTCGTAGAACGGGCTGAGGCCGGTCCCGTCGTTCGCGAGCGTGCCGATGTACGGGTCGGTCGAGAACTTCCCGTCGATCGCCTCCTTGGTGATGTCGAAGACGGCCTGGGTCATCTTCTTCTCGACCGAGGTGAGGGTGATGTCCGCGAGCTGCGGCTGGGTCAGCGCGATGTCCTTGTCGACGCCGAGCAGCACGACGTTCTTGCCCGAGGAGCGGATCGACTCGGCGGTGGCCGTGAACAGCGAGCCGGCGACCGGGAAGACGACGTCGGCGCCGTTGGCGATCTGGTTGTCCGAGATCGAGCCGGCGACGGTGGTGTCGGAGAAGCCGCCGACGAAGTCGCCCGAGGCGGTCGCCGGGTTCCAGCCGAGCACGGTCACCGGGGTGCCGGTGTCCTTCTCGTAGGCCTTGGCGCCGTAGTAGTAGCCGTCCATGAACGCCGTGACGGAGTCGATCTGGAGGCCGCCGTAGGTGCCGATGGTCTTCGTGGTCGAATAGGCCGCCGCGAGGTAGCCGGCGAGGTAGCTCGACTCCTGCGTGTTGTACATGATCGGCTTGACGTTGTCCTTGGTGCCGCCGGGCCACCCGTCGAGCCACGCGAACTTCGAGTCGGGGTGCGCGTCCGCGAAGTCGAAGATCAGGCCGTTCGTCCCGCCGAGCGAGAAGTTGAAGCCGATCGCGAAGATGATGCCGCAGCCGTCGTCGACGAGCTGGGTGAGGTTCGGCTCGAACGCGTCCATCGACGCCGACTCGAGGCCCTGGGTCTCGACGCCGAGCTCGCTGCCGGCCCGCTGGAGGCCCTCGTAGGCGGCCTCGTTGAACGACTTGTCCTTGAAGTTGCCCTCGTCGGAGACCGCGCAGGCGAGGAAGTCCGTCGTGGGGGCCGCGGTGGAGCCGCTCTCCGTCGGCGTGGTGCCGGGGGCCGCGCCGCAGCCCGCGAGCACGAGCCCGGCGGCCGCGAGGCCGGCGACGGCGGCGAAGCCGCGCATCATCTTGGTGTTCACGTGATTGTCCTCCTGGAAGCGCCCCGCGGCGATCGGGGGCGGTGGGTGTCCCCACGATTCTCGCCTGTCCCGGCGGGGGCGGAGCCCCCGACGCCCAAGCCGTTACGAAACCGCGACCCTATTCGCCTCGTCCGGCCCGGCCGAGCGGGGAGCGGCGGCGTCAGAGGACCTGGTCGTGGCCCGCGGCGAGGAGGGCGTCGACGACCTTCTTGACGCGCTGCGCGTTGCCGGTCGTGGTCACCAGCAGCGCGTCCGGCGTGTCGATCACGACGATGTCGCGCACGCCGACGAGCGAGATGACGCGCTTGCCGCGCGCGACGACGACGCCGGTCGACTGGTCGGCGAGCACCGTCGGCTCGTCGCCGAGGATCGCCAGGTCGCTCTTGCCGGCGGCGGTGTGCAGGCGCGCGACGGACGCGAAGTCGCCGACGTCGTCCCAGTCGAAGTCGCCGGGCACCACGGCGAGGGCGCCCACCGCGGCCGCCGGCTCGGCGACCACGTAGTCGAACGCGATCCTCTTCAGCCGCGGCCAGATCCGGTCGACCGCCGGGCCGCGCAGCGCCGGGTCGTCCCAGGCCGCGGCGAGCGCCTCCAGGTCGTCGGCGAAGCCGGCGTCGTAGGCGCGGATCCAGTCCAGGATCACCGACGCCCTGGCGACGAACATCCCCGCGTTCCACAGGTGCTCGCCGTCGGCGACGTAGCGCTTGGCGGCCTCCAGGTCGGGCTTCTCCACGAAGGCGAGGGCGGCGACCGCGCGCGGCGCGCCCGGGACGTCCAGCGGCCCGTCGGCGTGGATGTAGCCGAAGCCGACGGCCGGCTCGGTCGGGGTGATGCCGATCGTCGCGACCAGCCCGGTGCGCGCGACGGCGACCGCCTCCTCGACCGCCCGGCGGAAGCCGCGCACGTCCCGGATCACGTGGTCGGCGGCGAACGAGCCGATCACGACGCCCGGCTCGCGGCGCTCGAGGATCGCCGCGGCGAGGCCGATCGCCGCGGTCGAGTCGCGCGGCTCGGTCTCCAGCACGATGTTCGGGTCGGCCAGCTCGGGCAGCTGCGCCTCCACGGCCGCCCGGTGCGCGCGACCGGTGACCACCAGGACGCGGTCGGCGCCGGCCAGGGGCGCGACCCGGTCCCAGGTGTCGCGCAGCAGCGTGCGACCGGAGCCGGTGAGATCGTGCAGGAACTTCGGCGCGTCGGCCCGCGACAGGGGCCAGAGCCGGGAGCCGATGCCGCCGGCCGGGATGACGGCGTGGAAGCCCGGGATCGGCTCGGCGCTCACCATGCCCGCAAGCGTAGACCGCCGCGCCCGGGAGGACCCGTGCCGCCGCGGGCGGACCGGGCGCCCTCCGCCGTGTCGCTAATATGGGGAATCGTGGCAACGCAGTCAACGGCGGCGGCTCCGGCACAGCCGAAACGGATGGGCGGAACCCTCTATCGGGGCCGCGAGGGCATGTGGTCGTGGGTGCTGCACCGCATCACCGGCGTCGCGATCTTCTTCTTCCTCCTCGTGCACGTGCTCGACACGGCGCTCGTCAAGGTGAGCCCCGAGGCCTACGACGCGGTCATCGGCGCGTACAAGACGCCGATCATGGGACTCGGCGAGATCGCCCTCGTCGCGGCGATCGGCTTCCACGCCCTGAACGGCCTGCGGATCATCCTGATCGACTTCTGGGCCAAGGGGGCCAAGTACCAGAAGCCGCTGTTCTGGACCGTGATCGTGCTCTGGATCGTGCTGCTCGCCGGCTTCGTGCCGCGGCAGCTGATGCACATCTTCGGGGGTGCGTGATGGCGCAGCAGAGCATCGGCAGCGTGCTGGTCCCGGCGCCCGGGACCAAGTACGAGCGCTACGCGCGGCGGCCGCGCCGCTTCAACCTCGAGAAGTGGGCCTGGATCTACATGCGCGCCTCCGGCGTGCTGCTCGCGGTCCTCATCTTCGGCCACCTGTTCGTCAACCTGGTCTCCGGCGAGGGCGTCAAGCAGATCGACTTCGCGTTCGTCGCCGGCAAGTGGGCCGACCCCTTCTGGATCGTCTGGGACGTCCTGCTGCTCTGGCTCGCCCTCATCCACGGCGCGAACGGCATGCGCACGCTCGTCAACGACTACGCGACCCGGCCGGCGCTGCGCCGCGTCCTGCTCGGCCTGATCGCCCTGGCGACCGTCGCCCTGCTCGTGCTCGGCACGCTCGTGCTGACCACCTTCGACCCGTGCCTCGGGGCGACGGCCGAGACGGCCGCCGCGATCCCGCAGTGCGCGATCAAGTGAGGAACGACCTGTGACCGCTGCCACGGCTGAGCCGTCGACCGTCGTCGACGGCGTCCATCACCACCAGTTCGACGTCGTCATCGTCGGCGCTGGCGGTGCCGGCATGCGCGCCGCGATCGAGGCCGGGCCGAAGGCGCGCACCGCCGTGATCACCAAGCTCTACCCGACCCGCTCCCACACGGGCGCGGCGCAGGGCGGCATGGCCGCC
>ERZ778028.2219-NODE-2219-length-14955-cov-5.508054_pt1 | contig 14955 bp, 10 predicted proteins | sample MGYA00375758_ERZ778028 | MGnify/ENA primary metagenome ERZ778028 (study PRJEB29350, sample SAMN05389828) | bioreactor metagenome | isolation source: Thiocyanate bioreactor | place: South Africa: University of Cape Town | collected 2014-03-17 ... | reverse complement strand
GCCTTCGGTCATATCGATGAAGTCAATCACGATAATGCCACCCATGTCCCTCAAGCGAAGCTGGCGCGCTATTTCTTCCGCAGCAGCCGAATTCACTTCGAAGGCATTATTTTCCTGTCCATTACCCGACTTGGACCTGTTCCCGCTGTTAACATCCACTACGTGCAAGGCTTCTGTGTGCTCGATTATCAGGTAAGCTCCATTACGGAAAGTAACCGTCTTGCCGAAAAGTGCCTTGACTTGCTTTGTGACCGAAAAGTTGTCGAAAATGGGCAATTCCCCATTGTAAAGCTTAACAATATCTTTTTTCTCGGGTTCTATGACCCTCAGGTATTCCTTAATGGCACTGTAAGAACTGTTGTCATTGATGTGGATTTCCTGAAACGAAGGATTGAATACGTCCCGGAGAAGTGCCAGGGTGCGGCTGCTTTCCTCTACGATGAGGGACGGTACTTTTTCCTTTTGTATTTTGGGAATGTTGTCATCCCATTTTAGTTGCAAAGCCTTCAATTCGGCATCGAGTTCCACCACTTTTTTACCTTCCGCTACGGTGCGTACAATCACGCCGAAGTTCTTGGGTTTGATGCTTTGGATCAGTTGCCGAAGACGTGCCCGCTCTTCTTTAGACTTGATTTTCTGGGAAATCGACACCTTGTCGTTGAAGGGTATCAGCACCAGGTAACGGCCAGCGAACGAGAGTTCGGCCGTGAGCCGCGGCCCTTTGGTGGAGATAGGTTCCTTGGCGATCTGTACCAGAATTTCTTGCCCGACTTTCAGCACGTCGGTGATGCTGCCTTCCTTGTCTATTTCCGGCAAAAGCTTGGCTTTGCTTATCAGCGGCGTCTTCTTCTTTTCGGAAACGGCAAACTTGTAGAATTTGTCGAAAGAACTAAAATGAGGACCGAGGTCGAGATAGTGAAGAAAAGCGTCCTTTTTGTAACCTATATCAATGAAAGCGGCATTCAAACCCGGCATAAGTTTCTTAACCTTGCCCACATAGATGTTTCCGACCGCATACGATTCGTTCGTAGCTTCTTTTTGAAGCTCAACCAATTTCTTGTCCTCAAGGACAGCTATCGAGACTTCGCCGGGCCGTACATCTATTATTAGTTCACTAACCACAATTTTTAATAAGTTAAAATTAATTTTCGCTTCTAATTTCAGAGATTACAAGGCATGGATGCCTTTCTGGCTCCTGCCTGTACTATAAACATGCAAAGAACAAACTTTGTTGTGAATTACGGCCAAGTTTGTTCTTTGCTAACTTTTGAGAAACAATAGATGTTTTTATTTTTTCTTTTTGTGCCTATTCTTTCTAAGTCTTTTTTTGCGCTTGTGCGTTGACATTTTATGTCTTTTTCTTTTTTTTCCGCTTGGCATGATTTTTTCTTTTTAAGTAATTAGTAAACCTTATTTCTTTATCTGAGCCACGAACGTTTTAGCGGGTTTGAAAGCCGGAATGTTGTGTTCGGGAATGATGATAGTCGTGTTTTTAGAAATATTGCGAGCTGTTTTTTCTGCTCTTTTCTTCACGATGAAGCTGCCGAATCCTCTTAAATAGACGTTGTCTTCTTTGCTCAACGATTCCTTCACTACTTCCATAAAAGATTCTACCGTAGTTAGAACTGTAACTTTGTCAATGCCAGTATTTTTGGCAATCTCGTTAACGATGTCCGCTTTTGTCATTGCTTTAATCTTTATATTATGATTTATAACTAATTTTTTGGATTGCAAATATATAGCTTTTTATTTAGTCTTGAAAACAGATGACTTCTTTTTTTTCTTAAAAGTTATTTATTGGGTTTCAGCTAAAATTTCCCCCGACATTTTCCTTTGCGATCCGGAAGTGTGGCCCGACCAATACTGTTTCAATAAAAGAAAAAAAACGAAAATCCTTGGGTAAAGATTTCCGTTGTGATTAGTTGCGGAGACCGGATTCGAACCGATGACCTTTGGGTTATGAGCCCAACGAGCTACCACTGCTCCACCCCGCGATTTTGTGAGTGCAAAGGTAGGTAAGATAAACGAAACAACCAAACTAATCCAACAGAATATTTATTTTTTATTCAATAAAATACATAAATCACTCATTTACTGGATATTGAATAATAAAAATTTTATCACCAATTATAATTCAACCCGAACCCGATCAACTCGTTGTACTGGAAGTAGCCCAAGCTGGCGTCCCTTTTGGACGATGCAACGCCGTCATCGTAACGCAAATAAAGGTAAATGGTGGATGACAGAAGTCGGGTGAAAGCGAAGTTAAATTTGTTTTCGCTCTCGACGATCACTTTCGAATAGCTCGTAAAATATTTCAGCCGCGAGGACAGGGTAGCGTTTCGGTTGTAATTATATGTCAGGTTGGCGTTGTAGGTGGAACCAATGTCCAATTTGGCCTTTTTGCCTTTGGTCACGCCAAAATTTGTTTCATCCACGGCATCATCCCCCACGAAGGTGTAATTGATGGAGAGAGGCGAAAGATCGAAGCTCAATGCCAGCTTGCGGTATTTGTCCACCTTTGAATTCCGGCTCAAGCTATAAGTCATACCTATCCCCGTATTCACCACCAAGGGGGAGAACAAGGCTGACTTGGGGTTGGAACTGTTTATCTTGTAGCTGCGGAAAAGCGGAGTCTTTATTTCGTTGGTTAGTGTATATGACCACTTCGAGTTTAAGCTTAGCCCAACCACGGAATAAGCCCGGAGATAGTCTTCGCTGATGCTTAGGTTGTGGAGCGTGTCTGCGGGAGTTTTTTGGAAATTCAGCTTCCATTCGATGGTGTTATTCCACGAAACTTTGTCCTTTTTGTAGTTGAGCAAGATTTTGTGGTAATTGATGACGCTGTAATTGTTGTTTCCTCCTGCGTACCAGTTGTCGGAATATTGGTTCTGGTTTATTTGGAGCGAATGCTCCCCGCTTTTCATCCAGTAAATCCTTCTGGGGACGTATTTCTCCAATGCTATTTTCGTATTCAGATCCGATCGCTTACCGCTTATCTTGTCCTTGAATTCCCTCGGCGAAAGCATTGTTTGGTTGTCTATGAATCCAGTTCCATTGAACGAGAAGGCGCTGTACCTGACAAAAGCCGGATTGCTTATGAAATAATTCCGCCGGACGGATTGAACCCAGTTGTCTTGGCGGATGCTGGGCAAGAGAGTGGCGCCTGGAGGTATAAGATGAAAATCAGCTCCCAAAAGCAGGCTTTTGCCTTTAGCAGGAGACAGAAAATTGAGGTCAGAAGGCAGTATCTGGCCATCGAAGACCACAGGTAGAAACAAGGGGTTGTAGAATATGGTGTCGCGAAAGGTCGTTCTGTTGTCGATGGGCGTCCAGTTGTTGCCTACAAGCTTCAGGATGCCGTCCTGACGGACGTACCGCGCCGAGTCTATCGTCACCGTGTCAGGCCTGTCGGCCTCGTGCAATAATAGCCTAACAGGAGAAAACCCGTTGGCTGATATATGTTGCGGAAGTGAAAACAATAATGCGTAAATCGCCAAAACACTGATCAATCTGTTCATGTCTATCGTTTTAAAGGCAATTGCCTGAATACAGGCCTGCGTCCCTTTGTTGTATTTTCCTTAAGTTCTCTCCATAAAGTCCGAACAAGCGCCGGAGCAGCATCATCCCTCAATCTTCGACTGACGCAAATTTAAGGCACACGGGCTTGTCTATTTGAATATCCTTGTTCATGTTAGTGAGCATTCCCGTCGATTGGTTGATCGAAAACACCTGTATCGAATTGCTGTCGCGGTTAGCCACAAGCAGCATTCTGCCGTTTGGCGTGATGATGAAATTCCGAGGGTGAACCCCAGTTGGCTGGTATCCGATCTTCGTGAGCTTGCCATCCGTCTTTGACACAGAGAAGATCGATACCCCATCCTGCTTGAGACGGTGAGACGTGTAGAGAAATCTTCCGTCGGGAGTGATATGAATGTCTGCGCTTCCTTTTCCTTTGAACCCATCGGCGGTCAGGGTCTGTACTTCCTTGATTTTGCCGTCGTGGTAGTCGAAGACGTTCACTTTGCCCGAAAGCTCGCTCAGGAGGTAGAGATGTTTCCCGTTGGGGCTGAAGGCCAGGTGCCTCGGGCCGGAACCGATTTCAAGATCCACCACGCTGAGCTTGGTGGTACTCAATAACTCGCTGGCCTTTTGGGCGTGTTCGTTCACCTCGAAGCAATAGAGCCGGTCTTTCCCAAGGTCTGTGGCCAGAAGATATTTTCCATCAGGGCTAAATACTGTCGTGTGGAGGTGCGACTTTCTTCGATAGGCCTGTTTGGGCCCTTGCCGGAAACCAATAACATCCCTGTCATTCGAAAGGGTACCATCCTTCTCGACGCGGATGACCGATATGGTACCACCCAAATAATTGGCTGTCAGCACAAACTTCCCCGTTGGATCCAGGTTGATGTAGCAAGGGGCACCTCCATCTGTTTTGGTGGAATTTTCAAGATCTAAAACGGAAGTTTTTCTATCGAAAGCGAAAGCGTTGGCACACGCACTCGTATCTTCGTTTTCGGTCACGGAATAAACCCGGTTGTTGTTTTTGCTCAAGGTGAGGTAGGACGGGTTCTCTACCGACGTCGATTGGCTAAGGTAGTCACTGCCACCGTTCACCGTATCGAATCGGTAAACATAGATGCCATCGCTTCCACCAGTGGTGTAAGTTCCGATAAGTAGGAAAAGGCTGTTAGCCATATTTACATTTCCGATCGACACGTTTTTCTTTTTGATTTTGACATCGGTGCAAGCCGCAACCTGCAGCAACGACATGGATGCAACCAAGAAAACCCGAATGCTTGAAAGGCCCATAGTTTTTTTGCTTTTTAATGTAATGCGGACAATTAGCGGAGAGGTGGAACCGCCCCGTTAGTGACAACAATGCTTCTTAGATGAACGAACAAAATAAATAAAACAAATTCAAACAAGCAACCATAGATGCTGTTAAATTGAAGAAACTGAATATAAAATTACTCAAGGACTTTCGCTGGCCTAAGTGGTTATCCCGCTTAAAAAATGCACGATAAGATTTTTCTTTTCCAAAATATTTCATATCTTTGCACTCCAAAACGAATAGAATAACAAATAAATAAACATATACAACAATGAAAAAGGGAATTCATCCTGAATCTTATCGCCCTGTTGTCTTCAAAGACATGTCGAATGAAGATATCTTTATTTCTCGTTCTACAATTCAGGCCAGAGAAACCATCGAAATCGACGGCGTAACCTATCCTTTGGTAAAGCTTGAAATCACAAGCTCTTCTCACCCGTTCTACACAGGAAAGCAGAAATTGGTGGATACTGCTGGTCGTGTGGACAAATTCATGAGCAGATATGCAAAACGCGCACAAAACAAGAAATAATTTTTTTTGTTTAGGTATTTGATACAAAACATCGCTTCTTCATTTTATGGAGAAGCGTTTTTGTTTTATAATGCTTTGAGCTTTGCCTTTTATCCTACCGTTCAAACAAATTTTTGAAGCCATGTGGAGCACAACGCATGTATTGTGCTGGAGCTTTCGCCTTGTCGCCTAATGCAGCTGCGGCATGCCATCCCCAACGCGGGTCAAACAATATGCCCCGCCCTATTGCAATCAAATCTGCTTCCCCTTCAGCTATTGCGTTTTCCGCATCGTGAGGATTGGTGATTAGGCCTACTCCGATCACAGGGACATTTATTTCTTCTCGAATGGCTTTGGCAAATGGAAGCTGATAGCCGGCACCCAAAGGTGGCAGTTGCTGAAGGTTGCTGTCAAGACCACCCGTTGAAACATGGATATAGGCAGTACCTCTTTTTTCTAATTCTTGCGACAAGGCAATACTTTGTGGTAAATCCCAACCTCCCTCAATCCAATCGGTGGCTGAAATCCTTATTCCTACTGCAATTTCCGAAGAAACGGCCGTTTTGATAGCTTCCAAGACCTGGGTCACAAGACGGATTCTGTTGTCGAAACTTCCACCATAGTTATCTGAACGATGGTTTGTTATCGGCGATAGAAACTGGTGTAACAAATAGCCATGGGCGGCATGGATTTCAATTGCATCAAATCCGATTTCAGCAGCCCGCTTTGCGGTGTGCGCAAAATCCCCGATGATTTTTTCTATTTCAAGCAAGGAAAGCTCTTTGGGGAGGGTGCCTCCGATGGATTGCGCTATTGCTGAAGGGGCGTAGGTTTGCCAGCCTTGCGGCTGATCGGGGGCGACGTATCCGCCGCCTTTCCATGGAAGATTGGTGGAAGCTTTGCGCCCTGCATGCGAGATTTGCAAAGCCAATGATATTTGAGAATGCTGACGTATAAAGTCCACTACACGGCGCAGAGCCATGGCAGTCTCGTTATCCCACAAACCTAAGTCTGCATGCGAGATTCGTCCTTCAGGGGTCACTGCAGTAGCTTCAAAAATCAATAGTCCAGCTCCAGAGAAAGCTAAATTACCGTAATGGGACAGGTGCCATTCGTTGGCAAGTCCTCCAGAAGCGGAGTATTGGCACATGGGGGGAACTACAATTCTGTTTTGCAGATTAAGATCCCCGATTTTTATTTCAGAAAATAATTTACTTCCCATCGGAATTTTCATTTAGGTAATAGGGTAACTGATACGCTAACAGCGATGACGATATGACTTCATTTATCGCTTTTTAAGAATGCTGTTTATCACCCGAACTGTCGAAATCAGCTTCCCCGTGGAGGTGAACACATCCACATTCCAGACATGAGAGGAACGCCCTTTGTGGACGATGGTACCCACCGCTCGCACAGTGTCGCCTTGATGCGCGGAAGATATGTGATTGCCGCTCACTTGCATCCCCACAGCGATCTCATCGGGTTGGCACAAAAACAAAGATCCCAGCCCGGCCAAGGTTTCGGCCAAGGCCAAGGTTGCTCCCCCATGCAAAACGCCAAAAGGCTGCCTTGTGCGCTCGTCCACCGGCATGGTGGCCTCGATGCGTTCTTCGTCCACATAGGTGTATTGAATCCCAAGGTTTCCCATCAAGGCATGCTTCGAGCTTGCATTTAATTGCTCAAGCGGAATTTTTGACGGCGGTATCTCTGCCAAAAATGCCTTTTCAACAGCCACCGCCACCCCGTCCTCGTCGTTCGAGAGGGTAATGGTATCGGCACAAGCCTTCACCGAGTCCTGGGCATTGCCCATCGCCACACCAAGCCCCGCAAGCTGTATCATCGAGAAATCGCGAACACCGTCGCCAATCACAATAATTTCCTTGGGACTTACCTGGAGCTTCTCCAACAAAATCGCGAGAGTGTTTGCCTTGTCGATGAACGGCGGCACAAATTCAAGGAAATGAGGTTCCGAACGAATCACGTCCAGCGATCCGCTAAGTCGTTTCTTCCATTGGTCTTCAAGTTCCACCAACGCCTTTTCGTTGTCGCTGACAAGGACACACTTACAAGGCCAAAAATCGATGGATTCGACAAAATTGCTTGTTTCAATCAACCGCATGTTGTTTATTTCCGACTCATGGCGTATGTGGGGATTGTTGGGATTGTTGGTCACGATAAAATCCAAATGGTAAGTGAAAATATCGAACCCGTATTCTTTGGCTTTCTCCTCCAAAAACGGGATCAGTTCGGGATCAATCCTTTTTTCAAAAAGAAGTTCGTTGTGTCCTTTCTGGCACTTAAAAATTTGCCCCCCGTTGTAAGAGAGGAAATACCCTTCATAATTCTTCAACTCGATCGACTCCGCTATTGGTTTCAGCCCATAGGTGGGCCTTCCCGATGCCAGAACGATTTTCACTCCCATCTGTTGAGCTTTGCGCAGAGTAGCATGGGTTCTTTTCGAGATTTGTTTGTCACTGTTGAGCAATGTGCCGTCAACATCCAAAACAAGCAGCTTGTATTCCATATTTCGTCAAATATAAGTTTCGCACAGGTTCGTGCCATGTTTTCCTAATTGATTGTTTTTCTTGCCAAATCATCATTTTGGGGATGAACAAAATCTCTCCGGTTTCTGATGCAGTGACCAAAGGATGGCTTCAAGCCTGTACAGAATAATTCACTTCTGAATGTTTGCCATGAACAAAGATAATCATTGGCTTAAAACTACTGCTATCTCGCCTTTGAATTTTTTGCTTGAAAAAAGAACAAGGGTTTCGCCCATCGAGACTCTTATTTTATGTTAAGACCATCCGAAAAGGAGGCTTTTTTCCACATACGAAAGCCTTGCATCCCTTTTTCCGACACGGCTGCATCCACATTTGCATTTTTTTGCTTATCTTGTAACGTTTTTCCATGAAAAAGGCTTTACGAACGCCGCGAAGGCGGTGAAAATGAAGGTGCAAGTTTTATTTGCTCAAAAACACCGCTATTTTTTTCTTAAAATCAGAGCGTTCGACACATTCGCATTTGCGCGGCCACTTTTTTTCATGTAAAAACCTTGTTATTATCTAATTGAAGACCTTTTTTGTTTCATGAAAACGCCTTTATGTATAATCGATCTAAATAATGGAAAACAACCGAAAAAAACACGGAAAAGCTTCATGGAGTTGGCATTTTAGGCTAATTTTGCACGGCTATAAATAGAGATTGAAAATACTTATAAGGCATAGTTGCCGTATATTGTTCACCAATGACAATTCAAATCTATTCAAATAACTAAAACTATTTCTTTTTATGAGTTGGTTACTAAATTCTTCTATCGGAAGGAAACTGATAATGAGCGTTTCAGGATTCTTTCTTGTATTTTTTCTAATTTTCCATGCGACAATGAATATGGTGGCTGTCTTTTCGGAAGATGCTTACAATACGATTTGTGGCTTGCTGGGAGCTAACTGGTACGCCGTAGCGGGAACAGCCGTTCTGGGTGGATTCGTTGCCATCCATTTCATCTACGCCTTGTTGCTGACATTGCAAAACCGCAAGGCACGCGGAAATGCAAATTACGCAGTTTCGGTGCGTCCTTCAGGAGTGGAATGGGCATCTCAAAACATGTTTGTGCTGGGTATCATCATCGTTGGCTTCATGCTGTTGCACTTCAGCCAATTTTGGTATAAAATGATGTTCACCGAACTCATGGGACACCACGAAGTAGCACTTGGAACAAGCACTGTGAGCCCGAAAGACGGAGCAGAGTTTGTCAAATTCTATTTTAGCCACCTTTGGGTTGTTGTAGCTTACTTGATTTGGTACGTTGCATTGTGGTTCCACCTTTCCCATGGCATTTGGAGTGCATTCCAAACCATCGGCACAAGCGGGAAAATATGGTTGAGCCGCTGGAAAGTGATCGGCAACATCTTTGCAACAGTTGTCATGTTGGCCTTTGCTTTTGTCACCATTTACTTTTATGCAAGATCTGTCATCGATCCTTCTACAGTTGCAATGTACTACTAATTAGAAGATTGAATTCAATTAATAATTAGATTAAAAGAAAATAAACAGTTATGACTACAATATTAGATCCAAAAAAAGACTCGAAAATTCCGGAAGGTCCTTTGGCCGAAAAATGGACAAGCTATAAAGGTCACCAGAAGTTGGTGAACCCAGCCAACAAACGCCGCCTCGACATCATCGTTGTTGGAACAGGTTTGGCTGGAGGCTCGGCGGCTGCTTCACTGGGAGAGCTGGGCTTCAACGTGTTGAACTTCTGTATCCAAGATTCACCTCGCCGTGCACACTCCATTGCGGCACAAGGGGGTATAAACGCTGCCAAGAATTATCAAAATGACGGTGACTCGGTTTACCGTTTGTTCTACGATACGATCAAAGGTGGAGACTACCGTGCCCGTGAAGCAAACGTTCATCGTTTGGCTGAAGTGTCGAACAACATTATCGACCAATGCGTGGCGCAAGGTGTTCCTTTTGCCCGCGAATATGGAGGCTTGCTGGACAACCGCTCTTTCGGTGGTGCTCAGGTTTCCCGTACATTTTATGCGAAAGGTCAAACCGGACAACAGTTGTTGCTGGGAGCTTATTCCGCATTGAGCCGCCAAGTAGCCAAAGGCAGCGTGAAGCTGTATTCCCGCTACGAAATGTTGGACGTGGTTATCATCGATGGCCGTGCCCGTGGTATCATCGCCCGCAACTTGGTGACAGGCGAAATCGAACGTTTCTCTGCCCACGCCGTTGTGCTTGGAACAGGTGGATACGGAAACACATTCTTCCTTTCCACAAACGCGATGGGTTCCAATGGATCGCCATTAATCCAGGCGTATAAAAAGGGTGCATATTTTGCAAATCCATGTTATGCTCAGATCCACCCTACATGTATCCCTGTCCACGGAGAATTCCAATCAAAATTGACCTTGATGTCCGAATCTCTTCGTAACGACGGTCGCATTTGGGTGCCTAAGAAAAAAGAAGATGCGGAAGCTATTCGTGCAGGAAAATTGAAACCGACACAAATCAAAGAAGAAGACCGCGACTATTACTTGGAAAGACGTTACCCTGCATTCGGTAACTTGGTTCCTCGTGACGTGGCTTCCCGTGCAGCCAAAGAAAGATGCGATGCCGGTTTTGGTGTGAACAACACAGGTCTGGCCGTTTACCTTGACTTCTCTGCTGCCATCCAACGTCTTGGCAAGAGTGTGGTGGAAGCCAAATACGGCAACTTGTTCCAGATGTACGAAAAAATCGTGGACGAAAACCCTTACGAAACTCCGATGATGATATACCCTGCCATTCACTACACAATGGGTGGAATCTGGGTGGATTACGAATTGCAAACATCCATCAAAGGATTGTTCGCCATCGGTGAAGCCAACTTCTCAGACCACGGAGCTAACCGTTTGGGAGCTTCTGCGTTGATGCAAGGTTTGGCTGACGGATATTTCGTATTGCCTTATACTATCCAAAACTATTTGGCCGATCAAATCACTGTTCCTCGCTTCAGCACATCGCTTCCCGAATTTGACGAAGCCGAAAACGGAATCAAACAGAAGATCGCGAAGTTGTTTGCCATCAAGGGAAAACATTCTGTGGATTCCATTCACAAGAAACTTGGTTTGATTATGTGGGACAATGTGGGTATGGCTCGCACTGAAGCATCGTTGACCAAAGCGATTGAAGAATTGAAAGCTTTGAAAAATGATTTCTGGACAAACCTATACATTCCTGGAGAACCCAACGACTTGAATACTGAATTGGAAAAAGCCCTTCGCTTAGATGACTTTATCGAAATCGGCCTGTTGATGGCTTACGATGCGCTCAACCGGAAAGAGTCTTGTGGCGGTCACTTCCGCGAAGAACACCAGACTCCGGAAGGAGAAGCTCTCCGTCACGACGACGAATTCTCTTATGTGGCTTGTTGGAAATATGTGCAAGACGGATCGGCCCCTGAATTGGTGAAAGAACCGCTTGATTACGAATTCGTAGTAAGACAACAACGCAACTATAAATCATAATAAGCCCCTCCAACCTTCTGTAAGGAAGGCTTTATACGGGGTATTTACATAAATTATTAAAATAAAAACTTCTAATCTTCTCTTCTGGAGAAAATAACGGGGGCTTACATTATGGATAAAACAATCAACATAAAACTTAAGATTTGGCGTCAAAAAGGGCCAAAATACCAAGGTGCTTTTAAAGATTATTCTTTGGACGGTGTGTCTGTGGATACTTCTTTCCTTGAAATGCTCGACATTCTGAACGAAACATTAATCAACAAGGGCGAAGAGCCTGTGGTATTCGACCACGACTGCCGCGAAGGCATCTGCGGGATGTGCAGTTTGTATGTGAACGGACATCCTCACGGGCCAGACGAAGACGTAACCACTTGCCAGTTGCACATGCGCAAATTCAAGGATGGAGAAACCATCACCGTCGAACCTTGGCGTTCGGCCGGATTCCCTGTGATCCGTGACTTGATGGTGGATCGCCGTGCTTTCGATAAAATCATTCAGGCTGGAGGTTACGTGTCGGTGAACACTGGTGGCGTACCTGATGCCAATGCCATTGCCATTCCGAAGCCAATTGCTGACGAAGCGATGGATGCAGCCAGCTGTATCGGTTGTGGAGCTTGTGTGGCTGCTTGCAAGAATGGTTCAGCCATGTTGTTCCTCTCTGCCAAAGTCAGCCAGCTGGCACTTCTTCCCCAAGGAAAAGTGGAAGCGGCTACCCGTGCGAAAAACATGGTGGCAAAAATGGACGAACTTGGCTTCGGGGCCTGCACCAACACCGGTGCTTGCGAAGTGGAATGCCCCAAAAGCATTTCGATCAGCAACATCGCCCGTTTGAACCGCGAATTCTTGAAAGCGAAATTCAACGACTAAGAAATTTAGTTCTTACCAATAGAAAAAGACGGGGCTGTTGACCCCGTCTTTTTTTGCATACAGCGCAAAGCAGACCGCATTTTTACCGGTTGGATGTAAAAAGGATGGGGCCAACGAAATTTTCGCCGGCCCCATCCTTTTTTGTCCTATTTTCAGAATGGCAAATCGTCTTTGTCGCTCTCAAAACTGACCGGCTCTGCAGGAGGCGGAGGAAATGCGGCGGCATCAGGGAAAGAAGGAGCTTGTGATGCAGAATTGACCCCAGCCATGTCCACTTTCCAGGCCTTCACATCGGTGTACCACCGCCCGTTGTATTCGCGGCTTTCCACATCGAAGGAAATACTCAATATATTGCCCACTTGAAGCACCGAGGGACTCGCCTTGTCGCCCCAAATAGAGATACAAACTTTTTTGGGGTACTGCCCATCTGTCTCTACAATTATGTCCTGTTTTTTCCACTCTCCATTTCTACCAGTCCCAGTCTGAATCGGTAGCAATTGAATTAATCTTGCTGTAAGTTCCATGATGTTCTCTTTGTTTTGAAGTGCAAACTTAGGTAAAAATTCGCACTTCTAAAACATTTTTTGTCACCACGGAATAAAAAGAGTAAAAGCTACAATGACCTGTGGATACCTACTCAAGATTTTCAGGCCGAAGATCGGAATAATTGGATTCAATCATGGAAATATTTCCACCAGCATATAGCTCAAGTTCTCAAGACGTGATTCCTTTTCTTGACAAACAACAGCATTTTTTCAGGACAAGGCATATTTCTAAATCCATTTCCTCCAAGCGAGACATCACGGAGGTGTGCGAAGATTCAAGAATTATGCGTAACTTGCGCCTTTTTTGAAGGCTGGAATTGGGCATGTTCCCAATTTCAGAAAATAGAGTTTGATCAACCATTTTTTATGAAAGATTTTATTATTCTCATCAAGCGTTTTTTGCCTCCCTACAAGAAGCTGGCAGTATGGAATCTCCTGTTCAATATTTTTTACGGACTTCTAAATGCCTTTACTTTTTCGTTACTGATTCCAATCCTGAACATCCTGTTCAATGTCGATAAAGTCCAGTACCACTACATGAAAGTCGATAGCTCGGACTTGGCAAGCCTGTTCAACAGCCTGAAAAATAATTTTTTCTGGTATCTTTCCGACATCATGCAGCAATATTCCGCCGGGGCAGTTTTGCTGCTTTTGGGTGCAATACTGTCTGCCATGACCATCTTGCGGGTACTCGCCATGTTCTTTGGCGGCTACACCATCTCGCTGATCCGCACGGGTGTGGTACGCGATATACGCAAGCAAATCAACGACAAGATACTGTCCCTTCCCTTGAAATTTTTCTCGAACGAACGCAAGGGCGACATCATCGCCCGGATGACGGGAGACGTGGGCGAGGTGGAAAATTCGGTGATGAATTCCTTGGATATGGTTACGAAAAACCCGGTATTGATTATTATCTACCTCGTCTATCTGCTCTTTCTGAGCTGGGAACTCACGGTTTTCGTGCTACTGCTTCTGCCCATTGCTGGTTATGTCATGGGCAAAATCGGAAAAAGCCTCAAGAAACAGTCGGTGGAAGCTCAAAACCTGTGGGGATACCTCATTTCGCAAATTGAAGAAACGGTGGGCGGCCTGCGTGTGATTCTGGCATTCAACGCTCAAAAGAAAATCGAACAACGCTTCAACATCTCCAACGACACACTTCGCAAGCTGCTCAACAGGGTGGCCGTGCGTCAGCAACTGGCACATCCGATGAGCGAACTGTTAGGCACGATCACCTTGGTGTTCGTTCTCTGGTTCGGTGGAATATTGATCCTCGACTGGCACACCGGACTCCAGGCTTCACAATTCATCGTTTACCTCACTGTGTTCTATCTGATTATCAACCCGGCCAAGGACTTGTCCAAGTCGGCGTATGCCATCCAAAAGGGAATGGCCTCCGTGGAGCGCATAGACAAGATTCTCTCAGCCAAGAACGACATACTCGAACCAGAACAACCCAAAAAACTCACGTTCAACCAAGGGATCACCTACCGCAATGTCAACTTCAAATACGACACACTCCAGGTGCTTGACAATGTGAACATCAGCATACCGAAAGGAAAGAAAGTAGCCCTGGTGGGGCAGTCCGGATCGGGAAAATCGACGCTTGTTGACTTGCTGCCAAGGTTCTACGACGTGGAAGAGGGCGGCATATACATCGACGACACCAACATCAAGGAGGCCACGACTACCGACCTGCGCTCTCTGATGGGCAACGTGAACCAGGAGGCCATTCTTTTCAACGACACCTTCTACAACAACATCGCTTTCGGCGTGGAAAACGCGACGATGGAACAGGTGATAGAAGCCGCAAAAGTGGCGAATGCCCACGATTTCATCACGGCTTCCGAAAAAGGATACGAGACCAACATCGGCGACCGGGGTTCCAAGCTTTCGGGCGGACAGCGGCAACGTATCAGCATTGCCCGCGCCATACTCAAGAATCCGCAAATCTTGATTCTCGACGAAGCCACTTCGGCATTGGACACCGAGTCTGAAAAATTGGTGCAGGATGCCCTCGAAAATTTGATGAAGAACAGGACAACCCTCGTCATAGCACACCGGTTATCAACCATCAAGGATGCCGACATCATCTACGTGATGCACGAAGCACGGGTGGTGGAACAAGGCACTCACAACGACCTCTACGAGCAAAACGGCTATTACAGAAGATTGTGC
>ERZ778028.2218-NODE-2218-length-14964-cov-4.382588_pt1 | contig 14964 bp, 10 predicted proteins | sample MGYA00375758_ERZ778028 | MGnify/ENA primary metagenome ERZ778028 (study PRJEB29350, sample SAMN05389828) | bioreactor metagenome | isolation source: Thiocyanate bioreactor | place: South Africa: University of Cape Town | collected 2014-03-17 ... | reverse complement strand
TCGGTCTTTCACCGAACGGATCAGCGACAAATTGCGACGCAAGAGGTCTTCTTCCATCACAAAACTGGGGGAATGTATTTTTGAAAAATCAATCATGGGGATTGTATTTGCTAATTATCTAACTTTCTTGTATTTTGCAAATTTAAGCAATAATTGCTTGACTCCTGCATTTTCGAACTCCACTGTGGCCTTACGGCTATTGGCATCGCCCGAAACCTCCTTGATAGTTCCCATCCCGAAACGTTCGTGGGCAATCACGTCGCCGGGTTTCACATCGTCTCCGGCATAATCGTTGCCAGCCTTGGGGCGGGCATTTTCGGCTTTCACAAAATTCGGGCGAGGCAGTGTCGGTTGCGTGGCCTGCTGCTTCTGAAAGGGAGATTCCCGCTTGCTGCGCTCTTCCGAAGGAGAAGACCACCGGCCGCTTGAAGAACTACCCCCTGAGAAAGATGGCTCGCGCCGCTCATTGCCCCAGGAAAGAGACCTGCTCAACATGCTATCTTGAATGTCGAGGTATTCTTCGCCAATTTCTTTCAAGAAACGACTCGGGTTGGACGATTCCGTTTGTCCGTTGCGAAAGCGCGAACGGGCATAGCTAAGCATACAAAATTCCTCCGCACGAGTCAGGGCCACATAAAACAGGCGCCTCTCCTCCTCCACCCCTTTCACTTCGGAAAGAGCCATAGAAGACGGGAAAAGCTCCTCTTCCAACCCCACCACGAACACGTTTTTGAATTCCAAGCCCTTTGCAGAATGGATGGTCATCATCGTCACCTTTTCGGCCTCGGCATCCTTGTCCGTGTCTTGATCCGTGAGCAGGGAAACCTCCGAAAGGAAGTCCGGCAACAGGAAGTTATCCTCGCCCTCTTCCATTCGCGAATCGGTGAACTCGTGAATCGCACCCAACAATTCTTCCAGATTTTCCTGTCGGCTCATCCCTTCCGGACTTTTGTCCTGATACGCATCGTTCGCAACCCCGCTCTGCTTGGTAATCAGCATCGCCATGTCGTAGGCCGACAACTCGCGCAGTTGTTGCAGGAACGACTCGATCATTTCACGGAATGCGGCCAACTTCTTTGCCGTACCCGAATTGATATTCACATTGAAAGCCAAAGGGTCGGAAAGAACGTTCCAAAGACTTGCGTTGTGGAGCTTTGCCGCGGCAGCTATCTTTCCCACGGTGGTATCGCCGATCCCTCTTGCCGGGAAATTGATGATCCGCTTGAAGGCTTCCTCATCGTTGGGATTAATCACCAACCGGAAATAGGCAATCACATCCTTTATTTCCTTGCGTTGATAAAACGACAAGCCTCCATAGATCCGGTAGGGGATATTTTTTTTCCGAAATGCCTCCTCAAAGATGCGGGATTGGGCATTTGTCCGGTATAGAACCGCAAAATCGCCATACGAAGCCTTGCCCGAACGGCGCAGATCCGCCACCTTGTTGGAGACGATCATCCCTTCCTCGAAATCGGAGAAGGCGCCGGCAACCACGATCCTGTCGCCTACCTCATTTTTGGAAAATACATTCTTCTCCAATTGTTCCGTGTTTTTCTGGATGAGGCTGTTGGCCGCATTCACAATATTTTGGGTGGAGCGGTAATTCCGTTCCAATTTGAAGATCTTGGCTTCGGGATAGTCTTTCCTGAAATTCAAGATGTTTTCGATATTCGCCCCGCGGAACGAATAGATGCTCTGGGCATCGTCACCCACCACACACACCCGGTGGTGCGCATCGGCGAGGCGTTTCACAATCAAGTGTTGAGAAAAATTCGTATCCTGATACTCATCCACAAGAATGAACTGGAACTGTTGTTGGTAACGGGCCAGCACATCGGGATGATTGCGAAGCAACACATTGGTGTTGAAAAGCAGGTCGTCGAAATCCATGGCGTTCGATGCTTTCAGGCGGGCATTATAGACCTTGAATATTTCGCTCGTCATGGGCACATTCGCCCGCATGTCATGTTCTATTATCTCTTTGTCCTGCGCATACCTTTCGGGACTAAAAAGCTGGTTTTTGGCCATGGAAATCGCCCCTTGAATTTTAGCAGGCTTATACACCTTGTCGTCCAGGTTCATCTCCTTGATGATGGTTTTCAGCAAATTGCGAGAGTCTGAAGTGTCGTAGATGGTGAAATCGGAACTATAGCCTAAAAACTCCGATTCGCGCCGCAATATTCTCGAAAAGATGGAATGGAAAGTCCCCATCCACAGGCGTCGCGAAGTGGCCTCTCCTTCCAGTGCGGCAATCCTCTGCTTCATTTCGCGGGCAGCCTTGTTGGTGAAGGTCAGGGCAAGGATGTTGTGGGGAGCAAGCCCAAGGCTCATCAGGTATGCGATCTTGTATGTCAGCACACGGGTTTTGCCCGAACCCGCCCCTGCAATAATGAGCGAGGGTCCCTGATTGTACTCCACAGCCTGGAGCTGCGACTCGTTGAGTTGATTCAGATATTCTACCATATTTCAAAGATACTTTCTTTGTTGGCAAAAAAAAGCATCCTTGATTCTAAATCTGAGGATGCCCGTTTTTCGTATCACAGTTGCCTTTCAATCAGCCCACTGCGTGTTTTTTCTTTTTATTTTCTTTCAAAAAAGCCTCCAAAGCTCCCGTCATGGACGGATATTCAGGCTGGGGTGCTTCGCAATCGAGACGCAAACCGGCATCCACAATGGCTTTCGCCGTAGCTTGGCCGAAACATCCGATAGCGATCTCGCCTTGTTCAAAGTTTGGAAAATTATTCAATAATGTCTGAACTCCAACAGGTGTGAAAAACACAATCATGTCGTAATCGAGTTCTTCTCCCTCTTCAAAATCGTTGCTCACCGTGCGGTACATCACCGATTTGGTGTAGTTGATCTTTTTCTCATCCAAGAAGTTGCCCACCTCGTCGGTATGCACATCCGAAACAGGAACCAGATACTTCTCCTTGCTGTGCTTTGTGAAATTAGGGGTGAGACCGCCAATTTTGCCTGTGGAGCTGAAGAAGATTTTTCTTTTACGATAGACAATGTATTTCTGGAGATACAAGGCCACGGACTCGGAAGTACAGAAATACTTCATCGTTTCGGGCATAACCACGCGCAATTCTTCGCACAAACGGAAAAAATGGTCGATTGCAGTTTTTGCAGTGAAAATGATCGCCGTAAAGTCTAAAATATTTATACGCTGTTGCCTGAATTCTTTTGCTGTGACTCCCTCAACCTTGAAGAATGGACGAAAAACCATCTTCACATCATACTTCTCAGCAATATCATAATAAGGTGATTTCTCTGATTGGGGCTGGGGCTGCGATATGAGAATCTTTTTTATTTTCAACGTCATAATATACAGAAAAAATCTTCTTTATACATAAAAACGAACCCTAAAACCAAAAGCAGGTAGGGAATTATTTCAACACTGCAAAGGTACGCAATCCCAAATAATAAATTCACTTTTTTGTTAAAAAAAAAGACTATAATTCGTGAAAAAAGGATTATTCTTGTTATCACAAACAACGCCAAAATCACAATTAGCACAGCTTCCTGACTGACTCCTGCATACAAGAGTACTAAAACAGGGATAAACGCCATGACACCAAACAGTTCAATCAAAATAAAATAGGTACGCAAGTACTTCCGCACAAAATCTTGCTCGTCGAATGTATAGCCTACAAGAAGGTAAAAAAGGTATTTAACAAATAAAAAGACTGCCACCACCAGCGCAAAGCCTCCAATGGTCAACCACATGTGCGACACAGGCCTCAGAGTGTCGTCGCCGCTTTGCAGGTACTGGTAGCCCATCAGGGCCATCAAAAAGGCGGGAAGCAAAATAAGGAATAAGTTTCCCCAGAACTCCTTGACCGTGATTTCGTTAAACTCGTCTCTTTTTTCGCGGAAGGTGAACAACACCCGTAGCCCTTCGGAAAAGAAGCGGTAGCCCCGCTGTATAATCTTGCTTATCAGAAAAAAACATAGCAACAACGCGAGGAAAATACTGTCCTGGTGCTTGAGCATCCGCGGAATGACATCGCCCTGGAATCCGTTCTTGTTTCCTCCGACAGCAGTAGGCAAGTCCATTCGATAGGCCTTCACCGCTGTGGAATCCAAGGAATACCGGAGCGAAAGTGAATCGTAGTCGAAAATGTAGGCGGAATGGGCGAAATTCTCTGCCGTGAACAGACGAACGTCTTTGTGGGATTGGGTAGAATTGGCAGCCACAGAATCTCGAACGGCCAGCACCATCGAGTCGGCGGCAGCGGAACGCATGGAGTCTGTTTGTGAAAGTCCTGTCATGTAATTTCAATCATTTTTATAGTGCAGCAAATTTACCATAATTATCCGGCCAAGCCTCCGCTTCTTCAATCAGCCGGATTGCTTCTGCGGGAGTTTGTGCGACAGCCCACAGCTCGGTGTGCATGGGCCGCATAAACTTTTCGTCGGCCATCCGCTTCAACAGTTGCAAGAGCAGATCGTAATAATTCTTCGTGTTGAGGATCACGATCGGTTTGTTGTAAAGTCCGAGTTGCTTCCAGGTAATCACCTCTATGAGTTCTTCGAGCGTACCTATTCCACCAGGAAGGGCTATGCAGCCGTCCGCCAGTTCGGCCATCTTCTGTTTGCGTTCGTGCATGGTTTCAGTGACATGCAATTCACTCAAGGACACGTGAAACCAGCCATTATCGACCATAAACCGGGGGATCACTCCCACCACCCGGCCCTTGTTCTGCAAAGTAGCGTCGCTTACGGCACCCATCAGACCCATCTTGCCAGCCCCATTGATGCAGGCAATATTCTTTTCGGCCAAAAGCACACCTAATTCCTTGGCCGTATCAACATACGCCTGGTCGATCTTTGTACTGGAAGCGCAATACACACAAATGGACGAAACCTGGGCCATATTCCGTTTTATTTTTTACAAATAAAGAGCAGCATTCTCTAAATGAATACAGCTCTTCACTATTAATTAGAGACTACAAAATTACAAATTAAATGCTTTTTTAATCTTGTCAACGTAGTCTAATTTTTCCCAAGTGAACAATTCCACTTCAAGTTTCAGAGGTTCAGGATTATAACGTGACACAAAAGTTTTCACCACCACTTCCGGTTCGCGGCCCACATGCCCGTAGGCAGCCGTTTCGGAATAAATCGGGTTGCGCAGTTTCAAACGTTGCTCGATGGCTTTGGGGCGCATGTCGAACAAGCTGGAAACCACCTTCGCGATCTCGCCATCGGATTGGGCCACATTGCTTTTGCCGTAGGTGTTGATGTAGATGTTCATCGGGGCAGCCACACCGATCGCATACGACACTTGCACCAATACCTCGGAAGCAACTCCTGCCGCCACCAAGTTCTTGGCAATGTGCCGACTTGCATACGCTGCCGAACGGTCCACCTTCGAAGGATCTTTTCCTGAAAAAGCTCCACCGCCGTGTGCACCTTTTCCTCCATAAGTATCGACAATGATCTTACGACCTGTCAAGCCCGTGTCTCCGTGAGGGCCGCCGATCACAAATTTTCCGGTAGGATTGATGTGGTATTTGATCTCCGTTCCAAACAGCTTCGCCACATCGGCATTGAATTTGTATTTTTCCTTCACCCGGGGAATCAGAATGCTGATGATGTCTTCGCGGATTTTGTCCTGCATCGCTTTGTCAGCCTTATCTGCGGCTTCTTTCGAGCCGTTTTCGGGAAGCACAAATTCGTCGTGCTGGGTGGATACCACGATGGTGTCTATCCGGATGGGAGTCCCGTTGTCGTCGTACTCGATGGTCACTTGTGATTTGGCATCGGGACGCAGGTAAGGCATCAAGGCAAGTTCGTGCTTGCGGATTTGTGCCAATTCCAGCAGCAAAGCGTGCGACAAGTCCAACGCCAAAGGCATGTAGTTGGTGGTTTCCTTAGTGGCATAGCCGAACATCATCCCTTGGTCGCCAGCTCCCTGATCCATGGGATCCACTTTTTGGTCAACGCCACGGTTGATGTCGTCCGACTGTTCGTGGATGGCCGACAACACGCCACAGGATTTAGCTTCAAACTGGTACTCGCTCTTGGTGTAGCCGATGCGTTCAATCACGCCGCGTGCAATTTCCTGCACGTCCACGTAAGCCTTCGATTTGACCTCACCCGCCAAAACTACCTGGCCGGTTGTCACTAATGTTTCGCAAGCTACTTTCGAATTCGGGTCGTATGCGATGAATTCATCAAGCAAAGCATCCGAAATTTGGTCAGCTACCTTATCGGGGTGGCCTTCGGAAACGGATTCCGAAGTAAAGAAATAACTCATAAATGTTTAATTTTAAATGGTTGATGCTGGGGAATAGAATCGGAAGTGCATCGTCGAGAAATCAACGGTTTAGCATTTTTTCTTGTGGTTGCAATCATAACAAATCTATCCACCCTATAAATATTCGAGACAAAGATAATTCTTTTTTCTTATCGGAAAACGCAGCCTGCCGCAAATAAATTGTAAATGCCCTATTTTTTTCACGTAGCAGTCCGCAAACGCCTCCTCCCACGTCGCCGTTTTTTTTTACCGATGCCGAAATCAAAGAACTCACATCAGGTGATAGAACCAATCGAGCAAGGCAGGGGAAGCCAGTTTACCAAAACCAGTGGCAAGAGTTTAGAACAATGGAAAAGGAGATCTTTTAACTAATTGGGATTTTAGGGCTTAATGTAAAATTCATTTTGTGCTTTTGATTTTCGATATTTAATCGAAAGTTTCGGGATTACAAAGCCACAACTTCTTACCTATAAAACCGTTATCAGTAATATCAGAAAACTGATTCCCAAAGACAAACACGACTGAAAAAGCATAAATTTGTAGCATATAGAAATAAAAAATGGACAATCGTTTTACAGATATAATTCTGCTAATCAAACAATCTCGGGCTAATGCAATAAAAGCCGTAAATGCTTAACTAATAAACCTCTAATGGAATATCGGAGAATATATCAGTAAGAAAATTGATCAATCTGAGTGGGGCGACTCTGTTGTAACAGAATTAGCCAATTTTATACAGAAACATGAACCCGAAATAAAAGGCTTCTCCAACAAGAATATATGGAGAATGAAGCAGTTTTACGAGACTTACAAGGACTTTCCAAAACTATCAACATTGTTGAGAGAAATTAGCTGGAAGAAAATGGAGATGACAATTGGCAAACTGAAACAGATGCTACCACTAACAATGTATTGCCAAAATCTGGGCTTTAAAGAATTCAATTAAACTTTTTGGCTATATTTGAACTTGAGTATTTCTATTGAAGATTGGCGCTCCCCCCCTGGCTTCAGCAATACCCGAACTGTTGTGTGCAACTTAATGAAAACGGTATAAAACTTTTAAATTATTACAAATATGACTAAAGAAAAAATATTATTAGCGGGAGCAACCGGATATTTAGGAAGGTTTATAACTAAAGAATTAATAGACAAAGATTATGAAACGAAGATAATTGTTCGCAATAAAGATAAAGTAAAACTAAAAGCCCCAAACCTGGAAATTATCGAGGCACAAGTAACAAACCCTGATAGCTTAAAAAATATTTGCGCAAACGTAGATATTGTCATTAGCACAGTAGGAATCACAAGGCAAAAAGACGGGTTAACATATATGGATGTCGATTATCAGGCGAATGCAAATCTGATTGATGAAGCAAAAAAAAGTGGCGTCAAAAAATTCATTTATATTTCCGTTCTAAACGGAGAAAAACTCAGACATCTACAAATTTGCGAGGCAAAAGAAAAATTAGTAGATTATCTAAAGTCATCTGGATTAGATTACTGCATAGTTCGGCCAAATGGATTCTTCTCGGACATGGCAGATTTTCTAAAAATGGCTAAAGGTGGAAAAGTATATTTGTTTGGAGACGGGAAATTAAAACTAAACCCAATTCACGGAAAAGATTTAGCAAAAGAAGTTGTTGATGCCATCAATCAAGATAAAAAAGAAATTAATATCGGTGGTCCTGATTTACTTTCACAAAATGAGATTGCAGAGTTAGCATTGAAAGCATACGGAAAGAAAATTAAAATCGTTCATTTCCCTGATTGGATTAGGAAATTTGCTCTTTGGTGTGTTCGGACTTTTACAAGTTCTAAAACCTATGGCCCGATTGAATTTTTTATGACCACTATGGTTATGGATATGCAAGCCCCTCAATTTGGGAACGAGAGATTAGAAGAATTTTTCAACGATGAAGTGAAAAACAAATAAAAATCCGAGAGGGGAATATAAATGACTTAATTCCAATACACCAATTGGGACAAACAACTTGGAGTCAATTTGAAAAAGTTTTGACCAATGAAAATTGGGACGTTATTAAACCTTGCATACTTCATTCGGGATAGATCCCGCTTTAATTTCCTAATAGCTTTCAATACTGATCCTAACCAATAAGCGCATTGCCGGGGATCAGTTTAAATCAAAGTAGTTCAACCCGATGGGACAGCTCATTTTCAATGCGGTTCTTGTTTCTTGCGATTTTGCCTCCACCCTTTTCAAAAACAAACTTTTTGAATTAACTTTGCACCCCAAATAGAAAAGATTACATAACAGACAATATATGATGACTTCCAAAGAAATACGCAAATCGTTTACCGACTTCTTTGCTTCGAAACAGCACCAGATTGTACCGTCAGCCCCCATGGTCATAAAAGGCGACCCTACGCTGATGTTCACCAATGCAGGTATGAACCAATTCAAGGACATCATCCTGGGAAATGTGCCCATCAAATATCCGCGGGTGGCCGACTCGCAGAAATGCCTCCGTGTGAGCGGAAAGCACAACGACCTGGAGGAAGTGGGGCACGACACCTACCACCACACGATGTTCGAGATGTTGGGCAACTGGTCGTTCGGCGATTATTTCAAGAAGGAAGCCATTGAATGGGCGTGGGAATACCTTGCGGAAGTAATCAAACTGGATAAAAACCGGCTGTATGTGACCGTTTTCGAGGGAAGCACCGAGGAAGGCTTGGAGCGCGACAACGAGGCTGCCGGATACTGGGAACAATACTTGCCCAAAGACCGGATCATCAACGGCAACAAGAAAGATAATTTTTGGGAAATGGGCGACACGGGTCCTTGCGGGCCTTGCTCCGAAATTCATATCGACATCCGTCCCGACAGCGAGCGGGCCAAAGTGGACGGGCTGACGCTTGTCAACCAAAGCCACCCGCAAGTGATCGAGATCTGGAACTTGGTGTTCATGCAGTTCAACCGCAAGGCCGACGGTTCGCTCGAAAGCCTGCCCGCCAAAGTGATCGACACGGGAATGGGATTCGAACGCCTGTGCATGGCCATACAAGGCAAATTGTCGAACTACGACACCGATATTTTCCAAACCATCATCCACAAAATCGGGGAAATTTCGGGGTTCCAATACGGCCAAGATACGAAAAAGGACATCGCCATGCGTGTCATTGCCGATCATGTGCGCACCATCGCTTTTTCCATCACCGACGGGCAATTGCCCTCCAATGCGAAGGCTGGATACGTCATCCGCCGCATTCTTCGCCGTGCTGTCCGTTACGGATACACCTTCCTGGGACAGAAAGAGGCTTTCATGTACCGCCTCATCCCCACGCTGATCGAAGTGATGGGCGATGCCTATCCCGAATTGGAAGTTCAAAACATATTGATCGGAAAAGTGATGAAGGAAGAAGAAGATTCCTTCCTCCGCACCTTGGAAACCGGCATACGACTACTGGACAAGCAAATAGAGGAGATCAAGGCTGAAAACAAGTCGGCATTGAGCGGCAATGTGGCTTTCCAGCTTTACGACACCTATGGCTTTCCGCTCGACCTCACAGAATTGATCCTCCGTGAAAACAATTTAACGGTGGACATAGCCGGATTCGATACCGAAATGCAAAAGCAGAAGGAACGGGCCCGGAATGCCGCAGCCGTGGAAACAGGCGACTGGGTGAGCATCCGCGACGGAGAAAGCACGTTCACTGGCTACGATTTGACGGAAAACGAGGCACAAATACTCCGCTACCGCTTGGTGAAACAAAAGAACAAGGAATACTACCAGCTCGTGCTGGACAAAACCCCTTTCTATGCAGAAATGGGAGGACAAGTTGGCGACAGCGGTGTCCTCGTGTCTGCTACGGGTGAGACCATCGAAATTTTCGATACCAAGCGGGAAAACAACTTGCCCGTGCATTTGGTGTCCAAACTCCCGGCCGACCCCACCGAAACGTTCGAGGTGAAAATCGACACCGAACGGCGCACCGCAGCGGAATGCAACCACTCGGCCACGCACTTGCTACACGAAGCCTTGCGCGAAGTGCTGGGAACTCACGTAGAGCAAAAAGGATCGTATGTGTCTTCCGAATTGTTGCGCTTCGACTTCGCCCATTTCCAAAAAATGACGGACGAAGAAATCCGCAACGTGGAAAGATTGGTGAATGCCAAAATCCGCGAAGACTATAAATTGGAAGAAAGCCGCTCTGTGCCCATCTCCCAAGCTAAGGCATTGGGTGCAATGGCCTTGTTCGGCGAAAAATACGGGGATGAAGTTCGCACCATCAAGTTCGGCTCCTCCATCGAGTTGTGCGGAGGCACACATATTTCTTCCACTGGCCGCATCGGCCTGTTCCGCATCGTCAGCGAAAGTGCCATCGCAGCAGGAGTGCGACGCATCGAGGCCGTGACGGCGAAAGGTTGCGAAGAATATTTGTATGCCAAAGAAGATGTCATCAAGGATCTCAGAAACCTTTTCAACAACGCTACCGACCTGGTGGCAACGATCCGCAAATCGATCGAAGAAAACCAGAGCCTGAAAAAGCAGGTGGATTCGTTCATGAAGGAAGCTGGGGAAAAACTGAAGGATAAAGTGATGCAAGCACCCGAAACAGTGAACGGAATCACCTTGTTCCGCCTCACGGGAGAAGTGCCGGCCAACATCGTGAAGCACATAGCGTTTGGAATCAACGCCCAAAGCAACGAAAGCACAGCCTTCGTGGCGGCAACCCACGAAAGCGGCAAGCCTCAACTTTTGGTGATGCTCACCGATGACTTGGTGGCAAACGGCTTAGATGCCGGAAAAATGGTGCGTGAAGCAGCCGCCAACATCCAAGGTGGAGGCGGAGGCCAAAAGCATTTCGCCACAGCAGGAGGCAAAAACACTGAAGGCTTGACCAAAGCGTTGGAAGCACTCATTTCAAATTTCTAAATTTCAAAACAATAGGTATAGAAAAGCACGAACTCGTTGGAGTTTGTGCTTTTCTTAGTTATGACCATTTGGCACAAAATTTATCTAAAATTTGAGAAATAAGGCTTAACTAAATAGGCCGTCCGACTCAATAGTATGCTACTTAGATACCATTCTCTAAAATTATTATCCACCCCGCATCTATTTTTTAACCTCTGCAAGGTAAATATTTGAATAAATTTATCGAACTTTGATTATCACTTTATTCTTATCAAAATATATGAAACGACTTATCCTCTTTTTCTCGATCATTACCTTGCTTTGCACGAACACGCTGGCGCAAAATTCAGACCCCGCTGACAAACTGGCAAGCCAGGCACAAACTTTCCTCGCACAAAAAGAATTCACGAAAGCCCGCTACCTCTTCCTGAAAGCTTACGAAGCTTATGGCGCGCGGCAAAACTTCGAAAAAGCAGTGGAATGCGGAGTGCAGACTGCCGCGCTCTATTACAAGGAGAATTACTACAAAGAGTCGTTCGACCTCTGCCGGGGAATGGAGCAGAAGGTTTTGGTGGGCGAGCAGCAATCGGGCAAACAGATGCCTGCCTTACGCTACAAGATCAACAAGGTGCGCTATCAGATGTATGTCGCCATGAAACGACCCGCACAATCCAAACAATTCTTGGACGTAATGCGTTCGTTCTCCATCGCCTCCAAGAACGAAGAAACCGCCAACGACTACCTCTACACCGAAGCCACATACTACTACACCTTTGGGATGGCACAACAAGGAGACAACACGTTCAAAGGATTGATTGCCAAATACAAGAGTCAAAAGAACTATCAAAAGGTAAGCGAATGTTACAAAACCCTGATACGGATCGGCGTGAAATCGAACAATGCCGGATTAGTCGCGCAAACCTACGACAAATACATCGTGTGGACTGACTCGGCAAAAGCGCTCACTGCCAAAGATGAATTGAGCGTGATGAAGCGAAAATTCGACGAAAGCCAGCAGACCGTCCTCGACAAAGAGAATTCCCTTTCCACGAAAAAATACATCATCGTCGCCCTGAGCATCGTCATCGCCATCCTTGCCGGAGCATTGATACTCGGTGCTATCCTGCTGATGCGCTTCATGCTGCTCACTCGCAAGCAAAAAAAGGCGATCGAAATTGCCAAAGAACACAACGAACTCAAAAGCAAATTCATCCAAAACATATCGGCTCAAATGGAGCCGACGCTCAACACGATGGACGCTTCGCATCCGGGAGTGAAGGCGTTGCTCGTATTCTCGGAACACATACAGGAATTGTCGGCACTCGAAAACACCATTGCGGAAGGTTTCGAAGCATCGAACATCGAACTTAGCTCGTTTTGCGAAGCCACCATAAACAAGGCAAAGGGCAAGGTCAGCAAAAACATCACAACCACAGTCGAATCGCCTCGCCTGAACATCAAGAGCAACCCGGAACAATTGGAACACATCTTGTCCCACCTGTTGAACAATGCCCTCGAACATACTCCTGAAGGAGGAAAAATCTGGCTCGAAGTGAAGAAACGGGGAGCGCATACGTATCAGTTCATCGTCACCGACACTGGAAAAGGGATTCCTGCCGAAGCGCAAGAGAACCTATTCAAGCCCTTCACGGATGTGAGGGATCTTTCGGGAGGAGACGGCTTAGGCTTGCCTATCTGCGCCCTGATCGCCACCAAACTGAATGGCTCGCTCACGTTGGACAAGACTTACACAAAAGGTTGCCGTTTCGTATTGGAGCTTCATCCAGCATGAGAGTTCCAATCCCGTTGACATCTTTCATACAAGGAGATATAGCTGCAATTTCCTTTGTATGTTCACATTAAATTTGGAAGAAGAAAAATAGTAAAATCAGATGTTGTTAATCTCGCAATGAAATTATCATTTACCAGGCATTTCTTATACAAGCATGGAGATTCATTACTTGCCTCGGTCGTAGGTTTTGCCATCATTCACATTTTCGCTCGGCACGGGGGAATCGGCATTTCTCCCGATTCGGTAGCCTATATCAGCACGGCCCGCAACTTTGCAAACGGCGAAGGCTTTGCCCTCTTTGATGGCAACCCGCTCGTGGCTTTCCCCTTGTTCTACCCCTTCTTTCTTGCTTCCGTGATGGGAATCACGCAAGTCGATATTTTGGACTGCGCTCCTTTGCTCAACGCCACCATGTTCGGCATAGTCATTTTTCTGAGCGGCATTCTAATGAGCCGTTTCACCGCACAATCGAGAATCTATAAGGTAGTCCTGCTCAGCGTCATCTCCCTGAGTCCCGCCCTGATCGAGATTTACTCCATGCTCTGGTCGGAAACGCTTTTTATCCTCCTGAGCCTGCTATTCTTTTTGAGCATGCGTTCCTATTTAGCCAAACCCAATCTTGCCTACTTGATACTGACTGCGGCAGTGATCGCAGTGGCTTTCGACACCCGTTTTGTGGGGATCACCTTGGTGGCAACAGGTTTCGTGCTGATAGCCTTCAACAGAGCATCAAGCTGGAGAACAAGACTCCTTCATACAGCGGTTTTCTCGATTGCCAGTTGCTCGCTGGTAGTCGCAAATTTGATAAGGAATGCGATGAACTCCCAGCATCTGACGGGGCCTCGGCAAAAAGGGATAACGCCACTATCGGACAACGTCGCCTATTCCGCCCGCATTTTTTCGGAATGGTCTTCCCTGAAAGGGGTCAACTACCTCCTGGAAATTGCTTTATGCGTGGGAGTGATGCTGTTTTTCGCCTGGCTGCTCTACCTCAACTGGCGCAAGGAAGGCAAATATCAAACTTATGAAAACATCGTGCTGGTGTTTTTCATCATTTACGTCAGCTTCATCATCGTCACATCGACGATTTCGCGCTACGAACAAATCAACAACCGGCTTTTGTCGCCTGCATTTCTTCCTTTTATCTGGGGAATGAGCCACAAAATACCCTCCTTGATAAAAAGGGTGGAGCAGAAAAAATACCAGTGGCAACTCTCCATCGTCTTTGCCATTGTGTATGCGCTGGCGTGCGTCGGTTATTTCAGCATCAACGCCGACAACTACTCCTTCATGAAAGATTCGGGAATACCCGGATACACGGAAGACATCTGGAAAGAATCACCCACCATCAACTACCTGAAACAACACTCTACCTATTTCCATCCCGATTCGATGGTCTATTCCAACCACAACCAGGCCGTATATCTCTACACCAACTACGCTGTGGACATGCTCCCCGAAAAGGCTTATAAATCGGACGTGAAGATGTTTATGGACGAATCGCCGATCATACTCATCTGGTTCAACTTGGAACCAAACACCGACTTGCTGTCGCTACAAGATATAATGAAGAGGAAGCATTTGACGGTGCTACATGAATTTGCAGACGGCACCATCTACAAACTCACGAACATCGAGCCAAAGAAAAAACGGAAAAACAAGAAAAGGTACAGGTTCAACTTGCTCAGTCAAAAAGTAACCCAAGAAGCCGTATATCGCGAATAAAACCGCACATGACTTCACCATATCTTCATGCTTGCTGCTTGCTCTTTTACATTTTTCAATTTTTTCAAACCATAAATTGTTGTACTTTTGTAGGAGGTAAAATTCAACCGAATAAATTGCATTAAACCTATTAAGAAATAAAAAACATGGGAAAAGTTCTGATTATCGGTGCTGGCGGCGTTGGCACTGTTGTCGTTAACAAAGTTGCTCAAAACCACGATGTATTTAGTGAAATAATGCTGGCAAGTAGAACCAAAAGCAAATGTGACGCCATTGCCGAGGACGTAAAACGCCGCACAGGTGTC
>ERZ778028.2211-NODE-2211-length-15010-cov-4.494952_pt1 | contig 15010 bp, 10 predicted proteins | sample MGYA00375758_ERZ778028 | MGnify/ENA primary metagenome ERZ778028 (study PRJEB29350, sample SAMN05389828) | bioreactor metagenome | isolation source: Thiocyanate bioreactor | place: South Africa: University of Cape Town | collected 2014-03-17 ... | reverse complement strand
CTCGCGTTAAATGAGGCGGTCGCCCAGCATCTGGCATTTGGTCGCGATATAATCTTTACTTTAGGCCCTTATGCAGCAATTTATACAAAAATGTATCATCCACAGACCGATGGGCTCATGTTGGTAGGTAGTGCATACCTTGCTCTAACCTATGCTTATCTGCTCCTGTTCATCTGGCAACAAACAAATAATCGCTGGCTGTGGCTCTTTATTGGCTATTTTTGTGCGATGATCTATGTTCGTGATGTTTTATTTTATACCTACCCCTTGCTTTTAGCTTTTCTTTTAAGCATGCAGATGCAACAAAAAAATTCATTCACTACCTTGCAAAGCGCCATTCTGAGTGCCCCTTTCGGTTTGCTCGTATTGATCAAAAGTTCGCTGATTCCTTTTTGCTTTGTTTTTATATTTTTAAATTGGGTCTTATTCCGGATTATTTTAAAACAGAAAAATGCATGGATTTTGCTGGTAAGTCCTGCAATGAGTTTAATTTTTTGGTGGTTAGTTGCCGGTCAGCCCTTGATGACGCTGCTCCCCTTTATCATAAGCTCCCTGGATTTGGTTATCGCCTTTACACCCACCATGTCTATGGACGGAGATTCATCAGAAGTATTGATTTTCTTGATGAGTGCCTTATTGATCGTAGGTGGGATTCTGTTCGCCCCTAATATAAACAAAATTCCCAAGACCTATCTAGGGACTGTTTTTGGTTTATTTCTGTTCCTTGCATTCAAAACCGGTTTTGTACGTCATAATCACGCACTCATCGCCGGCAGTGCCTTAGGGGTTGCGAGCTTATTGTTTTTCATGCTGAATACTCAATCCTCGCGGTGGATAATCTTTGCACTGAGTGCATTGAGCAGTCTATATATCACCCATCATTATCGAGCAATCAACCTGGGCAATCAGATTATTACCACCTATCAGAGTGCTTTTCATGGGCTCATCACTCGCCTGACAAATAATGAGTCTTTGCCGCGAAATTATTCTTTGATTATGAACTGGTATAAAGATAAATCGGGATTACCTCAATTCAACGCGCCTGTTGACATATATTCCAACGGGCAGACGGAACTACTAGCCTCAGGGAATCATTGGCAACCACGACCTATTTTCCAAAGTTATTCTGCTTTCTCGCAAAAACTGACTGCAGTGAATGCGCATTATCTTGCAAGTGAGAAGAGCGCAACCAATCTGATTTTTCGCATAGAACCTATTGATAATCGTTTACCGGCATTGGAGGATGGAGCGAGCTGGCCGATACTGCTACGTAATTTTCAATTGGTCAATGAAAATAAGGCGACACTTTATTTGAAGAAAAAATCATCAAGTAAATTCTTGTCACAGCTTTATAGTGTGCAAACGATAAAGCTCGGAGATTCGGTCCAACTCCCCGTTCAGGAAGAATTACTATGGGCTGAGATAGTGCTCAAGCCAAGTTTTCTGGGGGCACTATCGGGATGGTTATACAAGCAGCCTTCTGTGGAAATTCGTTATCATTTACAGGATGGCCGAAAACAGAACTTCCATTTTCCCGCACTGCTGGGACGCAGTCGCTTTCTGTTATCGCCGCTGATTGAAGATACGCATGAATTTGCTCAACTTTATGCACAAAATCGTTTTTTGACGCTTAAAAATAACTATGTGACCTCAATGAAAATTCTTCCTCAACTCGGCGGTGGATGGGCTTGGCAAGCAGAATACCAGTTAAATTTGTATAAAATTATCTAATAAAGACTTGTGGTTACGCCAACTGAGTTAAATAAACCCATCTGCCTATTTTTATTTTACTGAGATTAATTTATAATCACTGTGTTCTTAAATTGGCAAAAATTATGTGTAAAGTAAAAGTTTATTATTGGCAAGGAATCATTGTGGATGATTTGATTTTTGCTGAATACCAAAATATCCTGGAAAAGTTAATAGGAGGAGATTATCAGGCGGCAGATTTAGATTTAAAGAAATTAAATGGTTACCGAGTGTACACCGCACGAATTAATCATTCTGATCGTCTACTATTTACAACACTTGAGAAAGATGGAAAATCGTATCTGGTGGTTATCGATGTCATTAAAAATCATGACTATCAAAAAGCCTCATATTTAAACCCTCAGGTGTTAAGAGCTTATCTGGAACGCCAAGAAGATGCGCTTAAGGATTTAATCACGCAGCACGATTTCACTGCCATGGATGCGCCATTAGAAATGAATGGTCGCGACAATCAGAAATCGGAAATGCAATTTGTACCTCTGGAGTATTATCAAGGACTCTATTTAGAACTCGATGCTGAGCAGAAAATCATCCTGAATACGCAATTACCAGCTATAATAAGCGGTCCCCCGGGCTCTGGGAAGTCCTGCTTGGCGATGGCTATTATCACCCAAGCGGTCTTACAAACCCTAGATTTTGCACAACCTATAATTTATGTGGCCGAGTCTGCTCCTCTGCGCGAGCAAATGCGTTTGAGTTGGCAACAACATCCTGCCTCAGTGAATCGACCACCCAACAGTGTACTTTTTCTTAGTTATGAGGAGCTGTTACGGAGACAACTCCCTCAATACCTTGAATATGCGGCAGTAGAGGACTCTTTTTTTAACGAATGGTATCTAAAATTTGAACGTAAACAGCAGAAAATGCTGAACATAAATACCCATCCAGTAGCAAATATTTATCAAGAGCTTTGTATTTTATGTGCTTATGATAAAAACGAGTATTTAAAGCTCGGCATGCGACAAAGTCTGATTACTGATATAAAACATCGTGAGTGGTTATTTCATGTTTATCAATCATATCAACACTATCTAACGCAAGAAAAAAAAATAGATTTCCGCTTGTCTCAAGATACAGTAAGTCCCACATTCCCTTTGATTGTTGTCGATGAAGCCCAAGATTATACCGCCTCTATGCTGACGCAATTATCAAAATTAGCGCAAGGGATGCAAATCGCGGTCTGTATGGATACTTTACAAAGTATCAAAGAAATTATGCCTCATCGGGTACGCTTCAAACTGGCTTTAAAACAAAGCGGAATAAATCTGGAAGAACATACCCTAGCAGATACTTATCGATGCTCCAAAGCTGTGATTGCAGCGGCCAATCAATGGCTACTGATAAAGCATGCCCTACTTGGTGGCACAGCCGATAAACTGGAGTTCTCCCAGATTCAGTCCCTCACGCAAATGGTGGGTGAGATAACTTGGTACGAGGAGCCCAGTGACGCTGAGTGGGGAATGTTTCATCAGACAACGCAATCAAACCAAGTCGCGATAATCACTGCCGAAGAGTTCCGTCAAGAAACAATAAAATTATTCCATACACCATTGGTTTTTACTCCAGAAGAAATTAAGGGACTTGAGTATCAAGAGGTGATCCTGTATCAGCCCCTAATGCAGGCAGTCTTTAAAAGAGCCAACACTTTATTAAAAGAGAAATTTCCTGAAGGAGCGCTGTGCGCATCCGCTTACCGCTCTCGTCATCACACTCTATACGATCTGGGGATTGCGTTTAATGAGATTTTTTCTGCATGTACACGCGCGAAAAAAGCACTATCCATTGTGCAAAAAAAATATCATGCACTTGAATTTTTAATCCAGAAATGGCAATTGGTGTTTCAGCAAGAATGTAAAGATGTCGTCAACAAAGAATTACCTTCCTATACTCCAACAAATTGGCAAGAAGAAATTCTAAAGCAGCGTGCAGTCGGTAATGAGCGCGTAGCTGAAGAAATAGAGCGCCAAAAAATGAGTACTCAACCATCGAAAAGAACGGATTTAGCGAAACCCAAAAAGAAAGAACGTCGAAAGAACTCAGTTGTACCTTTTGCTAAAGAAAAATTCTTATTAAAAAATAATAAACAATTATCAATTGAATTATTGAACCGCAGGGATCGGGCGGAGATTTTATTTGCTGAAGAAAATGGTACATGCCTTTTTTTACAGATGCTTGATAGAGAAGCGTGCTTGACGGTTTTTTTAGAGCAGATGCAGGCTTTAGATTACAGTAGAAGAATGCAGTTTGTGGATGAATTCACCGGTAATTTTACTGAACGTATGATTCATGGTTTGCCTTTGTTATTTTATATATTAACTAAAAATCTATCCCAATATGAGTTTACGGATCTTTACACTTTAATAAAATATCTACCGAAGGGAAGTTTGCTTCAACCCCTAATCTATCAGGGTTACCCGATTCCATTATGTGTAGCACTGGCATCCTCTGCCCGGGGGCGAGAAAATCTTCGTCGTCTAAAGCTTTTGAATGCCCCGCTATTTAATGATATTCCCATTGAAGTGATTACTAGAATATATCCAGGCACCGGTTCATTTTTAGCATTTATGCTGCACGATGAAGTGGCAACAAAACCATCATATTTTATGGATAATTTGGATAAAAAATATTTCAGTGGGCTCTCGCTCAATGTATTATTTACCCGAATGCAATCATTTGATGTGCAACTCAATGGACGTTCTTTATTTTCTATGATTGTCGAAAGATATCCTGATTTATTTGGAAAAATTTCGATTTGGTTTGAAGCGGATAAAATGAGGGCGCTTGCGTTATTGAAGGATAGTTTGTTTGATGAGTCCAATAAACATGCCATCTTTTTTGCTCTCTGTGCAAGCAAATATGTTTTCTTCTTCTTAAACTTACTTAAGAACCAACTGCATGATTATCAAATAGCAGCACTATTTAGCGCTACAGATTCGTATGGCATGTCTGCATTACACAAATTGGTTATGAGTTTACCTGCAGAATTAATTTTAAAATATTTAACAACTCATAAGTCTTGGTTATCGCATTTATCAGGTGATCTATTAACGCGCGTGGTGAATAAAAATCGCCGTCAATACACGTTACTCACAGATCTTTGTGCTATGCGATCTCGACTTGAAATTTTAAATATGTTGATGAACAGCTCAACCGAAATTCATGAGTTGCAATTAATTCATTTTACTCAGGAATTCCATTTACATGTTGATGATTATGAGGATGACGAAAAATTTTCAGCATTCTACCTGCTGTCGAAATTTATTGAGGATAATGACATTTTACAGGATTTATTAAATGCAAATAGCAATCTATATTTTATTTCACCCGCTGTTTTATTTGCCATAAAACCTGAAACGTCTAACTTTCCTGATACTTCAATTTTTTATTACCTCACTAAATCTGAACAAGGCCAGGAAATATTAAAAAAAATAATCCATTTCAACGATAATCTTTCGGAAAATATTCAGGTTGAACATTTCTTGGAGCCGCAAAACGATAATATTTCGGATATGAAATGGACCATTCCCTTCTACTGGTTGGCTTTTCATTATGAGAGTACGGGGCTTTTAGATTACATAGTAAATTTAAATCAATTTATTGAAAATACCCGTTTTAGAGCAATCCTTTACGAAAATTTAGCCAAAGATAGGGACAAGGTTATAAATATAGCTCGATGCTTAACTAAAAGTGAACGGGGAATAAATTTACTCCTAAATTTTTTGAAAAATGAGCAGTTGGTGCATTTATTATTAGGACATAATGCGCATGATGGAGTATTACGACTGGACAAAGAGAAGCATGGAGATTTTTTTTGCCCCCGAAATGCAAGTAGTTATTTATTCGCTTTTAGAAAATAAATATTTTAGTGCCGAGGATATTGTTGATTTAATGTTCCAGCAAATGCCCCCTCTAGAAAGTCTGGAAAAAATCTATAACTTAACTCAAAGGTTACCTGGGTTGTTGCTTTTGAATTTATTATGTACTCAAAGCACAAAAATGCTCAGTATACTCAGTGAACTTTTATACCGTTGGCCCTATGCTAATCAACACAACTTTTCTTTATTTTATGAGTTGTCGACGACGAAAGCAGGAATAAATTTATTGCAATTACTGGTTGAATATAAGGGATTTGATCCGCAAAAGATGGAAAAAGATTATTTATTAAATATTAAAAACGATCCGTTTTGCCCGTTTATTGAGCTGGTGCGTTATAAGAAAGGGCAAAGATTACTCGCGCTGATTTTTAAAAAAGATCCAGAAGCAATTGAATCGACTTATGCCATATTAGATCAGAAATTAGATAATTATGTCGATGACCATTATCCCGATACTACGCCTTTATACTGGTTAATCTATCATTACGAGGATACGCGTCTGTTGGATTATTTTAAAGAGATACAAGAAGAGGTTTGGGCGGTTGAATTATCTAAAAATTATGAATCTTATCCTGTTTCTAAGCCACTGGAACAGCTTGAAATGACTGAGCCTGGGAAAAGGCTACTGCGTGAACTTTTTCTCAAGGAATCTTTTTGTAATAGCTTACTCGCTTATCAAGAAGAATATGTTAATGATGTCTTTCTAGATTGCATTACCGATCGCATCCAGCCCTTACTATATGATTCTGTTGGGCATTCGATCCTCCATTATTTTCTCCGGGAGCAACCTCATTATATCGATGAATTAACCGTGGAATCGTTAATCCAGATTATGCCATCTTTAAAACTGGGTCATGCTCTTTGCGTGATGACCTTTAAACCCTCAGGATTAGATCTCCTGGTAAAAATAATGGAAATGCGTCCCGACTTAGCAGCAAAGCTTAGATTTGAGAATTTTATACAAGAGATACCCGATGCAGAAGTTCTTGGGTTTACACCCTTGTACTGTCTGGTGAAATCTAACGAGGGAATTGCAACACTTGTCAAGCTCATACCTTTAGTACCCTCACTTGCTCATGGTCTGCAATTGCTTATGGAGCAACCACTTACTGAGGATATGGACCACTGTGCGAAGCTCGTTCGGCAGTTTTTGGATGTTTTTAATAATAAGGAATTAATTTTAGCGGCGCTTAATGAGGCAAGATTGCAACCGCAAGCTTCGTATACGTTACCCATGAATACAGGTAAATATACGCTCTTTGCACTAACTCAAGAGGTTGAACAAAGGGTAGAGCAGGTTGAAGTTCCAATTTTGAACTAGATCATACTCGAGTCATTGCCTGCAATCGTGCAATACGCTCAGCGGTTGGCGGATGAGTCATAAAGAGTTGCCGTAGGCTATCACCGCTTAATGGATTAATAATAAATAAATGTGCCGTGGTAGGGTGTGCTTGAGCTTGTGAGAAATTTCCCTGATGATTGGCATCTTCTAACTTTGCCAAGGCACGTGCCAGCCATAAAGGTTGCCCTGTGAGTTCAGCCCCACCTCTATCGGCTTCAAATTCTCGCGAACGCGATACGGCCATTTGTATTAAACCCGCTGCAAGCGGCGCAAGGATTGCTACGATGAGCCCCGTGAATGCACCGGAGCGACCTTCCTCATTTTGTGAGCCCCCAGTAAACATAAACAGTTGAGCAACACTGCTAATTACTCCCGCAAGGGTTGCCGCGACTACACTGATAAAGGTATCTCGGTGTTGGACGTGACAGAGCTCGTGTGCGAGTACTCCGGTAAGCTCTTCTTCATTCATACGCGTTAACAAGCCGGAGGTCACGGCTATAACGGCATGCTGTGGATTACGACCCGTGGCAAAAGCATTGGGTACCTCAGTATCAACTAGATAGACTTTGGGCATAGGCATATTTGCCTTTTGAGCTAGACGCGCAATGATGCGGTATACCGCATGGTTTTCGGGTAAGGGTTGTGCGTCATACATGCGCAATACCATTTTATCCGAAAACCAGTAGGCATTAAAATTCATAAATAAGGCTAATAAAAAAGCCACCAGCATGCCCGCTTGGCCCGCAATTAACTTCCCGATAATAATCATTAATGCAGTTAAAGCGGCGAGTAAAATAAAGGTTTTCAGGTTATTCATAAGGGATCACCTTAATTTTTTATCCTAAAATAATCATAGCTAGAAATTAAAGGTAATGGCAATTGCAAGTTTTTTTCTCACTTGAGCTTTAAAAAATTTAATTGTATATAATGGGTAAATTTTTTAATGACGAGAATCATGTCTAATTTAGCTGAAAAATTCCGACTTGCGTGGAGTAGTGCCCAATTGTTCCTCGATTTTTTTGAAAAAATTAAACATGAGGAATTAGTTCTAAAAAAATTAGATGATAGATGGAAACTTACTTATCCTGCTGAAAGAATTGCCGCTTTTTTACAAACCAATTTAGAACAAAGCACTCTGGATAAGTCTTTGTTAAATAAATTTTGTACCACGCTTTTAATCATGATCGAGAAACAATTAGTTTCAAAACACTGCCCGACACCTCTAGGATATGAGTTATGGATTGTAATTAAGGATTATTTATCGCCGAAATGGGAAGAAAAGCTTTTGGCCACAGATGGTAGTAAAAAAAGAAAAAGAACTGCCGAAACTGAGTCGAGTATACGAAAAAGACGCAAAGTTAGTATTTCAAAAGATACGCTAAAGAACTTCGAGCAGCGATTGGAAGAGCTTCAGTACGATGAAGAGCAAATAGAAGTTATTTTGCAGGGTAAGGAAGGGACGGTGCAGACATTACTAGCATTGCACAGCCAACTGCATGAAACCTTGGATCATGAGTCTATAACCTCATTGACTAAAGGAGGAAGCACTGCTCTTGAGTCTTATCTGACTAAAAATAAAAATTTATTGAGCATAGGGTATACTCAGGAAGAAATTGTAAAAATAGGTAGTCATACCGGTACTCCAGCGCGATACGAAATGCTCGAAAAATACAGTACACATTTAATAAATCTAGGCTTTTCAAAGCAAGATGTTGTTATGCTTTTATGCGGTAAGGCATATAAAGCGCCCGAGCTTTTAGTCACTCATTTTGAAAAACTAATCGAATTATTTTCTACTCCTGATAACATAATGGATAAGGTTAAAAGAGAGGGGATAAATTATTTACGTGCTATCCTAAATTCTGAAAAGCAAGACGATATATTACTCATCAAAACTGAGCCTATATTAACTGAAAATAAGAAGCTTGTGCGGAGAAATAAGTCTAAGAAAAATTCGATTTCATTTTATGCATCCTATTCAGACGAATCATCTGCAGATTCCTTGAGTTTTTCAGATTGGTCACCCTCTTTTTAAATCATAGATCTTCAACAGGGATCTTTAAAAATCAGGCTTGTGTGAATCATTGTAAGATAACTGTTCCGGGTTTTGAATTAAAACTTCTTTTTGAGCGCGGGTAAGGCTTTTAATATAGCGCTCAAGACGCATTGCTGCGGCCTTATCACCGGTAACCTTCCAGCTCTGCGCAATCGCTACAGGCCTGAAACTTCGCGTATATTTACTACCCTTTCCAGAAAGATGGGTTTGAAAACGTTTTTCAAGGTCATCGGTATAACCTGTGTAATAGCTTAAATTTTCACAGAGCAGGATATAAACCCAATAACAATCAGTCATAAATAATCTACTTTGAGGCCTTGTTTAAGGTAAGGATTCCCAACGTTAATAAAAGCTGTGCCATGTAATAGGTAGCAATAACCAACATCTCAACCCCGACACGGGCGACACCAGGCACGAATAAGGCCAAAGCGAGTGTAAAATCTGAAGCTAAAAATAGCAATGCTCCAACCTGGATGTACCGTCTATTTTGGCGCATTTGTAAGGCATAAAAAACCATGAGACTGAGGATTGCGATATATATTGTAACCGGTATCTGCATGAGCGCGAGATAAGGCCAGAGATAATATAAACTGGCTCCAACAAATAAAAGTATGGGGATGAAGAATAAAATTCCCGTGCGATTATAATGGCAATTTCTCCAAAAAACACCGATATAGCAAAGATGTGCCAGCATAAATGAGCCGATGCCTATTTCGAGCATATTTTTAGTCGCCAGCGTTAACACAATGTCACCCAATATTGAAAATATCAGCGCTGCCAAAAGTAACTGATGGTTTCTGTTACCTGCGAGCTTGGTAAAGGTCAGGATAATCAAAAGCAGTATGGGAATAGGTTTTAACAAGGTGGTTACCGGGAACTGAATCCAGGGCAGCGCGATTAGATAGGCCAAAGCAGAAACAATAAAGAGACGAAGTAGTGATCGAGAAGTGCTATCCTGCATGATTTATCCTTTTTATCTGATTTACTTAACGAATCGCATAAATTTCTGCAGACGGCGCATTTAATATTCGTTAAGATGAGTTAGATATAATTTTAGCCCTTATTATTACTGGTAAATGATAAAAATGAAAAGAGTGGGCGCGGCACTACAAAGACAAATGTTCGGTTTTGCGATTACGGGTGGCCTCAGCACCCTAATCATGTTTGGCATTTATATTGCCTTATATCGATTTATCAACTACCAATATGCATATTTTATATCCTACCTGGTTTCTGTTTTCGCCTTGTATATAATGAATAGCTATGTTTTTAAAGGTAATTTATCCGTAAAAACTTTTTTTCACTTTTTATTAATCTACTTATTGCAGTATTTTTTTGGTGCTGTTTCTTTAGAGTTTCTAGTACGCATCGGGGTTTCAGTAACCTTTGCGCCACTGGTGGTAGTCATTTTGCTTTTACCCATTACATTCGTCTTAAATCGCATTGTTTTTAATAAACATTATCAATAGTCTTGTCCGAGGTTGATTCGAATAATTGTCTATAATTAATTCAAGTATCATTTAGAGATTGCTATGGATTCACCTAAAAAATATAAAAGTTTTGCAGAATTCTATCCTTTTTATCTTAGTCAGCACCGAAACAAATATTCGCGTCGGCTGCATGTTGTTGGAACCTTCTTAGTTATTTTGAGCTTGTTGCTTCTATTGTTGACTGGGCACTGGTTCTGGCTGCTGCTTATGCCCATCGCCGGATACGGTTTTGCCTGGATAGGCCATTTTCTATATGAAAAAAATAAGCCCGCTACTTTCGAATATCCACTTTATAGCCTTATGGGCGATTTTAAAATGTTTTGGCAAGTACTTAAGAAAGAAATAAAAATTTAACGGTTTATGGAACCCTCCCTTTATTTAATCTATGATACGCATCTGATTATGCTTAGAAATCTCAGGGAGAGTACTTTGAATCGTTCAAAATTAGCAAAAATCATGCAGAAGCCATGCCTGTTGCTTGCACTAATGATCGCCCAATCAGCCTATGCCGATTTTATATTTACGATAAATTCTGCTGAAGGATGCGCTAATTTATCCGGTACCTGGTCGGGAAAAGGGACGGTGGAGCACTGGTTGGTTGGTGAGTGCCTTTACGAAGGTATAGGTATCTTAAGTGAACTAGATGCGCAAGGTCTTTTCACAATGACCGTTAAAGCAATGCGAGAAGCTGGAAACACTTTATGTCCATCTTATGTTGAGAAACAGCTTACCGGTTCTTGTAATCAGGGTACCGTCGTTTTTAAAACCCCGTATGGCGCTCTTAATGGTCGCATGGATGGTAATGTTGGAGACGCTGCGGGCACTTTAACTGTGAGTCCCGGTGTCAATGTAAAAGTAAAAGCGCATTTTTTACGGGATATATAATCCAGTGAAATAGCCTCATCATACTTTTGCTGGATTGCCTCATGGCGTGTTTAAGTGAAGTAATCCAGTTTGGGTGAGGAGAATTGTTTGTCTCCAAGTTTTTAAATCCGGTCTTCAGTGATATCAATCATCATCTGTAACGACTTTTTAGCTTGAGTAATTAGCCAGTGCTGATCCTTAGTCGGTAAACGATTACGTGTTCCTGAAAATTCATTGACCACATCCCCAGCACATACCTCATTATAGTTCATTGACTTACCTTGACGCAGTAAATCCAGAAGTGCGACCAGATGCGGTGGATCATTGCGCGACATTGTTGCACAACCACATCCACGGCCAGGGGTTGCGCTATGAGTTGGGGTTTCTGCCAGGTTAACCACCACAATCCCTAATTGCTTACAATGTTGTTGCAGATTCTGCACCATATGATTTTCTGTGCCAATCGCATAATGCCCTGTTTTCCCCTTATCATTAACCACATAATCCCATATGAATGCGGTAGAACCTGCGTGGTCGGCGATTTTTACCACGGAGTTTCGGCATTCCGGATGAACGATGGTGGTATAATTCTGACCACGCCAGTATTCACACATTTCCGGTTGATAAAAAGTGTGAACAGCACATTGGCTCGAAAATAAAATGAGTTGCGCATCATCAAATTGTTTTAAAGTTTTTGCATTTTGTTCGTGGAGAGAATATTGAGCTCCTGCAGTGCCACCAGGCCAATAAGCGAGGTCTTTGATGCCCAGCCAATGCGCGACGTTTTCGCCCATGTGTTGGTCGGGAATAAATAAAATTTTCTTTTTTTGTTTTAACGCCCACTGAAAAATTTTTTTAACGTTCGAGCTGGTACATACAGCACCACCTTGTGCCCCCGTTAATGCTTTAACACGTCCTGACGTATTCATGTAGCACACCGGTAAAATATTTTCTGCCCCGTAACGTTCATTTAGGTCTAAAAAGGCAGGTTCAACCATGAAATCCTTAGCCAGCATTTCCATGGTGCAACCCGATTTTGGATTGGTAATGTATATTTGCTGATTATCATGCGCAAGAATTCGAATTGATTCAGCCATGAAATGCACTGCGGACTCAATAATTACGGACTTTTCTGGATGTTCAGCAGCTTTTAGCGCCAGCTGGTAAGAATCACCAACCACACCACCGAATTGTTCAACCAAACGAACGATTTCTCCGCCCATATAATAGTGTGCTAAAAGGAGTAATTTTTCTCCAAAATGATCCTGGGCTTTGCGAACATAAGGAGTCATCCAGTCAACAACGGTACTGAGTCTGCGATCGGGTAAGGCCTGATACTCTTGTGCGTACGGAAGGAATTCCTCTTGGTACCAGTCGAGTGGATAATCGGTTTGACAAATGGTCATATCTTGGCTGACGCGCATGATCGTACTTTCGGGGGTGTACTGATTTTCTTGCTTGAACATCTCTTGCTCTCCAGGGATACTGCCCCTAAAATTATAATTCCGGAATTATTTCAGACCAACCAATTTTGGCGATACTTTCTTGAGGATGGCTGGTAGTATGGGGATAATCTTCACGAAAATGTCCTCCTCGCGACTCACGACGTGCAAGTGCTGCGCGTACAATCAATTCAGCATTGAGAATTATGTTTCTTAATTCAACAAAATCACGGGTGATCGAATGTTTCCAATAATATTCTTCGATAATTTTTTTTCGTTGCTTAATTAATTGTAGCAAATCTTGCAAACCTGCTTCGGTGCGTACAATGCCCGCATAAGAAGTCATTTCACCGCGTAGTCCTCGCCATTGGGCATTGATCTGGCTTGCGCGTCGTGCATTAACTTTGCCCGGGGCACTCCAGGTGGGGATCGGGGATTTCTGTTTCCAGGGAGAAGAGATGTCTTTTAAAGTACATCGTGCTGCATTAGCTCCCATGACTAAGGCTTCTAATAAGGAATTACTCGCCAAGCGATTGGCCCCATGCAAACCCGTAAAGGCTACCTCACCAATAGCATAAAGCCGTTTTAGATCCGTGCGCCCATCAACATCGGTTAAGACACCACCACATTGATAATGTGCCGCAGGAACAACCGGAATCATATCCTGACTCATATCGATACCCAGTGAGAGCAGGGTGGTGAAAATTTGAGGGAATCGCTTACTGAGCCATGCTCGTGATTGATGTGTAATATCCAGATAAACATAACCTGTCTGGCTGCGCTCAATTTCAGTAAATATTGCGCGTGCCACGATATCTCGGGTGGCAAGTTCCATTTGTTCGGGCGCATAATGCTTCATAAAACGCTCGCCTGTCTCCGGATTTTTTAAGAGACCGCCCTCACCACGAACCGCCTCAGAAATTAAAAAATTATTCACACTGTGATGATGGAGTAGGGTGGGGTGGAATTGATAAAATTCCATATTTCCCACACGGGCACCGGCACGATAAGCCATGGCCACACCATCACCTGTTGCTACCATCGGGTTGGTAGTATAGCGGTAAGTTTTTCCCGCACCACCTGTAGCTAAAATCACACAATGGGCAAGAAAGGTATGAATGCGATTTTGTTGTTCGTCTAAGATATAAGCGCCTAAGACCTCACCCTGGATATCAGTGCGGTGTGGATGATATGAGCTAATCAAATTTACCGCGACATGGTGTTCAAAAAAATGAATTTGGGGTTGGTGGCGCGCCACGGTGTTTAATGTTTGGATGAGGGAGAGGCCCGTTAGGTCACCACAATTATAAATCCTGCGGTGAGAATGGCCGCCTTCTTGGGCGAGGTTGAAGTGCCCGTTTTCGTCCTGTTTAAATGGCACCGCATAGCGTTGCAATTGCTGAATAATGTCAGGACCCTGACGAATAATGAACTCTACAGCAGGTTCATAACAGAGGCCATCTCCAGCCCGAAGCGTATCCAGAATGTGAGATTCCAGAGAGTCTTCCGGTAAGGAGACCGCCGCTATTCCTCCCTGGGCATAACGGCTATTGCATTCATTTGCCTCAGCTTTGCTTATCAATGCAATCTTGATATGCGGTTGCAATTGCAACAATTGTAAACAGTACTGTAACCCCGCAAGGCCTGTACCGATGACCAGCACATCAAATTCGAAGGTTTGGCCTTCTTGGGATAAAGTACTATTCATGAAAATGCTTTTACCAGTTGCGCTGCGAGACCAGTATAATTTTCCGGCGTCAACTTAAGCAGTTGACTTTTGGCTTCATCGGGAATCGACAGCTGCTCAATAAACTGTTTCAGGTTATCTGCATCGATACCTTGGCCTCGTGTCAGTTTTTTTAACTGTTCATAGGCATTGGGTACCTGATAACGACGCATCATTGTTTGAATCGCTTCAGCAAGAACCTCCCATTTATTATCCAAATCTGCTTCCAGAGCCTGTTTATTAATCTGTAATTTGTCATTGCCTTTAGCGACTGATAAATACGCAATTAAACTGTAAGAGAATGCCACGCCAATGTTACGTAAAACAGTCGAGTCGGATAAATCGCGTTGCAATCGCGATTGGGTGAGCTTATTAGCAAAGTGAATGAATAGTGCGTTCGCCATACCCAAATTGCCTTCCGCATTTTCGAAATCAATGGGATTTA
>ERZ778028.2205-NODE-2205-length-15081-cov-6.069613_pt1 | contig 15081 bp, 13 predicted proteins | sample MGYA00375758_ERZ778028 | MGnify/ENA primary metagenome ERZ778028 (study PRJEB29350, sample SAMN05389828) | bioreactor metagenome | isolation source: Thiocyanate bioreactor | place: South Africa: University of Cape Town | collected 2014-03-17 ... | reverse complement strand
TCACGATTGAGTGACGGATTCAACAGCCTCACACACAGAAATCCTGACACTCCCGTGAGCGCCGGGCTGGTATTCCAATGAACACAAACTTTCTTGATATCTTTTTTGTCGCCACCGGACCAGTGCTTCGGCTGATGTGCTCGCGAAGTCAAAGGCGCACGCAGCAGAGGGTGTTCCGCGTGTTGGCTCATCGAACAAAGTCAATGTTTCACATCAGCAGCGCGGGCACCCAGCGCTTGTTTACCTCACCGACTGCGATCAACCATGCAAAAAGGGGCGACGCTTACTGCGGATGGTGCGTTCGCGCCTTGCAGATGACGGCGATTTGGATTGATACCTTATTCGCAAGAGGTCGCCGGCGTATGCAAGTCGATGGCATGTTTCTCTGGTTCTCAAGTTGAATGTGACATCCCGCAGGCTCCGCCCTGGTGAGAGACTTGTATGGGCGGCGCTGCCGTCCTCTGGACACCGTAGGTGCGAGTGACTGTTGATAAACATTGCGGCCATTCACAAACTTGGCGGCGGTCGTCCGCAACCAGCCTAAAACCGCCGTCAACTTTGCACCACAATTGCACGCCCAGGCAAACATTTCTAGAATTCGTCGTGTCCTAACCATTTACCGGAGGATCTAGTCCCATGCGCCATTGATGCGGCCGTCAACTCGACGGCAAATCTCCACTGCCCCCACAACGCGGGGGAGCTCTTTGCATCTTTGGACCATGTATGGCGACTTCTTATCTCTCCTTGGAGGGCGTGTGCTACGTCCTGCCGAACGGCGAAACGCTTTTTTCCGATCTCAACGAAAACTTTGACCTGCGGCACACCAGCCTGGTCGGCCGCAACGGCAGCGGCAAGACCGTTCTGGCGCGCATTCTTTCGGGCCAACTGCAGCCCACCCGTGGGCGCTGCGTACGAACAGGCACAGTGCATTACCTCGCCCAACAGGTCAGCCCACGCGCGGACACCACCGTTGCCGATCTGGCGGGTGTGCAAGGCGTGCGGGATGCGCTCAAGCGCATCGAGGCCGGCAGTTCCGCGCAGGCGGATTTCGATGTGATCGCTGACCGATGGGACATCGAACAGCAGCTTGGGCAGGCACTGGCACAGCAAGGTCTCACACATCTGGATGCCAGCACACCGGCCGGCGTGCTCAGCGGCGGCGAGGCAATGCGGGTGGCCTTGATTGGTGCCCAACTGTCCGACGCGAATTTCCTCATCTTGGATGAACCCAGCAACCACCTCGATGGGCACAGCCGTCGGGCCTTGATTGAATGGCTGCATCACTGGAATCGCGGACTGCTGGTGATCAGCCATGACCGGCAATTGTTAGCGCGCATGGATCGCATCGTCGAGTTGTCCTCCCTGGGCTTGCGAAGCTATGGGGGCAACTATGCTTTCTATGCGCAGGCCAAGGCACAGGAGCAGCAAAGCGCACTCGCCGAACTCGACCGCGCCAAGCTCGATCGACGACGCGAAGAGCAGTTCATGCGCCAACAGCGCGAACGTCAGGAGAAGCGCCAGGCGCGTGGCACCCGCAGTGGCAAGCAGTCCAATCAGGCCAAGATCCTGCTCGATCGCCAGAAGGAGCGCAGCGAACAATCTATGGGGAAACTACGCCGGCAACAAGCGGATACGCAGCTCGAACTTTCACAGCGCGTCCGCGAAGCAGCCGCACAGGCTGCAGACGACCTGCACATCCACTTGCACGAGTCCCCGAATCCAGGAGTCGTCCTACGCAATGCGGCAGAGCTGGACAAGGTGGATCTGCCGTTTGTACCCCAGGTGTATCGTTCCATTAGCCTGCTGGTGGCAGGGCAGCAGCGCATCGGCTTGCTGGGCCCCAACGGTTGCGGAAAATCCACCCTACTGAAGGTACTTGCTGGCCGGATTGATCCAATGGCAGGTGTTTGCAGGGTTACCGACCGCGTGGCGTATCTCGATCAAGGGCTGGACATCCTGGACGCGCGGTGTCCGGTACTCGACCAACTGCAGGCGGTGAATCACACCCTGAGTGAGGGCGAACTGCGGACACGATTGGCACAACTGGGATTGGACGCGCCAAAGATCGCCATCTCCAGCGGATTGCTCAGCGGTGGGGAGCGCCTCAAGGCAGCCCTGGCCTGCGTCCTCTACGCAGACACGCCGCCACACTTGCTGTTGCTGGACGAGCCAAGCAATCACTTGGACCTGCCCTCAGTGCAGGCGTTGGAACTGCTATTGGCGCGCTACCAGGGAGCGCTGGTCGTCGTATCGCATGACCATGCCTTCCTGGAGCAATTGCGGCTGAACGACCTGTTGGTGGCTGGCGCCGAAGGTTGGGCACTCATGTCTGTTGACCATCTGGTTGCATGACAGCTCTTTGCGTTGGCGGAAAATCAGGGTCCATTTCAGGCAATCAGATGCGCCTGTGCCTATTCGGGCCAGTCCTCGATATCGTCATCCAGGGCGATCTAATGCCTTGGCTTTCTTCTCTGGGGGGCCGCCAAGACCTGCACGCCTCGGGGGCTGCTGCGAAACGAAGCAAGGGTCCAAGGATCTGCGCCATGCACGCGTTTGTGAATGGCGCCCCCGATGAACCTTGTTCGCAACGAATTGGGAAGCAATTTGAGGGTCTTGTATTAGCCCGGCCAAATGCACCAGGTGCTGTTGAGCACCAGAGCAATTGCAGGAAATGGCGACAGCACCTCTTCCAAGTGGAGAAGCCAATCGAAGAGCGCATGGTCCGCCGGCTGATAGGGGCTCATGTAGATGCCCTTGCGAGGATGCCAGAGCACCGCCTCGTCGTGGACGACACCATCCAGATCAAGGTAGTCGTTCTGGGGTAGATGCCAACAAATTCCAGTGCCATGCAACCCCAATACCTAGAAATAGGTTGGCTCGGAGCCCCACTTGCGTCATAACAGTGGCCAGTGGTGTTCATTTTTTTGCGATGTTCACGGAACGCGAATACGGTGAAAAAAATGAACAAGCAGATGGCTCCCGGTATCCGCGCAAATCGCCAGCCCATGTGTAGCCCATGACAAGTAGCAACGCGGGTCCTTACGATTCATCTGAAAAACTTGACCTTGCCCCCGGTCATCAATAGTTGTAGCCTCCCTCGCATGGAACGCTCGAAGCCTACTTTTCACGGATTGGATGCTGATCAGCTAAACCTGCTCGCGAGGGAAGCTGATGGCCGCGTGCAGACGATCCAGGCTTCCGAACCCCACATTGCAAAGTTCCTGCAGGAGCAAAGCGCTGGCCTTGGTGTCCTGTCCCATCCAGGTCGAACGCGATCCAGACACGGGATTGCTGGTGGGCCATGTGCCAGGAGTGCCAGGTGCACACACCCAAGGTGAAACCATCGAAGAATTCTGCGCAAACATGACAGAGGTATTGAAGATGTTGCAGGAACACACCGCAGTCGCCCTCAAATAGCTCCTAGACTGAAGTGGCCACATTGCAAGGGGGTTTTGTGACTTTCACCCAGGCTTCGTTGGCATCTTCTACAGACGAGAGCAGGCATTCGCAGACGTTCAAGATGCTCGTGGAAATCCTCTTGTCTGGGGGTGCTGAGCATCTAAAGCCGCCTTCCGGTCTGGCTCTGGGCACAGCGATCGACCTCATGGAATGGCTCAGTAGGCCGATGCCATTTCCATCAGCGACAGCCCAAGCAATCCTTCGGCGTGGTGTACCCAGCAGGTCGTTGCTCGCGCTCGGTGAGTATCTTGAGGTTGGCAAGGGGGATTTGGCCGACCTTGTGGGCATGGATCGGGCGACCGCATCCCGGAAGGTGACTTTAGACCAGCCACTTCCTATACACGCCGGAGAGTGTGTGTTGCGATTACTGGAGCTCCAATGTCAGGCAGAAGATACCTTTGAGGGGCCCGATGCCGCCTCAGCGTGGCTGCGCCGAGGGCACGCGATGTTGGAAGGTGAAAGTCCGTTGCAGTGTGCGAAGTCTTGGTACGGCACTCAACGAGTAAAGGAGCTTCTGGTTGCAATCAAGTACGGTGGGGTTGTGTAGCCGCTCCTGAACTGCCGTGCCCGCGATGGCAAACCGCATTCCATCGAGTTTGTTGTCCTTGTCATCGGTGTGAAAAATTGAAGCCACAGGAGAGAAATCTTTCCAGATTTTATTTTTGCGATCAGCTGTGCATTCGAGAAAGTCAACGAGAGCTTCAAGGCACGGCTGCAAGCCGCCGTAGAGCAGGGCCGCATCAGCCCAATGGCGGCAAGTAGGGGCGCCAACAAAACCCCGTGGCGTTCGCGATTGGCAGCGCCAGGCCAGGCGGTCCAGAATGAAGCCCGGCCGTGCGTGGCGCTGCGCGGATCAGGCACCCAGGCGGTCGAGCAGCGAATACCACGCAACACCCGCTGCGATGTAAAAGCGCTGCAGGCCATGCATGGGCAATGGCTGCACGGGTGTGACGGGGAAGGGCGTGCAGGCCGACGTTCCGCCAGATACCACATTCGCCACCTCTTTGCCCAAGGCCGTGGCCATGGCGATGCCCCGGCCGTTGAAACCCAGTGCCATGGTCACCCCCGGTGCTGGCTGGTGCAGGTGGGGCATGAAGTCCCGCGTGATGGCAATGCGCCCTGCCCACCGGTATTCGTACTGGAGCGGCCCCAGCTGCGGGTACATCATCTGCACCGCGCGCTCAAGGTGTTGAAAGTCCTGTGCACCTGCGGGGTCGATGAAATCGCCACGCCCACCCATCAGCAGGCGCCCGCGCGAGTCCCTGCGGAAGTACAGCAACAAACGCTGCGAGGTGGAGGCGGTCTCCCCGCGGGGCAGGATGTCGGCACCCATGGCCCCCAGCGGCTGGGTGGCAATGATGAAGCTGTTGGCCGACAGCACCGTGCGCGCCAGGCCAGGCCACAGGCCGTCGGTGTAGCCGTTGGTGCAGAGGACCACCTGTCGGGCCTGTACACGCAGCCCGTTGGCCGTGGTGGCGACCCAGTGATTGCCGTTCCGCTCGAGGTGAGTCACGGGCGTTTTTTCGTGGATGCGCACACCGAGCGATAGTGCGGCACGTGCCAGGCCCCGTGCGTAGGCCAGGGGCTGGATGCCGCCCGCGCGGCCGTCCAGCCACCCGCCAGCAAACACCTGTGTGCCGGTGCGAGCCGCAACGGCGGCACGGTCGAGCATCTCGACGCTCACACCGTAGCGTTGCCATTGTCGCGCGCGCGCGTGCATGCCGTCCACGGCCTTGCGGGTATAGCCTGCCTGGATCCAGCCTGCGCGCACTGGATGGCAGTCGATGCCAAAGCGTTCAATCAGGCCATAGACCAGGTCGGCCGAGTCCGACACGGTCTGGATCAGCCGCTCGCACTGGGCCGAGCCGTAGATGTGCAGCAGGTCGTCCGGGTCGTGCTTGAGCGTGGGGTTGACCTGCCCGCCGTTGCGGCCAGAAGCGCCCCAGCCGGGCGCATGAGCGTCAAGCACGCACACCTGCGCCCCTTTTTCTGCAAGGTGCAGCGCGGTGGACAGGCCCGTGTAGCCCGCGCCGACCACCAGCACTTCGGTGGTGATCGATTCGCCCAATGGGGGGGTCGGCGCCGCTTCGGGAGCGGTCGCTGCCCACAGGGAAGCGGCGGCAGGGTGCGATGTGATAGAGCGGTCGCGGCTCATGCGTCCCCCTTGATGGGGGCCTGCAGCACCCGGCGCAGGAAGTCCTGCGTGCGCGCATGCTGGGGAGCGCCCAACACCTGCGCGGCGGCGCCTTCCTCGACGATGGTGCCGCTGTGCAGAAAGCACACCCGGTCAGCCACTTCTCGGGCGAATCCCATTTCATGGGTGACTACGATCATGGTCGGTGTTTTCAAAGCAGCTTCTGCATTCGAGCCACGAGCAGCGCCCCGCTGGTCGCGCGCAGGCCTGTACGGGCGTCGGTCAAGAACAGTGACTTGCAAAACGGCCTGTAGAGCCATGAAGGGTTATCAACCGCCAACCAGGGCTGATGGGATTGGCAGGCGCCGTGGGCCCTTGTGTAATATGCTGATGTTTTGTACAGTGTCGTGAAATTCGATACCGAGAAGGCCATGTACAAACCAACCCGTTACGTATTCCGTCCTGCCAGACCGGCTCCCGCATTGTTGCGCCGCATCTGGGCATGGTTTTGAGATCGCCCTGCGTGCCTCGGGCCTTGCCCAGTCTCGAGGCTCGCTTGTAGCCAAATGGCGATTCACCATGAGCGAGCTACTGGCATTGCACAAAGAACGTCGCTGAACTGGTCATGCCCGAGGGATTTGGGGTCCACAACGGGGTCAACGCGGTGTCGCTGTGAGTGGCGTTACAGCTTTTATTTTTTACTTTCCGCCAGCTTTGGGCGACGCGCGACTTTTTACAGGCTGTCGAAATGCAAGCAGCAAAGGGGGCGTTTTTACAGAGTTTATTTTTACGATCACCATAATGGGATTGCCCCCCTCCTGAAACTCCACTCTGATGCGTGTCACCCAACGTCTTAAAGCCACTTGGAGTGGAGTCGGCAGCCATGTGGTTGTTCTGAGCCACGGGTTTGGTCTGGATCAGACATCGTGGTCCGACCTGCGGCCAACCTTGGATGCACGGTTTCGTGTGTTGTCCTATAACTTGGCCGGTTGTGGAGACGACGGGGCCAGCAGTTATCACCGCGACATGCATAACTCGCTCTTTGGTTATGCAGATGATTTGCTGGCTCTGCTGGACGATGCGCAGGTGCAAAAGGTCAGCTATGTGGGGCACTCTGTCAGTGGGATGATTGGCATGATTGCAGCAGTGGCCAGGCCGGATTGTTTCCAGCGCCTGATTCTGTTGCAGCCCTCGCCGCGCTACCTCAACGATCCAGATGCCGGGTATGTGGGTGGCTTCGAGCAGGGCGATCTGGACGCTTTGTATGAGGCGATGGCCATGAACTACCAGACATGGGCTGCTGGCTTTGTTCCGATGGTGATGGGGGTGGACGATCAGCACGTGTTGTCGCGGTTCAGCGAGACGCTCTTCAAGATTCGCCCTGACATTGCGCGTCACATTCTGAGAATGATTTTCCAGTCAGACCACCGCGTCATCGTCCCGCGAGTGCCAGTGCCCACTCATTTCATCCATAGTCGCAAGGATGTGGCCGTGCCTTTGGAAGTAGCGCGGTGGTTGCATGCGCATTTGCCGGGTAGCACTTCGGAAACGCTGGAGTTGGAAGGCCACATGCCTCACCTCACGCAGCCTGTGGTCGTACTGGACGCCCTGATGCGTCACCTCTCCCGCGAATAGATCTTGCCCATGACCTCCGATTCGACGCCAGACGATGCCCTGATCGCCTTCCTGCAGGGAGTCAGTGTGCAGTCCCAGTGTCGACTGGCTGTGGCCTTGTGGCAGCGAGCGCCCGATGAGGTTGTCCCCCTGTGCAGCGTGCCCACCATCGCGCTGACTCATACACCCGTCTGGCGCTGGCGGTTGCCGGTATCTCCAAAAACTGGCACACATGCCGTTCAGCGTCTGTCCCGCAAGGAGTTGCCCAGCTTGGTCACTGCGGGCTTGCCGTTCAGTCCGGGTCTTGCGCTATACGTCGATTGCAGTGCGTTTGGCCGGATGGCGGGGGGCGGATTCGTGCTGATATGGGATGAGGCCACGGCATTGGCTGATGGTTCTGCGGATGCAGACCTTGTTGGAGGAGAGGCCACTGTGCAGTGGTTGCGGCCTGTATATGCCCAATTGGTAGATGCGCGGCAATGGGAGGAGCAAAACGCGGAATCTGCGGCGCAGTTTCACCATGTGTTCGACAGTGTCCCGCAGGGAATCGTGGTGTTGTCTGCGCGACATCCGCAAGCGCAGATCAACGCAGCTGCAGCGGCCCTGCTGGGTCTTTCTGCGGGATGGGTGTCGGCCGAGGTTCTGGCCCAAGCCATGCGGGCCACCCGTGAGCGTTGCGACAATGCGTCCGAATTGGAGCAGGCCTATGCTCCTTTGCAGAGCGACTTGGACGCAGAGCTGGTCGTCCGCTGGTTTTTGGATGATTGTGTGTGGCGTGTGGACACGCATCCCATCCTCCAGAGTGGGCACAAGGGGCGGGTTTGGTTGTTTCATGACATCACGTCACAAGTTCGGCTGGAGCGTTTTCTGCGCATGGAAGCCAACCACGATTCGTTGACCGGACTTTTCAACCGCCGTGCCTTTTTCGACCGTGCCCAAGTGGCCTTCCAGCTACCATCTCCATGCCCCAGCGACGGGCACCGCCTTGCGCTCGTGATGCTGGACATTGACCACTTCAAAGCGGTCAACGACCGGTATGGACATCCTGCGGGAGATATGGTGCTCAAAGAGGTGGCCCGTCGTGCGAAGTCCGTCTTGCGTGACGGTGATGTGTTGGCCCGTTATGGTGGGGAGGAGTTCATCGTCCTCCTGAACGTCATCAGTAGCGACACAGCCCGCGTCGCCGCAGAGCGCTTGCGAACGGTGATGGATACGGAGCCAGTGCAGGTGGGGGACCGGGCGATCACGGTCAGCGTCAGTGTGGGTCTCGCGCTCCGAAGCAGTGGGTCCGAGACGCTATTGCAGACCATTGAACGGGCCGATGCGAATCTCTACCGGGCAAAGCGACAGGGTCGAAACCGTGTGGTGGATGATGCTGATTGATACCCTCAGGGATTGCATCGCGCGCAGTGGCGCGGATCGGCCCGTGCGACCTTGTTCACCCTGGATTGGTACTCGCAGCGTGGGCAGGACCACACCTCAGCGCGGCAGGATGCGGTAGGCCGTCCACACGCAGAGCAGGCAAGCCCCGGTATGCGTTCGGTGACCCAGTAACCCGGGGCGTTGCAGGCCGGGCAGCTGGACTGCAATCGCTGCAGCAAGTCCTGCGCAGCTTGCTCGATGAGGCGCATGCGGGTGGGGTTGGCAAAGGCCCTCAGGTCCGTCTCCACAAAGACCTGGCGGTTGCTGGCCTGGGCTTGGCCGGCGTCAAAGCAGCGCCGCAGCCGGCCCCAGTCCCCGATGCCTTTGTGCATGCGGGTGTCGTTCTGGCTCTCCGGGCGCAGCACCAGCCGGTGCTGCGGGAAGCCCTCGCGCTGCGCAAATGCCTCCACGGCACTCCAGTCATCGCTCAGCAGGTGCCCGCTGCGCGCAGGCCCTTGTGCCATGCTGACGACTTCGATGCCCATGCGGTCGTCCAGCCAGGCGATCAGCTCCACGTTCCAGGGCACCATTCCTGTGAACGGATCGGGACCAAAGCTGCCCTCGCTGGCTAAGCCGGCATCGAGGCCGGAGAGCTCCATGCCCTTGCGGGCTTTGCGCCGTGCTGCATCCAGTTGCGAGCCCGCACGTGCCGTTTCGCGGGTGAAGGTGCCCAGCAGGTCGGTATCGAACCCGCTGACATGTTCAATCGTGCAACCCAGACCCGGCTCCAGCGCGGGCGCGATGACCCGCTCCTTGCCATGCTGGGTCAGCAAGGCGATGCGGCGGTCTGCATAGGGGCGTGCACTGGGGTGCATCACCAGTTCTCCGTGTGCAGCGGCTCCCAGACACCCTGGTCATAGCGCATCAGGTCGGCGCCTTCCCACCGCCAGAGGTGCAGCCACCCGTGGTCCACCAGTTGCTTGACGACGGCATGTTGATTTATCACTGCGTCGATGGACCGGCGAGGCGCATCAATCACCACGGTCAACCTCAGCGGTTCGTGGGCCCAGCGCTTCCCGTCGTGCACCGACTGCTGCGACAGGCCGATGCGCAGATCGCCGCCGTTGCCTTCAAAGACGCCGATGTTTCCGCCCACCACGTTGTGCAGCACCTTGTTGCCACTCCCCAGGCGTGTGGGGTCGCAGGTGGATGCGTGGTACTGCCAGTTGATCCAGTGGGTGACCAGCATGGGCGCGGTCATGAGCGCCTCCAGCAGGCTGCCGTCGGGGTCTCTTTGGGCGTCATAGTCGTGCAGAAAGCTGCGTCCTTGCAGTGCAGCACCCTGCGTCCTGTGCCTGGGCGCGATGACGAAGGCTGCGTTGCCCGCCAGGCCCCATTCCGGGCGTGTCTGGGCGCCATCGTTGGCGCGCCTGCGCAATTGCTTCAGCAAATCGTCGTGCGGTGTCCGTGGGTCGATGTGCAGGTGCGGTGCTCGTTCTCTGCGGACCTGGTCACTGGCATGGTGCAGCACCGGCTGCAGGCTGTCCCACCGTTGGCGAGCGGCTGGGAGCAGCAGGTCCAGGTCAAAGCCCTCGATCTCATCGGTTGTGGTGTTGTGCAGGGCCGCCACGAAGGCTGTGGACTCCGGAATGGCGATGCCTTGTTCCGCCAAGCCCGTACGCACGGCAGGTTCGTTCAGCAGTTGTGCCAGGCTGCGGGCGCTGACTTCGCCGGTCTGGCCGCAGCATGCGCCGCAATCCAGCGCTGCCGCATGGGCGTTGTTGGCCGACTGGCTGCCATGCCCTACCAGCAGTACCAGGGGCGCCAGATATCCGTCCAGCCCCATGGAGCGCAGCACCCGCGCTGCCAGCGACACCTTGGCGCCGATGTCCAGCCCCGTGAGCTGGGGCCGGCACAGGGGGCGATAGCGCGCAGGCAAACCTTCCAGTGCATCGTTGGCCCTGGCTTGCCGGGAGGGCCGCAGCCACTGGCCCAGCTTACCCGCATAGCCCACGCCCGCCGCTTCAACGAACGAGAAAGCCGCCCCCGGCCAGCGGCTGGCAGACAGCCATTGGTCGGCCAGCGCAAAGCGCCTGGAGCGTGCGTTGGTCGCTGCTTCTTGCAGCGTCGCATTAGTCTGCAACGCCCCAGTGGTGGACGGAACGATGCAGTCAGTGGCTTCTACTGCGGGTGCCAACAGGCCCGGCAGGTGGGGCGTGCGAGCGCTGGTGCCCAGCGGTGTGTAGGCGAGGGGCAGGCCAAAAAATCCCGCGAACCCGATGGTCTGTACGGCGGGCCAAATGGCCTCCAGGGACCTCCGCAGTGGCTCGCTGCGCACATCAATACAAAAAGCGGCTTGCACCTCGATGTCGTGCTGGTTGGGCGGGGCACTGCCGGCACCGAGCAGCCGCTGAGCCAGTTGGCGCTGGTAGCCGACTTCCAGAGCTACTTGCCACACTTCGTCGACCAGCAGAGCCTGTTCTGCCCGTTGCAACAAGGCGGGGGCCTGGCCCCAGGCCTGTTGCAGCGCCTGGAAGGCATGGGTGCCTGCGGCATCGTCCTTGCAATGCAGTAGAACCGCACCCCATGCCAGCCGGATCGCCAGCAACTCCCGCAGGTGCGGGTCGGAGGTCTGGTTCAGGTGGGCCTGCCAGCCAAGATAGGCGCACCACGAAGCCCAGCCATTCACTGTCAGCAGCACCGACTCCAGATAGTCTGGCCACACCGCCTTGGGAAGGCGCAGCCTGTGCAGTACCCAGCGTTCAGCGTCTTCCCGGGTGGCGGGCAGGGCCTCCAAGGCCTCGGCGAGGTGTGGCAAGCCCATCAGCAGGCCGATGGAGTGGTCGTGCTGCAGAGTCTCGCGCCAGAACGCATAAAGGCCCTCGGACCGCTGGGGCTGCCAGTCCGCCTGTGTCTGGTCGAAATAGGCGGCGCAGGTCTGGCTCACCTGGTGGGTGATTGCCTGGCGCCAGGACAAGCGGGTGTGGCGGTGGGGGTCGTTGTCCAGCACATCGATCAGCAGGGGCAATTGCTCTACGGGCTGGGTGTTGTGTAAGGCCTGTACGCAGTCTTCGGCAGTCAACCCGCAGGCTTGCGCCTGAGGCATCTGGCGGATCGCCTGATCAAGGTCCTGGGCGCTGATGCGTCCTTCCGTCCACGCTTGCAGTTGCCGGTCGCGCCCGGGAAAGACCTGAATGCCGCCCAGCGCTGCCATGCGCGCTGCCACCCGGCGCACCGGCATGCCGATGCGCGCCCAGTGCGGGTTGACTGCAATGGCACGGTCCAGGGGCCAGGCCGGTGCAATGGCTTGGCACGCTTGTGCGCAGGCGGTGTCGATGTCGTTGTGCGAGGCCGGGTGCTGCGCAGCGTGCGTGGGCGCTGGCGCCGCGAGCTCCTCGGTGGGGCAGTCGGTCAGTGATTCCATCATGGGGTTCTCCGGGTGCAGTGCGGTTCAGGGGGCGGCTCTGTGCAACGTGGGGCCTGCTACATGGGGGACCGCGTCACGCGGGGCAGGGGGTGTCCAGGCGGTGGGCCAGATGTAGAGGGCCAGCCGGGTGTACGCCTCGTCGATGTAGAACCCCGCATAGCTCCACCGGCGCCACGTCCGCAGCATGTGGGGCTGCCTTTGCAGCAGCGCCATAAAGAGGTAAAGGCCTAAAAGTCCGATCAGTGCCAGCCACCCCAGCACGTGCGCCGGAGCATCGCGCAAGCCCAGTGGCACATGGTGGATGGCAACCGCTGCTGCGGTGAGGCCCGCCACCATCATCAGCCCGGCCAGGCTGTGCCAGGCCGCAGTCTTGGCACTGGCTTGGCCCTGAGGCGACCAGAGCAGCGGTGCCCAGGCCAGCCCCAGCACGGCAGACCACCAGGCGGGCCAGGGCGCATCCGTCGCCACGTTCAGCACCAGCAGCACGGTGGCCGTGGCGGCGGCGGGTGCCAGCGCCAGGCTGATGGCAGTGGGCGGGGTTGCGCTGTGCATGGCTTGCAGCCGGGTTTGCCGAACCGCGTTAGACGCCGACAGAAACACGTGGGCCTTGTACAACGAGTGGCCCACGAGGTGCAGCGCAGCCAGTGTGTTCAGGCCCAGCCCGCATTCGAGCAGCATGAACCCCATCTGCGCCACGGTAGACCAGGCCAGTCGCACCTTGATGCTGATGCGCGTCAGCATCACCATGCCAGCAAGTACGGCCGTGCCGAGCCCAAAAATGACCAGCACGACGCGGGCAGCGGCTGCGTTTTCCAGCAAGGGGGCGAACCGTATCAGCACGAACCCGCCCAGGTTGACCACGCCTGCGTGCAGCAGTGCAGAAACCGGCGTGGGCGCCTCCATCACCTGGATCAGCCAGCCATGTACGGGCAACAAGGCCGTCCGCAAAATCACGGCCAGGGTCAGCAACACCGCGCTGGTGTGCAATAACGGGGACATGCCGTCGCGTGCAATGTGCGCCCACAATGCCGACAAAGAACCGCTGCCGACTTCCAGCCAGGCCAGTGCCGCCGCACCGACCAGCAGCACGTCGGCCACCCGGTCCGCCATCTGCTTTTTGTGGGCGGCCAGGCTGGCAAAAGCCCGGTCGGGGTAGAAGCACAGCAGGTGCTGCAGCGCAATGCCCACCAGAGCCCAGGCGATGGTCAGGACGATCCAGTGGTCTGCCAGCAGCAGCATATGCACGGCAGCCAGCACAGCCGCAAGTGCTGCCATGTAGCGTGCCTGACCGGGCTCTCCCTCTAGGTAACGCGCAGAAAACGCCGCGATGACGGTGCCCAGCAGTTGCACCAGAACCCCCATGCACAAGCCCATCGGCGAAGCCTTGAGCCAGCTAGGCATGTCCAGACTGCTGATGCCAGCCATGGCAGCAATAGCCGCCAAGACAGAACCCGCCAGGGCGGCACCAGACAGGATCAGTACCCAGCGCCACAACGTGGCGACCGAGCCTTTGTGGCACAGAGCCAGCGCCATGGCGGCCAGCATGAGCATGCCCGGTGCCCATGCGCTGGCGTGGGACAAAACGTGAAGAGATGGCATCACTCGACCTCTAGAAACAAGATTGGGGGCGATGATGCTGCGAGGTTATTGTTCTGTAAAATACATTGAAAAGAACAAAAATATACTAAAAATAGAACAATGAGACTCGATCAACTCAACTTCAACCACCTGTTCTATTTTTGGCGTGTGGCCAAGCTGGGGCACCTTACCCAGGCAGCGCAGGAGCTGCACACGTCCCAGTCCGCGGTGTCCACCCAAATCCGGCAACTGGAAGAGCGCTTGGGCGAAGAGCTGTTTTTGCGGGAGGGCCGCCGCCTGCTGCTGACCGACACCGGGCAACTGGTGCTGGCATATGCCGAGAACATCTTCGGGCTGGGTCAGGAAATGCTGGGACGCCTGCAGGGCAGCGCGTCGGGGGTGACCCGGCTGCGCGTGGGCAGTGTGGCAACGTTGTCCCGCAACTACCAGGAGAACTGGATCCGCCCCTTGCTGGCCGACCCGTCCGTGGTTCTGACGCTGGAGTCAGGGCTGCTGGAGGGGCTGATTTCGCGCTTGGTGCAGCACCAGCTGGACGTGGTGCTGGCCAATGAGTCAGTGCCTTCCGACTCCGAGCGTCCCTTGCACTGCCAATTTCTCGGCAGCCAGTCCATCTCGCTGGTCGGCCCTGCCAGCGTGTGGCAATCGCGCTCGTTGCGCATACCTGAAGACCTAGAGGGTATGGAGGTGGCGCTGCCTGGCCCCCGCCATGCACTGCGTGCGCAGTTTGAAGCCCTGTGTGCATCGGCTGGGGTGACGCCCCGATTGCGCGCCGAGGTGGATGACATGGCCATGCTGCGCCTGATCGCCCGTGACAGTGGCTGGCTGACCGTACTGCCCGAAGTGGTGGTGCAGGACGAGTTGCGCACGGGCATCTTGGTCAAGGTGGGCTACTCCGCCGGGCTGCAGGAGCATTTCTACGCCATCACCACCCGGCATCGGCACCGCATCGAGGTGCTGGAAACCCTGCTGGAACGTTCGTCAGGCCGCATGGGGCCGTCCTGACAGACCCAGCTGGGATTCGTCAAAAGGTTGCCCCATGAAAAAAGCCCCGCAATGGGGGCTCGTTCATGGGCGATGCAATGTGATGCGGGTGCGCCGATGACGCCTTCGCGCCGCCGCAGTGGATGCGCCGGGCGGTGGCGTCTGAAACGCCCGCATCGGCTTGCATCACATGGCGTTGCCGATTTCGCCGTGGGAGATCTGGCCCGTGCGAACGGCTTCTGCGGCCTGGGCACGCACGGCAGCGCGGTCGGCGGTGGATTGGTAGGTGGCAACGCGCGAGCCAGCAGGTTCCATGCTGTGTGTTTTGGCTTCTACCACGGCCTCTGCGCGGACTTCGGCGCGGGTGCGCTGGGTTTCGAATTGGGTAGCGAACTGCGAAGCATCGGCTTCATCAGCGTGGGCGCCCAACGAGGCGAAAGCGGCAAGAGCAGCGCTGGAGAGGAAGCGTACGGTCTTGTTCATGATGCAAATCCTTAAATAAAAA
>ERZ778028.2204-NODE-2204-length-15120-cov-7.119615_pt1 | contig 15120 bp, 10 predicted proteins | sample MGYA00375758_ERZ778028 | MGnify/ENA primary metagenome ERZ778028 (study PRJEB29350, sample SAMN05389828) | bioreactor metagenome | isolation source: Thiocyanate bioreactor | place: South Africa: University of Cape Town | collected 2014-03-17 ... | reverse complement strand
ACCGCAGCTACTTCGATCGAGAGGTGGCACCTCGCTTGGGTCCGGACGCGCAATGGATCGGGGAGGCCGACCACGACACGAAGGTGGAGCTCCTCCAGAGCGCCCGATGTCTCGTCTTTCCGATCCAGTGGGAAGAGCCGTTCGGGCTCGTGATGATCGAGGCCATGCTCGTCGGAACGCCCGTCGTCGCGTTCGCCTGCGGCTCCGCACCGGAGGTCATCGAGGACGGCGTCACCGGCTTCCTCGTCCATTCGCTCGACGAGTTCAGCCGCCGACTTCGCGACGCCGAGAACCTCGATCGGAGGGCGTGTCGCGCGCGCGCACGAGCCCGGTGGAGCGCCTCACGGATGGCTCGCGCCTATACCGCCGTCTACCGACAGGCGATCGACCGCTGGAGCAACACAGAGGCCGGACACACGTTGCATACGCGAGGCGATCATGGCGCTGCGCTCACCAAGCTCCACCGATGAGGACGCCCCGCTCGAGCTCACGACGGCCGGTGACATCGAGACGTTGATCCGCGCGCACGGCACGAGGTTCATCGTCACGAACAAGAAGGGAGATGTAACTCCGGCCGGCGCGCGCGAGCTCGGGCTCCTCTTCGACGACACGCGCTACCTGTCCCACTACGAGCTCTCCATTCGGCGATTGAACGGGCACGCCGAGCGCAACGGGTCCGAGGCACGTGACCTCGCGCTCGTGCACCTGTCGTCCGACTCCTTCGACCTGGCGTGCAATCGGATCGATCTCATGGTCTCCGGGCTCGGCAGCGAGGATGCGCTGCTCGACGATCCGCAGAACTATCTCCACGTGCGACGGCGCCAGCTCGTCGACGACCACTTCCGGGAGGAGGTGGAGATCGTCAACTACCTGCCACGCCGGGTCCAGATCGAGGTCGTGGTGTCGTTCGCGGCGGACTTCGCGGACGTCTTCGAGATCCGGGGCGCAAGGCGCGCGCGCCGCGGGCGACTTCGCCCGCCAGTCGTCGACGAGAGCACCGTGCAGCTCGCCTACGACGGGCTCGACGGGACGACCTACACGGCGCGTCTCTGGTTCTCGCCACCACCGGCGCGCGTGTCGAGCGCAGACGCATCGTTCCATCTCACCGTCGAGCCCGGGCAGGCCGCGCAGCTCGAGATCGGCGTCGCTCCGCTGACCTCGCTGCCGGCGAGCTCCGTGAAGGGCACGGACTTCGACGTGCTTCTGCGCGCTGCGCGAGACGACGCCGCTCGATACTTCGAGGACTGCACCCGCTTCCGATGCGACAACGCGATCATCGAGAACGTCCTCGAGCAGTCGACCAAGGACCTTCGCGCGCTCTCACTCGAGCTGGGGGGCCAGCGCACGGTGGCCGCGGGCATCCCCTGGTTCTGCTGCCCCTTCGGGCGTGACACGCTCCTGACTGCCTACGAGGCGCTCATGCTCGACCCCGAGCTCGCTTCGTCCACCTTGCGAGCGCTCGCGAAGCTCCAGGGAACGAAGTTCGACGACTTCACGGAGGAGGAGCCCGGCAAGATCATGCACGAGCTCCGCCTGGGCGAGATGGCGACGTGCAAGGAGATCCCGCACTCGCCCTACTACGGGACGATCGACGCAACGCCGCTCTTCGTCGTGGTAGCCCACGCGACGCACAAGGTGACGGGCGACGAGAACCTGCTCACGGATCTGAAGCACGCGATCCTCGCTGCCCTCCGGTGGATCGACGTCCGGAGCGAGGATGGGACGAAGCTCGTGACCTACCAGCAGCGCAGCCCTCGCGGTCTCGAGAACCAGGGCTGGAAGGACTCACGCGCGGCGCTGTCGTTCCCCGACGGCCGCCGCGCAGAGCCGCCGATCGCGCTCTCCGAGGTGCAAGGCTACTGCGTCGATGCCTACCGTCGCGGGGCGAGCCTGCTCGAGTCCGCGGGAGACCACGCGACCGCGGCGACCTACGCCGCGCGCGCCGAGACCTTCCGCGCCGTCGTCGAGCGGTCGCTCTACCTGCCCGACTTCGGTCGATACGCGTTCGCGATCGACGGACACGGGGTCCCCCTCCCGACCATCGTCTCGAACATCGGTCATCTGTTGTGGTCACGCGTTCCCGGGCCGGACCGAGCGAAGTCGGCGGCGGACCTGCTCGTCGCGCGCGAGTCGCTCTCCGCGTTCGGCATCCGCACGCTCGCTGCAGGGCAGGCGGTCTACAACCCGCTCAGCTACCACAACGGGACCGTGTGGCCGCACGACAACGCGCTCATTGCAAAGGGCTTCGCGAACTACGACCTCATGGACCACGCCTGCGCAGTCTTCGAGGCGCTGTCTTCGGCGATGGGACGATTCCCCGATCGGCGCTTGCCGGAGCTGTTCTGCGGGACGTCGGAGGAGAACACCTTGGTTCGCTATCCGGTGGCCTGCAGTCCGCAAGCATGGGCCGCAGCAGCGCCGTTCCTGCTCTTGCAGTCCGTGCTGGGCATTCACGTCGACGGCGTCAACCAGCGCATCTTCATCCGCAATCCGAAGATGCCTTCGGCGATGAGCAGAGTCGAGATCGAGAGGCTGCGGGTGGGACGGTCGCGCGTGTCACTACGGCTCCGTCGCGTCGGGAAGCACTGCCATGTCGATCGCCTCGATGTCGTCGGCGCCCCGCTCCGTACGTTCGTCGAAGTCGAGTGACGTCCCCGTGGCGCGCCAGGGTGCGGTCGCCGGCCCTCCGATCCCACGTCTCACGACGGCAGCTCCCCCGTCGACACTGTCCGGTCCAAGACGAGCCGCTGTCGGCAAGCAGACAGTTTGGCAGCGCCTGGGCTCGCCCGTGCCCGCGCCTTTGCCAGGATTGCAGGAATACGGCGCCCTCATGCGAGATCACCGAGAGAAAGGCGTGGCGCACACGCTGGCCCCGCTCTTGCTGCGAGGTCGAGCATGGCACGCAACACGACGAGCGAGACGGAACGAGGCGGAGGGGCGAGCCCGACGACGGGTTCGAAGGGCGCGGTGATCGTCGTCGGCGGAAGCGGCGGCATGTCGGAGCGCTACCGCGAGGTCGTCGAGGAGCGTGGGCTCGAGCTGCGGCACTTCGAGAACCGCGTCCCGAACGGAACGCGCCGCATCCTCGGTCGCGTCGCCGCCGTCGTCGTCATGGTGGGCATGGTCTCGCACTCGCTCCGCGACCAGGCCAAGGCGCTCGTCTCCGACGACGCGCCGGTGGTCTACCTTCGCTCGGCCTCCGTCTCGGCGCTCCGAAGCGCGGTCGCAGCGCTCGACGCAGACGGCACCACCACGGATCCTGCCGGCACCGCCGGCGACGGCTCTCGAAACCACCGCCACGATCGATCGTGATCGGCGAAGCGAACGCACCGACGACGTCGCCTCGCTGAGCGATGCCGTCGAGGTCAGCGCGCCGATGGCAAGCGCGCGACCCGGAGCGCATCGAGCACGTGCTCGGTGACCGCGGAGATGAACACCGGATCGCGAAGGCGCGCCGGCGGTCCGAGCATCGCGGCATCGGCGATACCGACGACGCCGTGGACGACGAGCCAGCTCGCGAGCTCGCGATCGGCGACGCCGACCTCGTCTGCGTGCGCGTCGAGGACCGCGTGGACCGCGCGATGGATGTCCTCCGAGAGACGCTCGATGAGACGTTCCTTCTCGAGCCGCGGCGCCTGACGCGCGAGCTCGACGCCGAGCCGCGAGCGGGTCGCCTTCTCGAGGAAGAGCGTCTCGATGAGCGCGCGCACACGAGCCTCGAGGCCCTGGCCCTCCGTCGCCGCGAGCGAGGCGGCGAAGCGTGCCCGGAGACGCTCGGTCTTGCGCTCGAAGAGCGCGTGCAGGAGCGCGTCCTTCGACGGGTAGTACTGGTAGAGCGATCCCACGCTCGCGCCTGCGCGGAGAGCCACCTTCGTGGTGGTCATCTTCTCGAAGCCCTCGCTCTCCAGAACCTGAGCGGCCGCCTCGAGCAGGCTGTCCATGGTCGCCTGCGCTCGATGCTGGCGAGGCTGTTTTCTAGGGGCCAGCGAGCGGCGCGCACGAGCCTTCATGGGGACCTCGGAAAGCGAATTGTGGAACGTGAAGGATGATTCACATTCTAGCGCAGCCCGCGGTCGAGCGGGCGCCTTCACGACCCCTCCCTCGTCCTCCCGAAGGCGCGGAGAGCGAGAGAAACGAGAACGATCCATGCGTGTCTTCGTCACCGGCAGTACCGGTCTGCTCGGGAACAACCTCGTCCGCGCGCTCGTCCCGCTGGGACACGACGTCGTCGCGCTCGCGCGCTCGCGAGAGAAGGCCGAGCGCATGCTCGCCGGGACCGGCGCACGCGTCGTGCTCGGCGACATGCGCGACGTCGCGGGCTTCGCCGGGGAGATCGCCGGGGCGGACGTCGTGTTCCACACCGCCGCGTACTTTCGCGAGTACTACTCCCCCGCGTCCAAGGGCACGCACGAGGAGGCCCTCGAGAGCGTCAACGTGCGCGGGACGCTCGCGCTGCTCGAAGCCGCAGACCAGCACGGCGTCGGGCGCTTCATTCATGTGAGCAGCAGCGGAGCCGTCGGCATGAACGCGGACGGCAGCCCCGGCGACGAGAACACGCTCCCCTCGGAGGAGCAGCTCGAGAACCTCTACTTCCGCAGCAAGGCGGAGGGAGACGCGAAGATCGCCGCCTTTCGTCCGCGCAGCGGCATGAGCGTCATCGAGATCCTGCCGGGCTGGATGTGGGGCCCCGGCGACGCCGGTCCGACGTCCGCCGGGAAGCTCTACCTCGACTTCGCCGCCGGCAAGATCCCCGGCGCTCCGCCGGGAGGCACCTCCCTCGTCGACGCACGCGACGTCGCGCGGGCGATGGTCGCCACGTTGACACGCGGCGCGCACGGCGACCGCTTCATCGTCGGGGGGCAGTACCGCTCGCTGAGAGAGGTGCTCGACGCGCTAGCCCGTGCGTCGGGGAAGGCTCCGCTGCGTTTCGACGTGCCGGCGCCGCTCGCGCTCGCGTTCGCGCATGCTTCCGAGGCGTGGGCGAAGCTCACGGGCGGCGTCCCCGCCGTGCCGATCCGTGGAGTGCGGACCCTCCTGGCGAGGCACACGGTGACGTCGGCGAAGGCCGAACGGGAGCTCGGCGTCACGTTCCGACCGCTCGACGAGACCATGCGAGCGGTCGTCGACTGGTACGCAGAGACACGCGGCGACGGCGCCACCGCGACCGCCGCCGCCCCTGCGTGAGCGGGTTCGATGGGCGGCTGCGTCGCCGCGCACCTCAGGCCGCGACGACGGCGAACGCCTCGGCCGCGGCGGCGATCGTCGCGTCGACGTCCGCTTCGGAGTGCGCCGCGCTGAGGAAACCGGCCTCGTACTGAGACGGCGGCCAGTACTGCCCGCGCAAGAGCATCGCGGCGTGCCACTTGCCGAAGCGCGTCGTGTCCGACTTCACGGCGTCGCCGAAGGATCGGATCGGGCCCGTCGTGAAGAACGGAGTGATCATCGAGCCGACGCGCTGGACGCAGATCTCGACGTTGGCCTTCTTCGCGCCCTCGACGAAGCCGCGCTCGAGGCGCGCGCCGAGCGCCTCGAGCTTCTCGTAGACGCCGGCGTCGAGGCGCTCGAGAAGCGCGAGCGCGGCGCTGACCGCGATCGGGTTACCGCTGAGCGTGCCGGCCTGGTAGACGGGACCGATCGGCGCGACCTTCTGCATGATCTCGCGGCGACCACCGTAGGCCGCGAGGGGCATGCCACCGCCGACGATCTTGCCGAGGCACGTCATGTCGGGGCGAAGCTTCACGCGCTCCTGCATGCCACCGCGCGCGACGCGGCTCCCCGTCATGACCTCGTCGAAGATCGAGACGGCGCCGTGTTCCTTGCAGAGGCGGATGATGGCCTCGAGGAAGCCCGGCTCGGGCGGAACGACGCCCATGTTGCCGACGACCGGCTCCACGATGACCGCGGCGATCTCCTTGCCGCGCTCGGCGAAGAGCGCCTCGAGCGCCTTCACGTCGTTGTAGGCCGTCGTGATCGTCGCCTTCGCGGTCTGCGCCGGCACGCCCGCCGAATCGGGGACACCGAACGTGAGCGCGCCCGAGCCTGCCTTCACGAGGAGGAAGTCGGCGTGGCCGTGGTAGCAGCCCTCGAACTTGACGATCGCCTCACGCCCGGTGAACCCGCGCGCGACCCGAAGCGCGGCCATGCAGGCCTCGGTGCCGCTCGACACCGCGCGCACCATCTCGATCGACGGGTAGAGCTCGATCACCTTCTCGGCGAAGCGAATCTCGAGCTCCGTCGGCGCGCCGTAGCTCGTGCCGTTCTTCGCTGCCTCGGTGATCGCCGCGACGACGGCCGGATGCGCATGCCCGAGGATCATCGGCCCCCACGAGCCGACGTAGTCGGTGTAGCGCGCGCCGTCCGCACCGAAGAGGTAGGCGCCCTCGGCACGCGCGACGAACACGGGCTTGCCGCCGACGCTGCGGAATGCGCGAACGGGGCTGTTCACGCCGCCGGGGATGACACGCTCGGCGCGCTCGAACAGAGAGGCGCTCTTCGGATCGGACATGGAAACGCTCCTTGGCAAAAGCGCCGCCACGTTACCAGCCGACGGGAGCCGACAGGTAGTGTCCCGCGTAGCGTCCGCGCGCTCCAGCCTCACGGTCGAGTGAGCTCGAGCGGTCGCCGCGCTCGTCCGTGAGCTACTTCTTCGTGCCGGTGCGCGTTCCGGTGATCGTGCAGGGGACACCGTCGAGGGCGGCCTTGCTCGTCACCTGCCCCGTCCCGGTGAACGTGAGTGTCTTGCCCGAGATCACGATCGTGTCCGTCCCCTCGAGCGTGATCTCGACCTCGTTGCCGGCGCCGTCGTCGACCATGAAGCTCTGCGGCTCCTCGACACCGGAGAGCGTGCACTTCGAAGCATCGAGCGTGAACGAGACGGGTGTGTCGTTCGTGGCGCCGGGCTCCCCGGAGACGTAGGTCGTCGCGTCCGTCTTCGTGAGCGTGATGTCGCTCTCCTTCGAGATCCGGTTCGCGTCGGCGGCGAGCTCGTCACAGACCTTCCCGCCGCTCGACGTCCAGGTCGCCTTCCCCATCGCGTAGGTGCCCTCCGGCTCGCACGCGTTACCGCCCCCGCTCGAGCTGCTGCTGCTGGTCGAGCCCGAGCTGCCGCTCGAGCTGCTGCTGCTGGTCGAGCCCGAGCTGCCGCTGCTCGTACCGCTCGCGTCGTCGTCACTGCACGCGGCAGCGACGAGAGTGCCGAGAGCGACGAGGCTCGCGTACGTGAAGCTTCGAATCGGTCCGTTCATCACTCGACCTCCTGGCTGATCGGCGATGGACGATACGCGCGACCGTCATCGATCGGAGCCAGAAAGCGCGCTCGTTTGTTCGAGGGGTTTCCCCCCTCGAGCTCCCCGTCGTCCAACTCTTGGACGGCTTTTCACTTCGGACGCTGGCTCTCCTGGAACGTCACCTCGAGCTTCGTCTCCTTGCCATCGCGGACGACGATCGCAGGAACGGTCTCGCCAGGCTTGCTCGCGTTGAGCACAAACATGAGATCCTCGACGCTCGCGATCTCGCTCTTGCCGAGACGCACGAGGATGTCACCCTTCTTCATCCCCGCCTTCTCCGCGGCGCCTCCCGGGCGGACCCCGGCGAGCAGGACGCCCTTTTTGCCCGCGCCCGGGCCACCGTAGTCGGGGATCGTGCCGAGCGAAGCGTTGAAGCTGCGCATGTCGCCGTGCGGCGCGGGGCCCTGTGCGTCGGACTTGAACGTGAGGGGCGCCTCGCGCTGCGACGTCGCGAGGGCGATGTTCGCGCAGATCTTCCCCGTCTGCATCGAGCCCGCGGCGTTGACCTTGTCCGCCGTGTCGGAGGGCTTGTGGTAGTCCGAGTGCGTCCCCGTGAAGAAGTGCAGCACGGGCACGCCGGCGGAGAAGAAGTTGATCTGATCGCTCGGGCCGTAGCCGTCGCCGCTCGCCGCGCACGAGACGCGGCTCTCCTCGCACGCGCTCGCGATCATCCCCTGCCACTCCGTCGCCGTCTCGGCACCGAGTACCTGGAGCCGGTTGTCGCGCATGCGTCCGACCATGTCCATGTTGAGCATCGCGAAGATCCCAGTCGCCTTGTCCGACGGCTTGGCGGCCTTCGCGCCCTTCGGCTTGTTCGCGTTCTCCGCGGCGATCCATTTCTGGACGAAGTGCGCCGAGCCGAGCACGCCCGACTCCTCGCCCGAGAAGGCGACGAAGACGATGTCACGCCGGAGCTCGCTCTTCTTCGCCGCGAGCTCGCGCGCCACCTCGAGGAGCGTCGCCGCGCCGGAGGCGTTGTCGTCCGCGCCGACATGGGGCTCGTCCGCGTGCGGCGCGAGCGAGTGACGCCCGCCGCGGCCGAGGTGATCGTAGTGCGCGCCGATCACGATGACGCCCGGCAGCTTCTTGCCGTCCTTCGGCTCGGCGACGAGGCGACCGGCGACGTTGAACGCCTGCGACGTCACCGGCGCGAGCGCGACGGCGAGCTTCGCGCGCGTGGCCTGCTTCTTCTGGAGGCGCTCGACGAGCGGATGCCCGACCGAGCGCTTCAGCACGATCACGGGCAACCCGGCGTCGGCGTAGCCCTCCGGCTGGAGCGACGGGAGCTTCGCCTCCTCCGGCTGCTTCCAGTCTGCAGCCGCCTGCGCGGGACGAGCGGGATCGTCGATCACGATGAGGCCGGCAGCTCCCTTCTCGCGCGCCCAGAAGGCCTTTCGCCGGATGTCGCCGAAGCGGCGCTGCACGTCGGGGCTCGCGAACTTCGCATCGTCGGGGACGAAGCGACGCACGACGACGAGCTTCCCCTTCACGTCGAGGTTGGCGTAGTCGTAGCGCCCGAGCTCCTTCGCGACGATGCCGTAGTCCGCGAAGACGAGAGCGCCCGTGACGTTCGCCTTCTGCGGCGAGTACCCGAGGACGACGAAGTCCTCCTTCGCGATCGCCTTGCCGTCGACCTCGAGCGCCGTCGCGTCCTCCTGCTTCAGGTTCGTCACGACGGGGAACGCCTGACGGAAGCCGGTCTCCGTTGCCCCCGCGGCGCGGTCATCACCGGCGGGCGCAAGGCCGAGTGCCTTCATCCGATCCTCGATGTACTTGCCCGACGCCTCGAGCCCTGCGAGGCCGATCCCGCGCCCCTCGCGAGCGGGGTCCGCGAACCAGGACACGTCCTTCTTGATGCGGTCCGCGCCCGTCTCGACGATGCGGGGCTCACCCGCGTTCTCGACCCACTTCGCGAGGAACACGTTCGTGTCGTGCTTGCCCGGCTCGGTCGCGCGATTCGATGCGAACGCGAGCAGGCTCCCGTCGGGCGAGAACATCGGGAACCCGTCGAAGCCACCCGCGTAGGTGATGCGCTCGAGGCCCGTTCCGTCGATGTTCACGCCCCAGATGTCGAACTCGCGGCCCTTCGGGTCGCCATAGTTCGTCGAGAACAGGAGCCGCTTCTGCGACGGGTGCCAGTAGGGAGCGAACGAAGCCGCGTCGAGGTACGTGATCTGCTGCGCGTCGCTGCCGTCGGCATTGGCGACGTAGAGCTCGAGCTTCGACGGACGGACGAGCGGCGGGCTCTGCGTGAGCAGCCGCTTGTAGTCGTCGAGCTGCTTGCCCGGCTTCGGCCGCGATGCGCGCCAGACGATCTTCGAGCAGTCCGCATTGAAGAACGCGCCGCCGTCGTAGCCCGGCGCGTTCGTGAGCCGCTTCACGTTCTTGCCGTCGGCGTCCATCCGATAGAGCTCGATGTCGCCGTCGCGGAGGCTCGTGAAGACGATCGAGCCGTCCTTCCCGCAGACCGTCGCCTCGGCGTCGTAGCCCGGCGTGTCGGTGAGACGCACGACGTTCTTGCCGTCGCCGTCGGACTTGAAGATGTCGTAGGAGTCGTAGAGCGGCCAGACGTAGCCCTGGCTGTGATCGGGCTTCGGCGGACATGCATCGCCGCCGAGATGGGTCGAGGCGTAGATGACCTGCTGGTCGCCCGGCATGAAGTACGAGCACGTCGTCGCGCCCTTGCCGCTCGACACCGGGATGAACGGCGGCACGGTCTCTCGCCCTCCTCCTTGCGGCAGCCCGAGGACGCTCGAGAGCGGCATCCGATAGATGCGATCGCAGTCATTGTCACCCGTGCGTGACTGAAGGACGAGCTCGCGTCCACCGAACGCCCAGTAGGCCTCGGCGTTCTCGCCGGAGAGCGTGAGCTGCTTCACGTCGGCGAGATGAGTCTCCTCCGGGATCGGCTTCACCGGCGGTAGCGCGACCCCGGGCTTCCCCTCGGGCGTCTTCGGCGAAGGCGGGTCGCCTCCGCACGCCGCGACGAGCAGAGCTACGAGACCCGAGGACCCAAGGACGAGGGATGCGCGCTTCATCGCGCCTCGACTCTAGACGATCCCCGGCCGATGCAGGACCGCCGATCGAGCGATCCGAGCTCTGCCACGGCTCGGTCGAACGGCGGTGCTCGAGCTCGGCGTCGAGTCGGCTGCCACTCGCCTCGCGCAACGGACGGACGATGAACGGACGGACGATGAACGGCGCGCGCGGTGGAGCGCCGCGCGGTCCGCTTCGTCGCTTCGGGCCACGTGCCCATCCACCATCCTCCATCGATCGCGATGCATCGCGAGGACGACGACCTGGATAATCCGCACCCCTGATCACCTGGATCACTCCATGATCTTCCCCAACAAAACCCCGAAGATCCTGCACGCGAAAGCGGGAAAAGCGGCGGCACGGCCATTGCTAAATCCTCCGCGATGCTCGCTGGACGCCTCCTCGCCGCCCTCGTCCTCCTCGCACCGATCGGCCTCGTCGCCTGCGCCGCCGATGACGGTGCCGCCGAGGACGTCGCCGCGACGGGTGACGCGCTCAGCGGCCCGATCGCCGTGGGCACGCAGCTCGTGACGACCACCCGCGTGAACCTTCGCGAAGCAGCGTCGACGAACAGCGACATCGTCGACACGATCCCGAGCGGTGCCACCGTCACGGCCGTCAGCGGCACCGAGACGAACGGCTTCTACAAGGTGTCGTACGACGGAGCGACCGGGTGGGCGCACGGCGCGTACCTGAAGCTGGCCGACGGCTCCCGTGACGACGACGCGCCGGCCGCGAGCGGCACGTTCAACGGCCGCAGGTTCACCGGCGTGACGATGCTCTGGCAGGGAAACTGGAGCTTCCTCGTCCGGTGCGACTCGTACTCGCGCTCGAAGGGACGCGTCGTGTTCTTCTGCGACGAGTCGCCGTCGCGCTCGTTCGTCGACGACGGCGCATGGATCGCCGTGCCGCGCGCGCACTTCTCGCGAAGCATGTGCGGAGACAGCGCGCGCGTGTGCAAGGGCAACAAGTGCATCGTCGCCAAGATCGTCGAGAAGTCGGAGACGACCGGCAAGTGGGAAGGCAGCACCGCGGTGCTCGACGCGCTCGGCGCCGACACCGGCTTCAGCGGCTGCTCGAGCAGCCACGGCACCGCCACCGGCGTCACCGTGACGATGCAGTAGTCCGCACCGTCACTCCGATTCGCGGGCCGCTCCCTCGCATCGGCGGTGCTCGAGACGCGCCTGACGATGTGCCCCGTGCACGCGGCGCGACCGGCGACGGCATGCCGATGCCGTCGCCGTTGCCCGTTGCAGGAGCGAACCGCGACGTCGGACGTCACCGAGCGATTCGCGATCGGGGACGTACGGCAAATGCCCCCGACGAGGAACTTCGTGAGGCCGTCGCCCTCCGCGACAGTCGCTCCCGGTATGGGCGTGACGAAGCAGAATCAGCGCGGGAAGACGCAGGTGCTCGGGCAGCCGTCGCCGTCGTAGGTGTTCCCGTCGTCGCAGTCCTCCGGACCGTTCACGATTCCATCACCGCAATAGCCGCCTGTGAGCACGAGCGGCGCCGAGCAGTCGGCCGTGCACTGGACGCAGCTCGGCGTGCCGTAGGCGCACTGCGTCTCGGTGATCTGGTTCCCGTCGTCACAAGCCTCGCCATGGCTCACGATGCCGTCACCGCATCGCCGGCCGGTGAGGACGAGGGGAACGTCGCAGCTCGCGCTGCAGCGCATGCAGCTCGGTGTGCCGTATGGGCACTCGGTCTCGGTGATCCCGTTCCCGTCATCGCAAACTTCGTTGCCGTTCACGATCCCGTCGCCGCAATAGGAGCCGGTGAGCGCAAGCGGCGCCGAGCAGTCGGCCGTGCACTGGACGCAGCTCGGCGTGCCGTAGGCGCACTGCGTCTCGGTGATCTGGTTCCCGTCGTCACAAGCCTCGCCATGGCTCACGATGCCGTCACCGCATCGCCGGCCGGTGAGGACGAGGGGAACGTCGCAGCTCGCGCTGCAGCGCATGCAGCTCGGTGTGCCGTACGGACACTCGGTCTCGGTGATCCGGTTCCCGTCGTCGCAAGCTTCGTTGCCGTTCACGATCCCGTCGCCGCAGAACGGCCCGCGCGCCGGCCCGTAGGTGCAGCTCGGCGTGCAGACGACGCAGTCCATCTCGCCATAGGGACACTCCTCGTGGACGGCGTTCCCGTCATCGCACTCCTCGTTCCCTTCGCGAACGCCGTTGCCACAGACGGCGCCGGGATCGCCGACGCCCGCCTCGGCATCGCCGGCGCCCGCCTCGGCATCGCCGGCGCCCGCCTCGGCATCGCCGGCGCCCGCCTCGGCATCGCCGGCGCCAGCCTCGGCGTCACCGGCGCCAGCCTCGGCGTCACCGGCGCCCGCGTCGCCGGCGCCTTTGCCGCCGTCCGCATCGAGCTCACGGCTGTCCGCGTCCTCGAGGCCGCGCCCCGCGTCGCCCGGTCGAGGGTCGGCCTCGACCGAGCCGTCGAGCGGCTCGGGCTCGCCCGTGGATGAGCTACTGCAGGCGCCGAGGACGACGAGAAGGACGACTGCAAGAGGGCGCGAACGACGCATGACGTGATGCCTATCCGGGGTTGAGCGGTGCGCGGGGGGACGGGCGAGCGGAAGCGCCGAGTCGCATCGCCATCACTCGTCGCCGAGACGAGCGATCCAAGCGTACGAAGCGCGTCCGTATCCGCGAGCCAGACGGCTCATCGCTGCTCCGACGGATGCCGCCGCGGCCCTTCTCACCTGGCATGCCCGAGTGCGGACTATTTCGCCAGGATGAGCCGGGTTCAATCGAAATGTCGCGCCACGGCCTCGGAGGGCTCACTCACTGGCTTCCAGCTCAACGTCACCGACTGCTTCGCGCCGTTGCACGAGCGAATCACGACGTCGTACGTCTCCCCGCTCTCGAGCTCCGAGCTCGCGACCTCCTCCGATCGCCGCTCGGTGGTGGTGCGTGAGGGCGGCACGCGGAACACCTCCAGCTCGGCATCACCGCGCGAGAAGAGCGAGAGCGTCACGTTCGCGTGCGGCGTGATCCTCAGCGCGCGCTCTTGATCGTCCGCGAGCTCGATGGTCGTCGAGCCGCGGCGGAGATCGCCCTCGTCTGCGTCGATCCTGCCGGGGGAGCCGCGGTCCGAGAACCGCGGCACGTCGCAGAGCCTCCGATCGTCCTCGCGGAGGCAGCGCGCCGTGTCCACCGCAGACAGGCAGGTCTTCGCCTCGCGGAAGAAGTCCGCCATGGTATCGACACGGACGTACCCCATGAGCGACCGATCTCGGGGGAGGCATCGCGTCAGCTCGGTGAACCGCGAGAGCACGCCGACGACCTTGCCGTCGGACGCGAAGAGCGGACCGCCGCTGTCGCCATAACAAGCGCTCGACCGCGAGACGAACCGCACGAAGAGCTCCGTCGGGTTGTGGCCGACGACCACTCCCTCGGCCGAGCGCCGCTGGGTGCCCACGCCGAATGCCTCGCCCTTGCCGTCGTCGCGGGCGACGTACGCCGTTGCTCCGTAGCCGATCGCGCGCACGGTGCCCATCGCGACCGGCGCGCCGATCTCGACAGGAACGATCTCCACCGGATGCTCGAGGCGAAGGAGCGCGACGTCGAACCCCTGGAACGCTACGCCGCCGTTCTTCTCCGGCATGCGAAAGCGCGGATGAATCGCACGGGCGATGACTGGCACCCGCGTGCCTGCGCTCACCTCACCCCAGCCGAACTCGATCGACCGAGGCAGCTCGACACAGTGGGCCGCGGTAAGCACGAGATCCGGCGCGACGAGGGCCGCGCTGCACGAGACGACACCATCTCGGACGAGGTACCCCGCGCCGGGATGGTCCGTCTCCGGACGACCGCCAATCACCGCCTGATCGACGACCTTCGCGTCGACCTCCTCCGCGTCGTGGTCCGCGACCACACAGCCGGCACCGACGACGAGCGCGCTCCCGAGCACGACCAGGCGAGCCACGCCGAAGGTCAGTGCATTGCCGATGCCTCACCGATCCCAGCATCTCGTTCGACCCACGCCGCGAACGCAGCGACGCCGCCCGCGAGGTCGACCCGCGAGCGGCGTAGCGGAAGAACCAGGTTGATCAGCCCAGCACTCGATCAGCGGAGATAGATGTCGCCGCCTCCCGACGAGCCACACGCGCAGTTGCCGTAGTCGATCGACTCGTCGGGCTGACCGCCACCACAGTCCGGCCCGACGCAGCCGTCGGGCTCGGGCGGGCAAACGTCCGGGTTGTCGGACGGGCCCTGGCAGGCCTCACCGTCGTCGCCCTGCGAGCCGCCCGCACCGCCGCCGTTGCTTCCGCTGCTCCCGTTGTTGCCGCTGCTGCCGTTGCTGCCAGCCGCGCCGGATGAACCGGACGAACCAGACGAACCACCGGTCCCGTCGCCGCCCGCACCGCCGCCGTTGTTGGCGCTGCTCCCGTCGTTGCCGCTGCTGCCGTTGCTACCGGGCGCGCCCGACGAGCCGGCGGTGCCCTCGCCGCCCGGCCCCGCACTGCCGTCGTTGCCTCCGTTGCCATCAGTGCCGGGGGCGCCCGACGAGCCGGTCGTGCCGTCGCCGCCCGGACCCGCGCTGCCGTCGTTGCCGCTCGAGCCGCCGCAGTTGCCACTGCAGACGCCGTCGTCGTTGCCGTCGCAGCTTCCGCCTTCGTCGCCTCCGGAGCCGCCGCTCGGGCTCTCGCCGCCCGAGCTCGAGGTGCCGGTGCCGACGCCGCCGTCCTCGCAGATCTCCTTCGACTTGTCGACCGACGGCCCCGCATAGGTACGAACGCCGGTCGCGCCGCCCGCACACGCAACCTTCGGAGCGAGCCACTTCACGAGAC
>ERZ778028.2200-NODE-2200-length-15174-cov-3.496924_pt1 | contig 15174 bp, 9 predicted proteins | sample MGYA00375758_ERZ778028 | MGnify/ENA primary metagenome ERZ778028 (study PRJEB29350, sample SAMN05389828) | bioreactor metagenome | isolation source: Thiocyanate bioreactor | place: South Africa: University of Cape Town | collected 2014-03-17 ... | reverse complement strand
AAACAACATTGTTTTATAACCATTAATTTAAAACAGAACCATGAAAAAAAGATCCAAACAGTTTATTGGAACGAGTCTGCCTTTGTTTCGAAAAAGGCTTATTTTATTGGTCACCCTGTTGGCTGTAGGCTTTGCGTCGGCATTCGCACAAAAAGTCACAGTAAAGGGGAAAGTGACCGATGAGACAAAAGAAGGGTTAGTCGGTGTGAGTGTAATGGTCAAGGGGACTACCAACGGCACGGTTACAGACATTGACGGTAACTACGTTCTTCCAGCAAACGTAGGCGACCAATTAGTGTTTTCCTATGTAGGAATGAAAACCCGCACAATTGCAGCCACATCCAATCCCATTGTGAATGTACAACTCGAAAGTGACTCGAAATTGTTAACAGAAACAGTCGTGATCGGTTATGGAACAGCTAAGAAAAGGGACTTGACGGGATCCATCGTCAGCATCAAGGCGGATGAAATTGCCAACAAGCCATCTGCCAACCCATTGGCTTCCTTGCAGGGAAAAGTGGCCGGCGTGCAAGTGGTAAACACGGGACGCCCCGGACAAGATCCCGAAATCCGTATGCGCGGAACCAACTCAATCAATGGTTACAAGCCTTTGTACATCGTTGACGGGTTGTTTTCTGACAATATCAACTACTTGAATCCTGCCGATATAGAAACGATGGACATCCTGAAGGATCCATCTTCATTAGCAATCTTCGGTGTGCGTGGTGCCAACGGGGTTATCATCGTTACAACAAAGAAGGCCAAAGAAGGGCAGACGCTGGTCAACATCAATTCTTCGATCGGCTTCAAGCACATCTACGACAGGGTGGATCTGACAAATGCAGCTCAATTCAAGGAACTATACAACGAGCAACGTGCCAATCAGGGAGGGACTCCTTATGATTACACAAACTGGACGGCGGATACCGACTGGCAGAAACAAATCTTCCAGACAGGATTTATCACCAACAACAATGTGAGCATCACAGGCTCCACCGACAAGAGCAAGTTTTATCTTGGCATTGGCTACACTTCGGAAGAAGGTTCGATCGTATCTGAAAAATTCTCGAAAGTGACGGTCAACCTCAGCAGCGACTACAAGGTGTCCGACATATTCAAATTTGGATTTCAAGTGAACGGAGCAAAGAACAAAACTCCGGATGCCAAGCAAGTGGGCGGAGCACTCAGGGCTGCACCTATTGCTCCTGCTTATTTCAATTACACAGATCCTACAACAAAGCTGTCTAAAGAATACATCCAGATTTTGCCGGACTTTCAAAGTGCACAGGTGTGGAATCCGATGATCGATGTCGATACACGTGGAAACCACAATCTTGGCGTTAACCACCGTGTCGCAGGTAGTATCTACGGAGAAGTGAACCTTCTGAAAAATTTGACTTTCAAGAGTACTTGGTCGATGGATTACGGAATTGAAGAATCGAGAGGATATTCCCCTATCATCCAAGTTTACAACCCTGCCGGACAGACTATAGACGTGCTGCAGAACAAGGAAAAGATGACTCAGTCTAAATCGACTCAATATACTGCTCAGGGCGATAACATATTGACTTACAATAATACCTTCGACAAAAAGCACAACCTGACCTTGATGGCTGGTGTGACGACGAATTACGTCGAATATTCGTCGTTGGATGGAATGCGCAGCACGAACATAGACAAGATCTACTTTAATGTGGGTGACAATCAGGACAAGTGGTGGCTGACGTCTTTAGGCAATGATGCCGCAAGCAACCAGACGGACAACACCAAACTGTATCAATGGAGGAAATCAACCATGTCTTATTTGCTGAGAAGCTTGTATAACTATGACAACAAGTATCTGTTCAATGCTTCCTTCCGTCGGGACGGTTCTTCGGCCTTCTACGGCACGGGCAATACCTGGGATAATTTTTACTCCTTCGGTGGTGCTTGGGTGATGACTCAGGAAAACTTCATGGCAAACCAAAAGACAATAAATTACCTCAAGCTAAAAGCTTCTTGGGGGAAACTGGGGTCAGAAAACATCGGAACAAATGCTAACACCTATTATCCTACTTATCCCGCGCTCACGTCGTCTGGAGGTGCTGTGTTCGGGCCAAATGAAGATGTAATAAGTTCTTACAATAGTAAATACCTGACCCAAGGGTTGAAATGGGAAAAAACCTACTCATGGGAAGCAGGATTCGAGATGATGTTGCTCGATAACCGCTTGAGGTTTGAACCCACATACTACAGCAAGCGCACAAAGGATATAATCGTTCTATTAAACACTCAAGGGGGGGCGCAAAATTCACTCCAAAATCTGGCGGAAGTTGAAAACAAGGGTGTTGAATTCACGGCATCGTGGAACGACAAGATAGGCGATACAGGCATCAAGTACTCGATAGGCGGAAATATCACTACTCTCAAAAACAAAGTAGTTGGTCTCGGCCAGGATAATGCAAATGCTGTTTATGACGAGATGGCAAAGACCGTCAAGGGTGAAGCAATCGGTAGTTTCTACGGCTACAAGGTGATAGGTGTGTATCAAAACAACGAAGACATCAAACAGTCTCCGACCAACAACGTTTACTCGGTGAAACCTGGCGACCTCAAGTTTGCAGACGTGAACGGTGACAAAGTAATAGACGACAAGGATCGGACTATAATCGGAAAACCGAGTCCAGATTTAACTTATGGAATCAATGTCGGCCTTAGTTACAAAGGCTTTGACCTATCGGTTGACATGATGGGAGTTTATGGCAACGAAATCTATCGCAATTGGGATGCTTCTTCTTTCGCCCAATTCAACTACCTGAGCAAGCGCATGGGCAGATGGCACGGCGAAGGCACCTCCAACTGGGAACCGATTTTGGATCCAAGCCGCGCCATCAACACGTCGGCCTATTCCAGCTATTTTATTGAAGATGGAAGCTTCTTCCGCATCCGCAACGTTCAATTGGGATACACGGTGAATTCTGAAATGTTGAAAAAATTGTACCTGAAGTCACTACGCATCTACGGCAATATTCAGAACTTGAAGACTTGGAGCAAGGCATCCGGCTATACTCCTGAAATCGGCGGTACAGCCATCAAGTCGGGAGTTGATGGTGGAACTTATCCGATGCCTGCCATATTCACATTTGGTGTTAATCTTACTTTCTAAATCAGATCATCTAATAATCTAACAAATTATGAAAAAAACGATTATAACAATTTCGGCTTTCCTCTTTATGGGAATGTTGACGTTGACACAAACAAGCTGTAGCGATCTTCTCGATCAGAAGCCACAAGGGCAATGGGTGGACGGAGACAATGCAGGCGGCTCCTACCAGACTGATGTGTTCTCTATCTATGCGAAAATGAAGGGATGGGGCGTAACGGGTGGAATACCGGCGTTCTGTATTCACAGCATCCGTTCGGAAGATGTAGAAAAGGGAAGCTCCCTTTCCGATGGGTCGGACGTGGCATCCATGTACGACAATTTTAACTACAATGCAGCCGACGGCAATCTGGCAAGTTATTATACCAGCAACTACGAGTTAGTGCATATCGCAAACAAGGTTTTGTCTGACATGGCCGATGCCGAAAAAGCGGGAACAACCTTGAGCGCAGCTGATCTTCAATGCCGGGGCGAAGCCTATTTCTTCCGTGCTTACATCTATTTCAATCTGGTGAGGGCATTCGGACAAGTGCCATTGATCACTTTCAAGATCACCGATGCAGCCCAAACAAACATTGCCAAATCACCTGTGGCCGATATTTACACCTTGATAGATGCCGATTTGGCTCAAGCCGAACAGTTGCTGCCAAAGCAATGGGAAACCCGCTATTTGGGAAGGCTCACTTGGGGTGCGGCAAGGGCATTGCACGCCAGGACATACATGCAACGCAACAATTGGGCAAGCATGTTGGCGGCATCCACCGACGTGATCAATTCTAAAATTTATGACTTGAATACGCCCTTCAACAAGATTTTCCGCGAATCGGGCGAAAACTGCAGCGAATCTATCTTTGAATTGCAATGTACTGCCACGGCGGCACTACCATCAAGCACCGACATCGGAAGCCAGTATGCCGAAGTGCAAGGGGTGAGAGGATCGGGAAGCTGGGACTTGGGATGGGGCTGGAACACGCCGACAACCATCTTGGCGAGCGCTTTTGAAACTGGTGATCCCCGCAGGGATGAAACCTTGCTCTACATTATCAAGCCCGGTGACGACCCAGCTACAATACCAGCGAATACTCCCTACGGTGAAAAACCAATTTCGCAAGATGTGATGAACAGGTATTGCAACAAGAAAGTATATACCGACCCAGCTAAACGTACCTTGTATTCCCTGCATGGCTACTGGATGAATATCCGCATGATCCGCCTTTCGGAAATGTATCTGATTGCTGCTGAAGCCTCCAACGAGTTGGGCAAGCCTGACGATGCGATCAACTACCTTGAAGCTGTGCGCAGTCGTGCACGTGGTGGCAACAGTGCCATCTTGCCGAAGGTGACAACCACTGACCAGAGCGCATTGAGGGACGCTATCCGCCACGAACGCCGTGTGGAATTGGCCATGGAATGGGATAGGTTCTACGACTTGGTACGCTGGGGAATTGCCGAGCAAGTGTTGCACGCAGCAGGCAAGACCAACTATCAAGCAAAACATGCTTTGCTACCTCTGCCCCAGGCCGAAGTGGACAAGTCCAATGGAGTGTTAATTCAAAATCCTGACTACAAATAATTTTAGTGCGCTATGAAAAACAAAAAATATATATATTCGATTTTGGCAGCCGGACTGATGGCATTCGCCATGCAATCTTGTTATCAAGACTTGGGGCAAACCCCCGGATTCGACTATCCGCAACAACCGCCCAAGGCTCCTATTGACGAGACGGGACAGATCTTCCACGCCTCCTTCAACGTTGGGTTCAAGGATACTGTCAGTGGCGTGTCTCCTACCGTGGTGGGAACGCCCACCTTGAGCACCGGAATCATATCCAAGGCTTACACAGGAGCAACCGGAGCTTATTTGACCTTCAAGTTGTCCGACTTGAAAGCAACTTTCGGCACCGATTTCACCATCGGATTCTGGTACAAAGTGAACGGAACACCCGACAGAGCCGGTATCATAGTGGTTGGACCTCCCACCAGTGGAGCAGGAGCTGATGCGCAAAACAACCGGACTTCCGGATTCCGCATCTTCCGTGAAAACGCCGACGGCAAGCAACGGATCAAGGCAAATGTGGGAGATGGCACGGGCGACACTTGGCTTGACGGAGGATCAAAAGGCGACGTTGACCCCGCTACTGCTGGTTGGAAATACATCACATTGACCATGACAACGGGTACCGCCACTTTCTACATCGACGGAGATGTGGTGGCAACGTCCTCCACGTTTGCCAAAATCAGTTGGACAGGATGCGACATCATGTCGATTGGATCCGGAGCACCGCGCTTCACCGAGTGGGGGCACTATTCCGACTTGAGCCGCATTGATGACATCCGCATCTACAGCAAGGCTTTGACTGCCGCTCAAATAAAAGAGATCGTAAATCACGAGTCAGACAATTAAAACCAAATTAATTCTCTGCCCGGTGGGCATCGGCCATTGTCCGGGCAGAGGATTTTTTTATTATCCTTTTCAAGAAATACATACAATAAAATACATACGATCTGGTTTCTGCTAAAAGGCCAAAGTGGCCAGTCTCAAAAAATCAGGTGGCATCACTTGCCTCCTAATAGGAAAATTTAAACCCATGAAAGATTTTAAAAAGTCAGTTTGGAATATCACCTTATTGCTCTCAGTATTGTGGCTGTTTGGCTGCAGTAAAGGAAATAGCGACACGGGAAGCGCTGATGATTTTAAAATCACAGGCATTAGCGCGAATGCCACCAGCAACAAGGATGGCTTTGTGAACGCCAATCCACGTCAACTGTCCATCACGTTGACTTTTTCTGACGCCATAGACCCGAAAACAGTCGATGGCAACATCCAATTGAAAGACAACAGCAACACGAAGCTTGCTCTAAATATATCCTACGACACGGGGGCAAAAACTATCCATGTCTCACCGGCAGATGTTCTGGGTTCCTACACGAACTATTCATTCGTCATCTGGCCTAACATCAAATCGGCTGATGGCACTCCGCTTTTCAGTGGCAAAACCTATTCCATTACCACTTCGGTGGATTCCACCGACAAATTCACCCGGATTCCCTATGACGACTTGCTCACCCTTGTCCAAAGGCAAACCTTCAACTATTTTTGGGATTTTGGACATCCCACCTCGGGAATGGCGAGGGAAAGAAGTTCGTCGGGCGACGTAGTCACGACGGGAGGAACGGGTTTCGGGATCATGGCCATGATAGTCGCCATCGAACGAGGATTCATTTCAAGGCAAGAGGGATTGGATCGTATCCAAAAGATCGTCAATTTCTTGGACAACAAATGCACGAAATATCACGGAGCTTTTTCGCACTGGATCAACGGTGCGACAGGCGCAACTGTCCCTTTCAGCCAGTACGACGATGGTGCCGACTTAGTGGAAACATCCTACATGTTTCAGGCTCTGCTTACCGTACAGCAGTATTTCAGTAAGCCGGTGGATGCTGAATCGCAATTGCGTTCGCAGATCGACAGGCTCTGGCGGGCGGTGGAATGGACTTGGTTTCAGAAAGACGGCGAAAAGGCTCTCTATTGGCACTGGAGTGCCAACTACGGATGGAAAATGAACATGAAGATTACGGGCTGGAACGAGGCATTGATCGTTTATGTGCTGGCGGCTTCTTCCCCCACTTATCCTATTTCGAAAGATGTTTACACCGAAGGTTGGGCACGCTACGGCAGCATCACCAACGGCAGAACGTTCTACCAATACCTCCTCCCCTTGGGTGAGGATTATGGAGGTCCCTTGTTCTTCAGCCACTATTCGTTCTTGGGTTTGAATCCCAAGAAACTAAAGGATACGTATGCCGATTACTGGATGCAAAACCGCAACCATTCGCTCATCAATTACAACTATTGCATCACCAACCCCAAATCCTATGCGGGATACAGTGCCGATTGCTGGGGACTTACCGCAAGTGACGAAAAGGATGGTTATGCTGCACATTCACCAACGAACGATAACGGCACCATCACACCCACGGCAGCTTTGTCGGCCATGCCTTACACGCCCGACGAATCCAAGAAAGCGTTGGAATTCTTCTATTACAAGCTGGGCGATAAGATTTGGAAGAACTATGGTTTCGCGGAAGCTTTCAACTTGTCTCAGGGATGGTACTCCGACCAGTATCTGGCGATTGACGAAGGTCCTATCATCTTGATGATCGAAAACTACAGGAGCGGTTTGCTGTGGAATACATTCATGTCGAGCCCTTATGTAGTCAACGGATTAGGCCTGCTTGGATTTACCACGTCATAGCAAGAAGCAGGACAGAGAAGAATACGAGCGGATAAACTGTATTTGCTAAGGTTTTTTATACGAGTTAGCTATGTCGTAATAGCTTCTCCTCGTAGCTTAACGAATAAAATTATACATCTAAAAAATATAATTCTGATTATGGAAAATAAAGTAAACAAATTTGCATTTGTGCTCCTTTGCCTCATGTTTTTCTTGTCGCCGGGAGTTAAGTCTCAAACAACAGGTCAAAACGTTGAGATGAAAAAATTTATCGACAACTTGATGTTGAAAATGACGTTGGAAGAGAAATTGGGGCAGCTGAACTTGCCAAGTTCGGGCGACATCATCACCGGTGAAGCCAAGAGCAGCGACATCGCCACCAAGATCAAGCAAGGCAAAGTAGGTGGATTGTTCAACATAAAGGGGGTGGACAAAATCCGTGAGGTGCAGCGTGTAGCTGTCGAAGAAAGCCGTCTGCATATTCCGCTCCTGTTCGGAATGGACGTCATCCATGGGTATGAAACTACTTTCCCCATTCCTTTAGGTTTGGCAGCCACTTGGAACATGTCGGCTATCGAGCAATCGGCACGTATTGCCGCCATTGAAGCCAGTGCCAACGGCATTTGCTGGACATTCAGCCCGATGGTGGACATTGCCCGCGATCCTCGCTGGGGACGCATGGCCGAAGGTAGCGGTGAAGATCCCTTCCTGGGTGGACAAATCGCCAAAGCCATGGTTTACGGATACCAAGGCCGTGGTGCCGACAGATACAAACTCAATTCCAACATCATGGCCTGCGTGAAGCATTATGCGCTCTATGGCGCAGCCGAAGCTGGGCGCGATTACAACACCACCGACATGAGCCGTTACCGGATGTTCAACGAATACCTCTACCCCTACCAAGCCGCTGTGGATGCAGGGGTAGGAAGTGTGATGGCCTCCTTCAATGAAGTGGACGGCATTCCCGCCACAGCCAACAAGTACCTGATGACCGACGTGCTCCGCACAAAATGGGGCTTCAACGGTTTCGTGGTGACAGATTTCACGGGAATCTTGGAAATGGTGGATCACGGAATTGGTGATTTTCAAACTGTATCAATCAAAGCGCTGACAGCTGGTATCGATATGGATATGGTGGCCGAAGGCCTGCCTTCGTTGGGAAAAGCATTGAAGGAAGGAAAAGTGACCATTGCCGAAATCAACCAAGCGTGTCGCCGCGTGCTGGAAGCCAAATACAAATTGGGATTGTTTAAAGATCCATACAAATACTGCAATCTCGACCGCGCTGCAAAGGAAACGTTCACAGCCGACCACAGGGCTACTGCCCGCCAGATTGCAACCGAGAGTTTTGTGTTGCTGAAGAACGAAAAAAGCCTGCTGCCATTAGCCAAGAAAGGCAAGATCGCAGTGATTGGGCCGCTCGGGAACAGCAAGGCCAATATGCCCGGAACGTGGAGTGTGGCGGCAAGATTTGACGATGCTGTCACGGTGTTGGAAGGGTTGAAGGCTGCCGTGGGTGACAAAGCCGAAGTGGCTTATGCCAAGGGAAGCAACTTGGTGCAGGATTCTGTTTACGAGAAAAATGCTACCATGTTCGACCGTAATCTCAACCGCGGCAAAGACGGGAAAACCGACAAGCAAATGCTCGAAGAAGCCTTGCAACTGGCCAACCAATCGGATGTGATCGTGGCCACATTGGGCGAATCGTCCGAAATGAGCGGAGAGTCGAGTAGCCGCAGCGACATTGGCATGCCCGATGTGCAGGCCACTTTGTTGCGCGAATTGATGAAGACCGGGAAACCTGTGGTGCTTGTTCTCTTCTCGGGACGGGCCATGACCCTCGGTTGGGAAAAAGAAAACGTGCCGGCCATCCTCAACGTGTGGTTTGGAGGTACCGAAGCCGGCAGTGCCATCGCCGATGTGCTGTTTGGCGATGTGAGTCCGAGCGGAAAACTGCCGGTGACATTCCCCCAAAATGTAGGACAAATTCCCCTTTTCTACAATCATAAGAACACGGGCCGCCCACTTCCCGAAGGAAAATGGTTCCAAAAATTTAGAAGCAACTATTTGGATGTGTCCAACGATCCGGCATTCCCGTTCGGCTTTGGATTGAGCTACACCACATTCAGCTATGGCGATGTGAAGCTGTCTGACTCCAAAATGGCAGCCAACGGTTCGCTCACAGCAAGCGTGACAGTATCCAACACGGGCAAAACGGACGGCGCCGAAGTGGTGCAGCTCTATATCCGCGACTTGGTGGGAAGCACCACTCGCCCCGTAAAAGAATTGAAGGGCTTTGAAAAGATATTCTTGAAACCCGGCGAATCCAAGACAGTGACGTTTAAGATCACTCCCGAGATGCTGAAATTCTACAACTTCGACTTGAAGTATGTGGCCGAGCCGGGTGATTTTATCGTGATGCTGGGAGGAGATAGCCAGAGTGTAAAATCGGCAAAGTTTACCTTAGAATAACATGGGCAATTATTTCAAAATCAATACTACTGTTTGGTTCATTACTCTGTTGGTAGTCAGTTGCAGCAGCCAGAAGTCGCTGGTGGCCTCGAAAACTGCTGCAACTCACTATTCGGAGAGAGCATCCATTTCGGACGAAGCCTTGCTAGATAGCGTGCAGAGGCGCACATTCCTCTATTTTTGGGATGGCGCCGAACCGACAAGTGGCATGGCCCGCGAACGGTATCATGTGGACAATGTGTATCTCGAAAACGACATGAACGTGGTGACTTCCGGTGGTAGCGGATTCGGCATCATGGCCATTATAGCCGGCATCAACCGTGGTTATGTATCCAAGCAGGCAGGTTTCGAACGCTTGTCGAAGATTGTCTCTTTTCTTGAAAAATCCGATTCCTATCACGGAGTGTTTCCTCACTGGTGGTATGGCGAAACGGGAAAGGTGAAAGGTTTCAGCAAGAATGACAACGGCGGCGACTTGGTGGAAACATCCTTCCTGATGCAAGGCTTACTCGTTGCCCACCAATATTACGTGAATGGAAATAAGGACGAAAAAGCATTGGCCGCCCGCATCGACAAGCTGTGGAAAGCCGTGCAATGGAGCTGGCACACCAACGGGGAGAACGTGTTGTTCTGGCATTGGAGCCCCGACCATTCCTGGGAAATGAATTTTCGCATTAGAGGCTTCAACGAATGCCTCATCACCTATATTCTTGCAGCTTCATCCCCAACCTACGGAGTCTCTTCCGCTGTCTATCACGATGGCTGGGCGGACAAAGGTAAATTGATTGAGCCACACAAGCTGGAAGGTTATCCGTTGAATATGCACTATCAAAGCGTGAGCGGTGCAGGCCCCTTGTTCTGGGCGCATTATTCGTTTCTGGGTTTGAACCCCCATGGGCTGAAAGACCGCTATGCGGATTATTTTCGGGAAATGAAAAATTACACGCTAATCAACCGCGCCTATTGCCTTCGGAACCCGAAGGGATTCAAAGGCTATGGAAACAACAGTTGGGGATTGACTGCAAGTTATTCGGTGAAAGGTTATGCGGCACACGAACCGCATGAGAACAACGATTTGGGTGTCATCTCACCCACGGCGGCTCTTTCGTCCATCGTTTATACGCCGAAAGAGTCGATGAAGGTGATGCACTATCTCTACAACCAGCTTGGCGACAAGATGTGGGGCAAATACGGGTTCTACGATGCTTACAGCGAAACCGACAACTGGTATCTCAAACGTTACTTAGCCATCGACCAAGGGCCGATTGCCGTCATGATCGAAAATTATCGTTCAGGCCTCATCTGGAAATTGTTCATGAGCCATCCCGACGTGCAGAATGGACTCCGGAAGCTTGGCTTTGAATGAGAATCATTGAATGACTGAATAAAAGAATGACTGATTCAATAATTCTTTAAAAAAATCCGTTTCTTCATGCGTAGTATATTGTGTTTATTCCTTATGTTCTTTTGCTGGGTGAGTGCCTTTGCCCAGCAAAAGACATATTGTAATCCGATGAATCTGGATTATGGTTATTGCCCGATACCCAATTTTGCCACTTGGGGCAAGCACCGCACCACGGCCGACCCGGTGATCGTAAACTACAAGGGCGATTTCTACCTGTTCTCAACCAACCAAACGGGTTATTGGTGGAGCCACGACTTGAGCGACTGGCATTTCGTGTCGCGCCATTTTCTGGAAGAAAGCGTCGTGAAGCAGATCGACAACAAGTGGGACGACTTGTGTGCTCCCGCCGCCTGGGTGCAGGGCGATTCGCTCTGCGTGTTCGGATCCACCTATTCGAGCCTTTTCCCGATATGGGTAAGCACCCATCCGAAGGAAAACCAATGGTCGAAGGCCGTGGAGCATTTCGAAATAGGAGGTTGGGATCCCGCATTTTTTGTGGACGACAACGGAAAACTCTACATGTACAACGGCAGCAGCAACCAATATCCGCTCTATGGAATCGAACTCGACCGGAAAACATTCCGACCCATAGGGACGCGTAAGGAGCTGTTGCTGCTCGACGACGAAAAAATCGGCTGGCACCGCTTTGGCGAACACATGGACAATACTTTCCTGAAACCCTTCATCGAAGGGGCTTGGATGACCAAGCACCACGGGAAATACTACCTGCAATGGGGTGGCCCGGGAACCGAATTCAGCCATTATGGAGATGGCGTGGCCATTGGCAATTCCCCATTGGGATTTTTTGAACACCAATCCTTACCCTTGAGCATGAAAGCCGGAGGTTTTGCCCGGGGAGCGGGACATGGAGCCACGTTTCAGGACAATTCCGGCGATTACTGGCATGTGTCTTCGATGAGCATCAATGTGAAAAACAACTTCGAACGGCGGATTGGAGTGTGGCCTGCGGGCTTCGACAAGGATGACGTGATGTATTGCAATACTGCTTTTGGCGATTATCCGCATTATTTGCCGGCAAACGGAGAGAAATCCGGAAAATTCACTGGCTGGATGCTGCTCAACTACAACAAGCCGGTGCAAGTATCTTCCACTTTGGGCGCATTTTATGCCAACCAAGCAGTGGACGAGAGTATGAAAACTTACTGGAGTGCCGCCACGGGTAACAAGGGTGAATGGATCATGTCCGACTTGGGAGACATCGACACCGTGAACGCCCTTCAGATAAATTATGCCGACCAGGACGCCGAATTCATGGGCAAACAGTTGGGCATTTACCATCAATACCAGGTGTTTTATTCCACCGATGGAAAGTCGTGGAAAATGCTGATCGACAAAAGCAAGAATACAAAAGACGTGCCTCACGATTATGTCGAACTCGCTTCGCCGGTGAAAGCCCGCTTCCTGAAAATGGTGAACATCCACATGCCGACAGGAAAATTCGCCCTTTCCGGATTCCGTGCATTTGGATTGGGGAGTGGAAACAAGCCCAAGCCTGTGGAGCAGTTCATCGTATTGCGTAGCGACCAGACCGACCGCCGCAACGGCTGGCTCAAATGGAAGCCCGTGGACAATGCTTATGCCTACAACATCTACATAGGCACTTCGCCCGATAAGCTCTACAACTGCGTGATGGTGTATTCCGTGAACGAATATTATTATCCGGGCATGGATTCGCGAAAGCCTTATTATTTCGCTATTGAGGCCATCAACGAGAACGGATGCTCCGAATGGGTGAAAGGAGAAGCTCTGTGAACGGTAGCTGTTAGACAATAGTCTTCGCGCGAGATTGTATTTTTTCGTGCAGAGGATGCAGAGCTTTTTTAATTGTTTCTTTACGGCCTTTGAGTGAAAGTTTTTTCTCGTGCTGAGTTTCTATTAAAATAAGAAGCTATTTTATTCTCGAAAAATCCGTACCTTTATCATCCGTCAAAACGAAGCCATATAACCATGAACCGAATTCACCTCATATACCTCTTTTTGCTTTTTTCGTTTCTTTTGAATGCACAATTCATCCCGGCTTCGTATATGCAAAAAGGGAAATGGCTGCCCTATCAGGTGATGTTTCCCGAAGGGTATTCCAGCAGCAAAACATACCCTCTGGTTGTGTTCTTGCACGGCGCGGGCGAACGGGGTGACGACAACCAAAAACAGTTGGCTTTGGGCAAAGAATTTCTGGTCTCTAATTTTCATTCCAACTATCCCGCCATCGTGATAGCTCCGCAATGCCCCATGGACAGCTATTGGTCGAATGTGATTCGGCACAAGATAGGCGACCAAATTTTTTTCAATTTCAACACAGGCGAGGACATTACGCCTCCGATGCAATTGCTCACCGCTTTGATCCGCAATTGGGTAGAATCCGTCAAAGTTGACAAGTCGAGGGTTTATCTCGGCGGGCTTTCGATGGGAGGCATGGGCACCTTCGAATTGTTGTGGCGGATGCCCGACGTGTTTGCGGCTGCCTTTCCCATTTGTGGCGGGGCCAACATGCAAAAACTCGCTCATTACAACCGAGAAACTGCCCTTTGGATCTTCCACGGCGATTCCGACAGCACTGTTCCAGTGAAATATTCCCGCTCCGTTTATCGGAAACTCAAGGGTATGGGCATGGACGTGAAATACACCGAATACAAAGGGATGGATCACAACAGTTGGGACAGCGTGTTTGTCGAGAAGAATTTGGCTGCCTGGCTATATTCACGGAAACTTAATGGGGTAAGAAAATAAAAGTAAGTAATTTCGCTAAAATTTTAAGCTATATGAATACAACTTCTATGAGAAATGTCTGTTTGTTATTGCTTTTGGTGGTCTTCAGCATTTCCTTAAGTGCCCAAGGGTTGACTATCGGCACCTACAACATCCGCATGGATGCGGAAGACGACATCGCCCACGGCAATGGCTGGACACGGCGCGCACCTTATTTGACAAAATTGGTGGAATTCAATGATTTTGATATTATCGGGATGCAAGAGGTGCTTCATCACCAGCTCCAATACATCCTCAAGGCACTGCCCGAATACCAATACACCGGAGTGGGGCGCGACGATGGACTTCAGGGAGGAGAATATTCCCCGATACTTTACAAGAAAGAGAGGTTTGACCTGCTCAAGGACGGCCATTTCTGGCTCTCGGAGCATACCGACTACCCCAACAAGGGCTGGGATGCTGCTTGCGTGCGGATTTGCAGTTGGGTGTATCTCAAGGATAAGGTTACGCAAAAGAAAATTTGGTTTTTCAACCTACACATAGATCACGTGGGGGTAGAGGCGCGGAAGAATAGTGCCAAGCTTATCCTTTCGAAGATTAAGGAGATGTGCGGTACGAATCCCGTGATCCTGACCGGAGATTTCAATGTGGATCAAACAAACGAAAGCTACAAGCTTTTGGCCGAATCGGGCGTGCTGTTCGATTCTTATCAGGTGGCCGCAAAGCGCTACATTTCCAACGGTACCTACAACGCCTTTATGCCGAATGCAGTGAGCAATAGCCGTATCGATCACATCTTTGTCTCCAAGTCTTTTTCCGTAGCAAGATATGGCGTTCTGACAGATACCTACCGAACCCCAAAAGCAAACGATTCGGACTACGATTTCAAGGATTCCTCGCAAGCTTTCTATGCGGAAGATGTCGTGGCCAGAGTTCCTTCCGACCACTTTCCGGTGAAAGCAGTCCTGAATTTTCGGTGATGGTAGGTGTCGGTTGAAAGATAACAAAAGGGTAATGTTGGGATCCAACGTTACCCTTTGTCTTTTCTATTCCGGCAGATGTGCTGTCATCTCAACCAGATACTTTTTTTGGGAGGATTTCCATACGATTCGAACAAGTCCCCGTTTTCCTTCAATACCTCTTTCAGCTCTTCCACTGTGAACTCGAAGCCATCTTCTTTGGCCAATTCCACA
>ERZ778028.2192-NODE-2192-length-15244-cov-4.190598_pt1 | contig 15244 bp, 14 predicted proteins | sample MGYA00375758_ERZ778028 | MGnify/ENA primary metagenome ERZ778028 (study PRJEB29350, sample SAMN05389828) | bioreactor metagenome | isolation source: Thiocyanate bioreactor | place: South Africa: University of Cape Town | collected 2014-03-17 ... | reverse complement strand
GAGGCGGCTAACTTGCTTTATTTAGATGCGCTTAACGAGTGGAATCGGGGTGATGAGGTAAACTCCCGACGTATTCTCAAGCATCTCGTAACCCAATATCCTGATTTTGTGCCCGCACAACAAGCCTTCGAGCAAATGAATCAAGCTCTTGAAAATCCTTTAAGTTAAACAAGAGGGCTATTCGCCCTCTTTTATTAAGCACCAAAAGCTTTAAGTCGGGTATCGCATTTTAAAGCTCATCAAACGTATAAATAGATAATGCCTTGAGTCTCTGAACGGGAGTTTAGCCATGGGGTATCTGGTAACATTTTGTTCCTTTGATACGCAAGCTGGAGGCAATCCTTTTTGGCATAATGCCTTGCTGATATCAAAAATTGACACGCACACCCAGAAGATTGAAGTCCTTAGTGCGTGGGGATTTTATGGAGTAAGTAGTACCAGTACGTCTATTTTACGGCACATAAAAAGAAAGGTGGGCTTAGACATCGACTTATGGGGAAATCATGGTTGGTTGGTTAGAGAAGAAATCAGGTATATGGATAAAGGATTAGGCTTGTATGGCGATACCTATGCCTTAAGCATTGATGAATTTAATGAGTTACAGCAAGAATTAGTCCGTCGGTTACAAGAACAAGACGAAGCCGTGGCTGAAGCGACAAAAGCGCTTAATTTATCGCCTTTAAGAGATGAGTTTAAATATTATCCCGCCGAGGAGAATTCTGCGCGAATCTTTGCTTGGGAAAAAGACCTTGCCGCACGTGAAATTCGCAAATCGCGATTAAAGCCTTTTGATTTTCAAGTTAGTTGGGATTTATGGTGTCCTTCTTTAAAAAATTCGCATACGTGCAAGACCGAAGCCATTCATTTGCTGGAGCATGCACTCCCACAACAGGATTTGCGTCAGTATCAGCGGTGGACATTTCCTCGTTTCATTAGTCGATATATGGAACCTATCCAGCTTTACAGTGAGGGACCTTCGCTAAAACATAGGAAAAACAATGGCACCGTGATTCATTATCGGCAATGGCAGCCAGACGTAAAATTATTTTGGACCGTTCCTCCACAGAAGATTATTTCCAAAAATAGTGAAATCTACCCTAACAATACTTTAGATAGACACTATAGCCCGCAAGTAAGAGCAGCCGTTAAGACATTACAACGGTTAGAGCATTTAATTTTGAATGGCAAACTCGACAATTCCTATCATTTTATGAGTGCTCGATTAGAGAATTACCGTGCGGTTTGGGTCAATAAAATCAGGGAAAAATATCAAGAGTTTTCCGTGGTTAAAAATCAACCCAAGATGACACCCCGAGTGACTTTATTGGGAAAAATGAATTCTTGGCTATTTAACCTGCCGCGTAATCAACAGCAGCAACAATGTCATGACTATATTGAAGCAATTAAAAATTACTTCAATGATATATACATTCTTATCTGTGATAAAGATTTAGCTTTGTCTGCTACTGAAGAAAACATAGATAATTATCTTGAGCTTATGGTCTTAACATTTGAAGTGGGGGTGCAAAAAGAAATTTGTTCGCTGTTGGGTAGAACTTATTTAACCACAGCTGAAGAGCCCCCAGTACAAACCACAACAACTTGGGCTGTGGTTTGATCTAGTATCCTTTCATCGAATTTCGTTTTTGTAGGCGAAATACTTATTGAGATTAAAGTGAGTATAATTGTTGGTGTGAGCTGGTTTATCACGCATGGAATAACCAATCCAGGCTTCCATAAGGGTGGTATCGTATAATGCACTGATAAATGTATCATCATTACCAACAGTTTTTGCAACCTCTAAACCCGTATCCTTATCGAAAGACTCTGACTTGGACTGCAATACGTTATAAAAGTCATGCATAAGAAACTCTTCAGGCACACCGTTTACTTTACGTCCCACCATATCCGTCCAATAAACTGCGCCTTTTATTGGTTGATAAAATAAATATTTGGGATCATCATACAATACCAAATTTAAGTCAGGGGATTCATCATCACTATATGCATGAACAAATCCCGGTCCCATAAAAAGGAGCTGTAACGAATCTTTCTTTTGTAAGGGGTCGGAAATGATTACAAAATGTGAAGTAGCGGGATGGTTCATCCTAATTAAATCGGTTGCTTCTTTTGCAGTTTGAGTATAAGCCAGAACCAATTGGATCAAATTTTTAATAGGAAGACCGCTGTTACTAAAGCGTCTATAAAAAGGCCCGCGACTTTGACTGAAAGCCACACCATGTTCATTAATACCTGTGGTCACGCCACCGGTTATATTGCACATAAAATCTATTGAGGCATAACTATTGCCTACAGGCTTACCTTGATTATCTTGTGGAATACGAACCAATAATACGGGTATGTAATTCATGTTCATATTTGGGTAGTAGTCCAAATCCCGTATTTGATAAGTATGACCCCGAGTATAAGGGGGTTGTGCCGCAAATAACGTGCATTCTTGCTCGCCAAGCTCAATTAAGGTTAAAAATTTTTCTAAAATCATCGGTTCAAGAAAGGGATAACCTGCTTCGCGACATCCGGCATAAATTCCAGCAAATTCCATGATGCATTCAGTAGGTAGTAAGGGTAAAAACTTGTGCACGGCTTCTTCTAATTCTTGGTTAAAAACTTCTCGTTGCTTTTTTAGATAAATAATCACTTTCCGTTTTACACTAAAATAAGTGCTGGTTACCTCATCTACTAATTGCTTGGCATACTCTCTACCGAGGAGATAGCCCATATCATAGTAAGTACCACTTAGGGTAATAATATGGGATTTTCTTCCGTCGGTGATAAACTGTTCGCTACGAATAAAGCGATTAGGAGATTGTTTATCCGAAATATCTTTTGTTAGCGGTATTCTTTTTTGTAGTAATTCGTTTAAATATGGTTCCATCATCATTCTCCCTTTTAAACTAAATTATCGATCCCGCATTAAATATCTGGCTATAGCTGTAATGGTTAAACAGGGATTGGATGCCCCTTGCGATGGCCAAATTGCCGGATCAGTGCAATGAAGATTTTTATAATTCCAAAAGGTTCCCCGTTCATTAACCAAACCATTTGGCGGTTCTTCACTCATTACCAACCCACCTCGTTCGTGATAACTCATGCCCGGGGGTTGAAATTCTATTTTTTGGAGGCTGCCGCCCAGTGCTGTGGCAATTTTTTTTGCTTTAGTTGCCATTGCGGAAAATGTTTCTATATCGTGTGGCGTATGCTGATAATATACTTTATAGCCCAAAGTAGAATTATCCAGAATAACACGATTATCAGGGTTAATTTCTGCAACACCGAACCCGTAGAGGAGCAGATATTGGGTGTTTTTATGCCAATCAAGCCACACCGTCGCATAATTATTATCATACCAAGTCTCGCCTAAAGGACCATGAATCTCAAAAAGATACGGTTCATCTAAAGCAGCAGTCGCATGTAAATAAACGGGCGCAGTTAAAGGTTGCCTTAAGCGAATCAATCCCTTACAAAAAAGATGTTCGCTTATTCCCGTCCCAGGTTGATGTTCTAATTTTAAGTTAGAATTAAGCACCAGTTGGTTCGAACGCAAAGCGCCGCATGCTAACACATAATGCTTCGCCCGCAAGCGTACTTCATGAGATTGAAGCCGATCTTCCAGGACTAAACTTGTGATATGACCTTGACCTGCCTCCAGGCGGATAGCTTGCATATCGCATAATAGATGAATTCCTTTAGATTGGATGTCCGCAGTAAAGTATTTGCTTGATAATAACCTACTGATGCCGCTGAATAACAAATGCGGTAAACGGGAGTTTCCTGCATAAGCATCGACTGCCAAGGGAGAGGGTTCTAAATTAATGGTGCTTTCTTGCCCCATTTTAATTAAATTTTCTTGTTCTTGATTATGAAAAAAATGACGATTAACACCAAGGTGTCGTTCAGCCCATTCATAATCTTCTTTTAATTGATTTGCAGCAATAGGCCAGGTTTCAAAATCACTATCTAAAAATCGTGGACTATGTCCTCCCCAGAATAAGGTTCGCCCTCCAGCAACCGTCCAGGTTTGGCTCGGAAATTTTTCCTGGTTTTGATTCTCCCACTCACTATAACTAGAATAGCTAGAACTCACAGGTTTTAATAATTCCGGATTATAATGTAGTGAAGTTGAGCCCACATGATCCGTAAGTGCCAGAGGTCCTGCTTCTACAACCAGAATGTTATATCCCTGTTCTGCCAAGGTAATGGCACTACTTGACCCTGCGGCGCCACTACCGATAACAATATAATCAAATTCAATTTCATGACACGATGCCACATTGATTTCGAATATTTTTTTAAGGTTGTTCATACTCATTCCGTTCTGCATGAATTTTAAGAAACGCGTTGACGATATCTTCTTCATCTTGAGGGGTAAGATTTGACGCTATCGCTAACTTTAAACTACGATGCGCCAAATCATCGCAGTTGGGTAGACTTCCTTTGCTGTAGGATAATTCTTTCGCGAAGGTATTTAGGGGATGAGTCCAAGGAAAGCCGTCAGCAGAGTTGGAACTCTTGTGAACCAAACTGGGAGTATTGTAATACCAATAAAAATTCACATCGCCTAAAACGACGGTGGCGACACTACCAGCAGGACCAGTAATTCCTTCTTCGATTAAGCGTTTGACATAGTAACGACAGGTGTCTTCATCCGGTAATGTAATGATCAAAAAAGCTCCACTATCCCCATCGGGATCGGGAACTTGACGAAAAGTAAATCCAGCTAAGTGTTGAATTTTTTCTTTTATGCGATATTTTGAGTCGTGCATTGCCCCAACAATACGGGGCAGTTTTTTTAATTGTACCCATGCTACGGCACCTGTTAACTCAGACATACGGGCGCCTACGCCCCAGAGATAAATGTCAGAATTTGAGGAGTCTAGGCGACCTTTTTCATTACGGGCATAACCTAAATCGTGGATAGCAAAACAACGTTGGTACAGTTCTTCATTATCGCAAACAATCATTCCCCCTTCACCAGAAGTCATATTTTTGTTTAACTGAAAACTATAAATTGCTATGTCACCAAAAGCACCAGCAGCTTTGCCATGTAAAGTCGCGCCAACCGCTTGAGCACAGTCCTCCAATACTTTTAGATTATTTTTTTGGGCGATCTGCATAATTTTATCGATATTCCCCATAGCGCCACTCATATGAATGTAGAGAATTACTTTTGAGCGCGAATTGATTTTTTTCTCTAAATCTTCTGCGGACATACAAAAGGTCTCATCAATGTCGACGAGTCTTGGGATTGCCCCAGTTCTAACAATAGCACTCGCACAGCTGACCCATAGATACCCTGGAAGTAAAACCTCATCTCCAGGCCCCACACCAAGCGCACTGAGCGAGATATACAAAGCGGTGGTACCACTACTGACGGCTAAAGCACGTTCTCGCCCCACCATTCGGCGGAAATTCTCCTCTAAATGAGTAACCATATTCTGTAAATCATCCCCGTAAAAGCGAAACAGGCTTTTCGCACGCAGGACTTTATTTACTGCCTCAATCTCTTCTTCATCGATGAAATGGGCTCCTGGAAGTTCCCAGGGAAGTGGATAGGAGCGAATCGGTTTACTCATATAATCTCCTCGCGTTCAAAATAATCTTGCAATATTGCTAATATTCCGTGTGCATGATCGTAAGGGCATACATTTTTCACGTAATGTTTCAGATTTGTCGTCGCGTTGTCTACAGCATAACCGTGAGTACAACTTTTTAATAAAGCGAGATCATTTTCGCTATCGCCAAAAGCAAAGGTATTTTTTTTATGGATTTTGAATTTTTTAATCAGATATTGTGCTACTTTTTCTTTGCCGCTAGTAATCGGTATAAAATCAATGTCATAGGCGTTCTCTGGATCTCTGATATTATGATTGCAGCGGCTAATGATTACTTTTACATTGTATTTATAAGCCAGTAAATTAATGAGCCTAAGATCAATTCTTTCAGAAAGAGTCGTTTCTTGCGCCGCCTGAGTATAATAATAATAGCTTTCTTTAAGAGGATTATCACTGCGTTTTTCACGGACTAAATGTATACCCCTTTGATCAAGAATACGAACAATTTCATTTACTACATCTTTGTTAAATGTTTTTAAATGGAGATCGTTCCAATGTTTATCCTGAAGAAAATTATTATTGACACAATGATGATAAATATCCGTGCCAAACCCCACAGCGACAAAATCAGGTAGTTGCCTTATTTCTAGGCTTTCTAATTTGCGTTGAGTTTCTGCCAGATTGCAGCCGGTGATGATTCCGTAATTGAGTTTATAATATTCTTTTAGATTGTTTATGTAGGACTCAAGCTCATGAAACCACTTATGTTCGCGATCATTGTGATCGAAAAGAGTTTCATCTAAATCAAAAAAAAGGATGTACTTATTTTCTTCCCAAGAGTTTATCGCTGATATACTTACCGTCATACAAATAACCTTAGTAACAACTTTACCATATGTGTGAATAATAGGCTACAAGAGCAAAACTTACACATTTCTTTGCTGTTTTTTATCTCTATTTGCATTTCTTTGAAATCATTGCTTTGCTGCTGCTCAAGAACTTGCAATGAAATAAGTACTATAGCAATACAAATTGCCCTGCATTTATTTAATTTATTAAATCGTTTGTATTATTTATTGGGTCGATAGACGAGTAAACAGCACACCTGCAGATTTTTTATGAACAACTTTCACCAGTTGTTAATTAGAATGCGGGGAATTTTCTGCGGAGAGCGGTCTCAATATGGCACAAACGGTAGGTGATGCTATAAATTTTAATACAGCACTTTATAATAAAAACATAGAAGTTCGGATCCTATTCACTATGTAAAGAGTGAGTCCACAACAATGCATATTTAGATTTGATTTAAACAAGTATTTCGCTCACAAGAATTAGTTAATTTAACATAATTGAGTAAAACACGATTTTATATTTACCCAGGATATGTAAATTTGCTTCGTATGATACATTGATTTAAATAACTGGGTGTCGTTAACGCGGGAATAAACCCTTATTGATTCTATTGTGCATTTTGTTAACTAATTGCTTTATTCAGGCCATTTTCATGTAAAGGCAGATTGTAGAGATCCACGTTATATCGCTTCAGTGTTTTACCCACAAAACCCTGGCTTAGATAGTCTATTGCCTTTGAGGATAGCGTACAACTTACTTTTTCCCGTAAATATAGAATGAGTTGCTTGACTGCCATCAGTTGCTCACACAGTTGGGCATCTAGTTCTGGCTTGCATGCAAAAAATCTAGGATGCTGCTTACACTTGTACTCAATTAGGCTCTCTATGGTGTTTACGTAACCCTCGAGCTTTATCGCACATTGACTTCTTTGGTCTGCGATAATGAGATTATTTAATTTAACGTATTGCACAATTGAATCTAAATACTCTTTATACTTATCTAATTGACCTTCAATTTCCATAAAACTCGCTTTAGCGAGTTCACTTCTTAACAACTGAGAAGCTAAGTGCTCTTTGCCCTCATAGGCAGAGATAAGGGGTAAAATATCAACAACCAACCCAAGAGAATCCTGATTTGGAAATAAGCTATTGGCCTGAGGGTCTTGGATAATCTTTTGATAAGCCATGTTTTGTAAATGAAGTATTTGGCTATATGTTGATTTTTTTAAAACTTTAAATAGAACGCTTTTGAATAAACCATTTATTCTAGACAGTTCATCATCCTGATTCGTATCCACCACAATATACTTAAGTTCAGTGCAATCTGTAAATTTATCTTGCCCAATCGTCGCACCTTCAGGAAGTTGTATTGTAGTGAGATTGGTGCACCCTATAAATGCATGACAACTTATAGTTATATCCTTACGAGGTAAACATAACGTTCTAAGTTCTGTACACCCTCGAAATGCCTCATATTCAATATAAGTTACGGTATCTGGAATTATAAAGTAACCCTCTTTGATATCATCGTTGCTGACGGATATAATTTGACTTCTATCTTTTGATAACTGCATACTAAGCCTAAAACACAAAAAAACCATAAAGCGCAACGATAGCACATTTTGATCAAAATAAAATTATTTCAACCTTTGTCCTGCGAATTTTCCCTTAAGCTAAAAAGCAGTAAAAAGTGTAAATTTTAATCTTTTGGGTTTATCAGATCTATTTTACCTAATTTATGTGTAATGGTTTTTATTTGCTCAAATAGGGCGTATGAAAGACTTAATTGAAATATTAAAACAAAATGATTACGAAATTAACTAAATGGCTCAAGGAAGGGAATTACACGCTTGACTCAAAGTTCAATCATTGTTCCCTAACGATTTGGATACTCTTATATGGAAATTTAATGACATTAAGCTATTTTTAGAGCAGAAAGGTTCTTTGGGGAGCGATTTAATAATTACATTATAAAGAAAATACTGAGTAATGACTATACTCCAACTCATCTTATGATAATAGTGATTTTTATCAGACTTATCTTGCTCCAAGCACTCAGTCTAATGAAACCAATGATTCAACACTAGAAAAATTGCCACCTCAAAGTATCTCATTAACCGCTATTGGTCTTTATAAGAACAACAATAATAGCGATAGTAAAAAACGAAAACAGCGCGAAGAGACTCAAGATGTTGTCACAGAACAATCGCCATGCAAAAGATTTAAAAATGAGTAACGATTAGCATAACACCCCTGTGTTCGCTGAGCACCGGGGTCTGTTTTATGAAAAACACGGAACTTATTTAAAGTAACGCTTTCTTGTAGGCGAAATACTTGTTTAAATTAAAGTGTAAAAATGCATTGTTGTGGGCTGGCGTCTTACGTGTGGCATAGGCAATCCAGGCTTCCATTTTGCTTGTATTATAAAGCGCTGTAATGAAGGTAATATCATTACCTACGGTTTGTGCAATATTGAGACCATTCTCTGCAGAAAATTTCCCTGCATTCTGAGTTAACAACTGATGAAAGTCTTTCATAAAAAAATCTGCAGGTGCGTTGTTTACTCGTCTATCGACCATATCGGTCCAATAAACAATACCATCCATGGGTTTATAAAATCTAAGTTGTGGATCCTCATAATGAATGAGCGATAAATCGGGTTGCTCGTCATACTCATAGGCATGATGAATCGCAGGTCCCGTAAACAAAAGTTGTAATGAATCTTTACGCTGTTTGGGGTCGGAAATAATGACAAAATAAGCAGTAGCTGGAGGATTTTTTTGTATAAAAGACCTGGCGGCTACAGCGTTATCGGTTTTACTTAGTACTTGCTGGATAAGACTTTTAATGGGCATACCTTGATAACTAAAACGCTTCAAAAAAGGACCACGACTTTGACTAAACGCAACACCATGTTCATTAATTCCAGTAGTCACGCCACCGGTGATGTTGCTTAAAAAATCAATCGATGCATACGCATTATCAATCGGCTGCCCGTGCGCATTTTGTGGGATACGAATTAATAGGGTAGGGATATAACCCATGGAGATATTTTTATAGTAGTCCAGGTCTCGCATTTGATAGGTATCACCCAGAGTGAACGGGGGTTGGGCTGCAAAAAGTGTGCACTCTTGTTCTCCCAATTCAATGAGAATGAGAAATTTCTCTAAAAGTTGTGGATCGCTAAAATTACATCCAGCTTCTTGACATCCTGCATAGATACCGGCAAACTCCATACGGCATTCATAGGGTATTTGCGGTAAGAATTTGTGTAAAGAAGTTTCTAATTCCTCATCAAAGTTTTTATCTTTGCGCAAAAAAATGGCGACTTTTCGTTTAATGCTTTTATAACCTTGGGTGACCTCGTCAACTAGTTGTTTCCCCAATTCTCGTCCAAGCAAATAACCCATATCATAATAGGTGCCACTGACAACAATTAGTTTGGCATCCCTACCATCTGCTTTAAATGATTCCATTTTAATAAATCGTTGAGGTGATTGACCAACAAAATTATTTATTGTTTCCATTGATTACCTCTTGCTACATATAAAATCAGAATTTTCAGCATTAAAATTATTTGAACCGCCTGCAATTGGTATTGAAAGGCACGGTTATAGGAACTTTGCTTCTTGAAATTTTTGTTGGGATGATAGTTTTCAGATAAGCCAGTCTTGGGGATTGAATTCGAAATCTGAAACATCAATTTACGGAGATTTTTTTTAAAAAAATAGGTGCAGAAAAGAAGCGACACGAATACAACTATAACAAGTACAACCATTTCAACTCAACTAAGTTTTAAAAACCAGACTAGGATAATGTTTAAATATTAGACTATAGGCACAAATATTGCATAGTTATTTTAGAAGTGCACTATTTTTGAATGTTGATCTATTCTTAGACTATAGAAATTCATTGGATTCTATTATGACGAGAGAAATTTTCACCCAAAGATTAATCTTGCGCGAAGTTACTGATGCAGATCATCAATTTATTATGGATATGCATCTAAACCCGCTCATCACCGAATACTTATATGGTGACTGGAGCGAGGAATATGTCCGAGGTTGGTTGCATATGATGCAGCAGCGAGCGAAAGAGAGTTTGCAGATCTGGCTTGTAGAAGAGAGGCAGCTACATACACCTATTGGCTTTATCGGTGCAGATTCCCCCCCATGGCAGGCGTTTTTTTGTCCATGCATCGAAATTGGCTGGCGTTTTATCCCCGAATCCTGGGGGCATGGGTATGCAGTTGAGGCCGCACAAGCAGTCATTGATTATTTATTTAAAGAACAAAGAATACCTAAAGTAGTTGCTTTCGCTTCAGAGGGAAATAAAAAATCATTTAAAGTGATGGAAAAGTTGGGGATGATGAAAGAAGAACAAAGTTTTTTAAACCCGGATATACCGGCAGAACATCCTTTAGCGCGATGTCTTGTTTATACTTTATACAATAAAGAGCTGGATAATCCTGCAAAAAATTAGATTTAATTTACTTATCGCAGGATCATTAAACGATTTTAGGCTGCCATTGCTTTTACACGTGCAGAAAGACGGCTTTTCAGACGCGCTGCTTTGTTCTGGTGAATCAGCCCTTTACCCACAGCTTTATCGATAATGGGTTGTGCTTTAGCATAAGCAGCGGTTGCTGCAGCTTTATCACCAGTGTCTACTGCTTTTAAAACGTTTTTAACGAAAGTACGTAACATAGAACGTGCGCTGGCATTGTGTTTACGCAGTTTTACGTTTTGGCGGGCGCGTTTAATCACCGATTTAATATTTGCCACTTAAAAATCTCCAATCATTCAGACGGTACAAAAAAAGGGTAATCTTGCACAATGAGTGAGATTTTGTCAATACAAATCTATCACTACAGTATTATCACCGCATTATCAGTACCGTATTGTCAATACAATTCTTAACTTAAAGGGTGGGTTCAGCAAGAATTTAGGTATATCATTACCCGCAATGTATCCAAAGTTCTATTATAATGACTGCACTGAAGAATGAAATGATTGTAAAACGTCAAAGCTTACTCCGATCCACCTCATTAGTTTCATTGATGACCTTTATTTCACGAATTATGGGTTTTATTCGGGATATGGTTTTGGCCAATTTTTTTGGTGCTCAAGCGGGAATGGATGCTTTTTTTGTTGCTTTTCGTATCCCAAATTTTATGCGGCGTTTATTTGCGGAAGGGGCTTTTTCACAAGCTTTTGTCCCCGTGCTTGCCGAATATCAAAAAAACCGTAATCCTGAAGATGTACGTGTTTTTATCGCGCGGGTTATGGGTTATCTAAGCGTTGTCTTATCGTTCATAACGGTCATAGGGATTATTGCGGCACCCGTTATTGTCATGCTGTTTGCCCCCGGTTTTAGCCACGACGGCACCCGGGCCTTATTGACTACAGAAATGCTGCGTATCACCTTTCCTTTCTTAATGCTGGTCTCTCTAACAGCAATGTTTGGTGCCATTTTAAATACTTATGGGTATTTTGCTATTCCGGCATTCACACCGGTTTTATTGAATATCAGTATGATCCTCGCTGCATTTTATATTTGTCCTAATTTACCGGTACCTGTGGTCGGTTTGGCTTGGGGAGTGCTTATTGCCGGAATTGTGCAGTTATTATTCCAGCTCCCGTTTTTACATCGACGCAGTTTGTTGGTGAAGCCGCAATTTACGCGTAAAGACGAAGGCGTCGCACGGGTAATGAAACTGATGATCCCGGCACTGTTTGGTGTTTCCATAGCGCAATTAAATTTAATGGTTGACAGTATTTTTGCATCGTTCTTGCAGGTGGGCAGTGTATCCTGGCTTTATTATACGGATAGGTTAACTGATTTTCCTCTTGGTGTATTTGGTGTTGCTATTGCCACCGTGATCTTGCCGCATTTATCAAGACGCCATGCTGAGCAAAGTCAAGAGCACTATTCACAAGCCCTGGATTGGGGAATCAGAACCATTTTACTTATAGGCATTCCGGCAAGTATTGGGTTGTGTGTTTTTTCCATGCCGCTTATCGTCAGTTGTTTTGCTTACGGAAAATTTCACCTAAATGATGTGCTGCAGACCCAAAAAAGTTTAATAACACTGAGTATCGGCGTGCCTGCCTTTATGCTCGTTAAAGTTTTAGCCTCTGGATTCTATGCGCGTCAAGATATTAAAACGCCCGTTAAAATTGGGGCATGGGCCATGCTCGTGAATACCATCCTCTGTGCAATTTTTATTAAATTTTTAGCACACGCGGGCTTAACGCTCGCCTCAGCTCTGGCAGGCTATGTTAATTGTGGTATCTTACTGTTCTTGTTAATAAGAACAAAAGTATACTCACCATCGCCAGGGTGGTTTAAATATAGTGTACAATTAATATGTGCAAATACTGTGGCCGCTCTTTATTTACTGGCTGTTCGTGGCACCGTAGAATACTGGTTAGCGCATTCTCCGTCTCTACGCCTGGCTTTACTATCAGCCCATGTCGGTGCAGTTGTGATAATTTATCTACTCGTACTCGGTATAACCGGCTTAAGACCCGCGCATTTTCGAGGACAAATGAAGGATTAATATGCAAGCAGAACAATTCTTTGTAATGGGTCAAACCCATGCCGTACCCATCTATTTAATTACTGACGAGCAGTGGGCGCAACTAAGTACTGAATTTTCAGCAAAAGTACGGAATCAGGTAAGTTTGCAAGAATTTACTTGCAAGAATAATGAGCTATGCATTATTCAAAATGAAGATGGTTTGATCGACAAGATTTATATCGGGTTTGCGCCAACCACAAATCCTGCTCAAATCATCGCCATGGCAGCACTTACTCTACCTGCAGGTATTTATCAATATCAAGGGGAGTTGACCGAAAGTGTTGCATTGTTTTGGGCTTTGGCACAGTACAAGTTTGAACGGTACAAGACCCATGCGCACAAACCCCGGCAATTACTTGTGCCCGAGGATTTATATAAATCCCTTCTAAACAGTACAACTGCTCATTTTTTAGTTCGTGATTTAATTAATACCCCAGCTGCAGATATGGGGCCAGAGCAATTAGCCCAAACAATGAGCCAGATGGCTCAAAATTTCAATGCTGAATTTAAAGAGTGGGTGGGTGATGATTTATTAGACAATAACTTCCCCGCTATTCATGCAGTAGGCCGTGCGGCAGCGCAAGTTCCTCGTTTATTATCGTTAAGCTGGGGCGTACCTGGTCATCCCAAGATCGCTTTAGTGGGTAAAGGCGTGTGCTTTGATTCAGGTGGCTTAGATATCAAATCTGCTTATGGCATGCGGATCATGAAAAAAGATATGGGAGGCGCGGCCCATGCGTTGGGTTTGGCAATGTGGATTATGCAGCAGAATTTACCCGTTTGCTTACAGGTTTTAGTGCCAGCCGTAGAGAATGCAATCGGCCCAAACTCTTTCCGGCCGGGCGATATCCTGACCATGCGTAATGGTTTAACAGTGGAGATACACAATACGGATGCTGAAGGAAGATTGATATTGGCTGATGCTTTGTCGCTTGCTGATGAACAGAATCCAGATTTAATCATTGATTTTGCAACATTAACAGGTGCTGCGCGTACTTCTGTAGGTACTGAGATTTCTGCTTTATTTACTAATGACGACGAGATTGCGCATGCAATCATCGCGGCAGGGCACGAAACTTCGGATCCCATTTGGAGGCTGCCGCTTTATCAGCCCTATGATGAATATTTAAAGTCAAATGTAGCTGATATGGCTAATTGTAGTGATCATCCTTATGCCGGGGCAATTATAGCGAGTTTATTTTTAAAACGTTTTCTAAGACCTGATGTATCTTGGGTGCATTTTGATATCATGGCTTGGAGTGAACGCAATAAGCCAGGAAAACCTGAAGGGGGTGAGGCCATGGGTTTACGGGCGATGATGCATTTTCTTCTAAGTCGTTATCAATAAGGAGATTTACATGCTTGTAACTTTTTATTCAAAAGCTTATGAAGATATAACTTATTTTGGTGAAATTGCTAAAACATTGATTCACATGATGGGACACAGTGGCGCAATTCCCGGTGCTATTAAGGCTCAGGATCTACCAGCAGCATTAGACAGTCTTCGCCATGAATTGCAGAACTCCAAGGCAGCTGATGCAGAGGATGATAATGCCGTTGGATTAGCAAAAAGAGCGGTTCCTTTAATTAATTTAATACAAGCAGCCATTAAAAAAGATTGTGATATTCTGTGGGATGTTTAATATTTAGTAAAGGTACCCATCCTTCTTGTACTTCTGTACTCTATGAAAAAATCATCGGAAATATAAAAGCCCCGATGATTTGTAGTTTACTTAATGGGATGGGTAAAAAGCTCATATCCTTGAGCTCGATATTGACGATAATGCTCACGACTTAAATTTTTAGCTTGCTCATCCCCGGATACAATTTCAATCACGCGTTTAAATCGTTGATGAAATTCTGGAATCGCACGGCTTAAATTTAACAAAATATCATTAAAACCTTTAGGTTCAGCACCATAGCCAATTTGTACAGGAGGTGGGGGCTTGGGGCCCTCACCTTGCAAATTATGCGGGATGAAACTTTCTTCTTTAAAAGTCCATAACAGCTCGTCGATGGTCTCTGCATCTTTTTGATGATCACAGTGAACATAAACCGTATGGCCGCGAATGTAGGCTTTTTCAATGAGTCGACACGCAATTAACCAGCGTGCCTGCGGATCATGTTGTTCTAATAAATAAAAATCAATGCGTAGAGAGGGCATCACGAATCAACTGAATGAGTAAAGGAACAGGACGGCCCGTAGCATTACGTTTTTTGCCAAAAACCCAGGCAAC
>ERZ778028.2182-NODE-2182-length-15345-cov-6.182930_pt1 | contig 15345 bp, 19 predicted proteins | sample MGYA00375758_ERZ778028 | MGnify/ENA primary metagenome ERZ778028 (study PRJEB29350, sample SAMN05389828) | bioreactor metagenome | isolation source: Thiocyanate bioreactor | place: South Africa: University of Cape Town | collected 2014-03-17 ... | reverse complement strand
TTCGTAGGAATACATGAACTACCTTCTAGTAGTCCAAGTTTTAGTCCGCACCCCCTCAACAGCCAGCGGGCTCTTCTGAGCGCCCTCCTCCCCCTCGGGATGGCAAAAGCGCCTTTTTGCTCAAGTGCGAAGCACTCACGAGTGAGAAAAGCGGTTGAACTCAACAGTCGGTTGTAGGGGGCAGAGCGCACGCAGCCTGACCCCGCTTTCGGGCGGGGCATGTAATCCAAACAAATCACACTTTTTGCCCTCGGTCCTGCGCGATATACTTGCAAGGCCACCCCTGGGCGCGCGCCGCTTGCGGCGTTGGGGGTCTATTGAGACCATGGCCTGATCACCATTTACAAACCCTCGATCCTCTTTCTGGACCGGTGGAGCTTTGCGAATGCGCCCTCCCAAGCTTTGGCCCGAAAGCGCCAAGGCAGCTCCATCGTGAATGAAGGAGTTCGAATGAAGTTGTATGTCAACGATGGCGCCGTTTTTGCCGCCAATGTCAACCTTAGCCAAGCTGCCAAGAAGGCAAAATCCCTGAAGTACGTCGAAACCGTTGAGGAGGGCGAGAATCTGATCGCCCAGCTGCTCGGACACCGCGACTTTTTCGAGGTGCGACATCTCGCCAAGAAGGGCGCAGCCAGCCGCAACATTGCGCACCTCGACGAATTTGCTATCTACGACCTGTTGCACAAGAAGTCCGTGACCAAGGGCGAACCGTTCCCTAGCGATCTGCCCCGCCAGTTCAATCGTCCCTGGAAGGATCAAGCCCTGCAGCTTCTGGATGTGGCGCTGGCCAACTGCAAGCCAGACGAACTGGATTTCGTGGCTCTTATGGGTAGTCCTGGATCTGGCAAGACGATCCTCGCAAAAGCCCACAGCCTCAAGACAGGTGGCTACTTCATCGACGCGGACCTGTACGCGTGGTGGGCAAAACTCTCACCTCCGCGTAACGTTGCGCCGGCAAACTATCTGGACCGCCCAGCGAAAACGCCCACAACGACCGGCACCAACGCGCGTTTCGTTGCTGCCCGCGAGTGGCAGGCAACCGGTATGGACCAGCGCACCGAGGCCAAGGCCTCAGGAGTCTTTCGTGTCCCTGAACTCGGCTTCCCGATGGATGAGATTGAGGTCATGGAAAGCAATTCTCCGGCTCGGGCACTGGTGCGCAGCAGCCCAACGGTGATCGCCTTCGGGTCTCTAGATGCCGTACAGAAAGCTCTTGACAACGCTTGGCATGCGTACATGGGCGACCCAGCCAAAACCGCCCGTCTGAACTGGGGTGTAGCCCACGTGGTTTGCTTGGACGACATGACAACGCACACGCTGCGCCGTAAGTCGGGATAAGCATTCTGGGGGTCCGGCATATGCCCGAGCCCCCTCCTCAGCTCCAAGGGTCCAGCTTCACTTAGCTGTCTGCCGCGTGCCTGATGAGCATGCAAACCGCCTTGTAGCTCTCCATCACCAGAAGCGTGCGGGCCCCTTGATGCACTCCGTGACCAGAGCAGGTTTCATTGAGCGTCAACTTCGTCTTCACACCCGCCGCGTAATTGGCGCTTGCCACATCGACCACCGTGGCGATCAGGTCCACCTGCACCAGCGCGCTACGCGGTACTACCAGGTCATCGCTGGAATCGTTGACGACAGTCAGGTCGATGCGGGGAGTCGGCATGTTGGGGCGCTGTCAGACCATCAAGGTCTTGCCAGTCTTGTTGGCCATATCGACCATGCTACTTGATGGCCCTGAAGGAAGTCACACACGGGCATGCCCTGGCGCTCCCCCGAATAACACACGGGCCCATGGCCCGCAGTCTCACTTTCCGGTTGCTGGAACGGGTGCATAAACGCAAACCAGAGGCCGGAGGAAAGTGAGCCCGTTGAACAGATGACAGTGGCAACTCTCGGGGATGTGGCCATCATCTCCGACGGGGGGGAGCAGTATCTACGCGCAATCAACACAAAGGGCATGAACCGCGACACGCTGGCAGACAACTTCATTGGTGCAATCCAGGCTGAGCCTTCACGGCATCCCCTGACCTTCCAAAACCCATATCCCGGTGGTCATACGCTGGCTTGTCTCGCAACACACGACTGTTTGCTGAGCCACGTTGTGCTTTTCGGGGTCTTCTACGCCACGTTCATAACGCGCAATCCATCGGGTTATGGCGGCGACTCCAGGGTGTTCTTCATCAACCCGGCATCTAGGGAGGACAACGCCAGCGACTTCAGCCGCGAGGTTGCCGCAGGGCGAATCAAGGGCTTGGGGAGACCTACTTCGCCCAGCGCTTGATGCGGGCTACCAGTCGCGCGATTTCTGGAGGCTCCAGTGGCATTGAGGGAGCAAGTTCGAGACACCTTTCAAGGGTCACATACCCTCGACGCAAGAGCCCCGTGCAATACTCCTGATCCTTCGGCCTGGCTGCAGCCGCCTTCGACATGAAAAGGTCTTCAACGTCCAAGCACCAGCCAATGAAGCTGTCGGTATTCCCGTTCTGCACCTTCCATAGCCGTTCCTCCCACCCCTGGGGCAGGACTGCAGTCTCTGGGCCCACGCCTTGGGCATAAAACCCGTTCGCAAGGTGAAACTCGGAACCCTCGCCCAGCACCCCTTCGATCTTCTCCGCAAGCTCAGGCGCGTACCTGGGATAAATGTCAGCCTCTGCAGACATCTTGAACTCGGGGTCTGGGTAGGGAATCTTGCCCAGAATGGACTGGCTCCCGATCACAACGAATTCGTACTCTTCGGTGATCGCACCGCTCGCCCGGATCAGATGCTCCAGTTCGTGGCGATTCATGGAAGGGGCCCTTCCGCACCGAGAACAATCCCCTTCTTGAGAGTTGAAACATGACTCAAGATGCTTTCGCGATCCTCTTTCGAGAGCAACGTGGGCAAAGGAGACGCCTGGCGTAGCTCCTGCGCATGTCTCGAACGGCCCAAAACCTTGCTCCACTTCTTCGCCATGAGGATCTTGAGCCACTCTGCGTAAAGGGTGTGCGAATGCGTATTGCCACTTTTCATCCAGCGATTAACAGTCTCCTTGGCTTCCTCGATCAGCTCGGGATTGGCCCGCACCCGCTCCACCGCCTTTTCGTGAAGAACCAGGCTCAACAGATCCTGCGCCTGATGCCGCTTGTTGTCCGCGCTGACCATGATTTGAACCTGAGGCGCTGGTCGATGTGACCGGGCCGCCGCCGTACCAGGCTGCGCTGGATAAACCATATCTCCCGCCAAAAATGCCAAGTCAGCGGCCACGCCTAGAACACCCATCACCCGCAGATAGGTGCCCATGGATGGGCCTGGATCGCCAGCTTCCACCGAAGCGAGTGTCATGCGGGAAATGCCAGCGCGTTCAGCCATCTCGACCGTGGTGAGCTTTCGCGCCTTGCGCAGTCGGCGCAGGCGATCACCCAGCTGCAATAGCAACTGCCGGTGAAGGACGAGAGAATCAGAAGGATCGGGTTTCATTTGGCTAGAATTTTATACAAACTAACTATCAATGTCCATATTTCTAGCCACATGAAAAGGCGCGACCACATAGCTAATGCGACGACAAAGGCTCCTGCTCAATCAACCTTTTGTCATGACATACCAACGCACATGGCCCTCAGGCGGCTGGGGCGCGTCTGGTAACTCGACTGCAGCCACAAGGCGCTGGACCAGCCACATGACCTTCCGGCCCGAGCAAGAGGACCCTTGGCAAGCTTATCCACCACACCATCGTCCCGAATGCCCAAAAGCGGCTGCGGGCACCGCACTGAGCCCCCAACCATGGCGATCTGGGTTCCCAGCGAAGATCGCCCTTGCCCTGCCCTTATCCATGTGGGGCCTCACAAAGATGGCCTCGAAGTCCTCCACAGCCTTCGGACTTGGGGCCATGCGCGTAACGGGCACCTGCGGCTGTGGGCCCGACACAGAGGTACCACAAATGGCCGTCCAGCAGCGCAACGGCAATAGGGATGGCCAGATGCATCTCTGCCCGTAGTTCCCGCTTTTCATGGCATCACGAGAACGTCGCCAATCCGAAAGGACGTGGGCGAAGGTCAGGGACATGGATTCTCCGAATCGGGTGCGGTCGGCTGGCGGTACGTGAGGGTTTGTTTCAGGGGTGCGCGCAATCAGGCATAGGGGTGCCAGGGACACCCCGCATCACCTGCGTGCTCACGCGGTACTGCGCGCCGCGCTTGGTCGTGAGCACAGGGGCGTAGCTGTAACCGCCGCTGTAGAAGCTAGATGGCAGTTCGGCCAGGGAGCCCCCGGCCCGCAGAGCGCTGAGAACCTGGTCGAGTCCAGCAGATTTCATTTGGTGGGGGCGCCACGCTCACCCAATCGTCCTCTACATGGGTATCCTTCGATGCGTCAGTCGTTGCTGGCGCCCCGTTCTGTGGGCCTCTGGGCTGCTTGATGACTCTTATTGCAATTCAATAGCCAATTCAAAGCAGTACGGCAGTTGCTTTGTCAATTTCGATGAAGGAACTGAACCAGCCCAATTCAGCATTTGGATAGCGTCCAATTCGGCATTCAACCCATTCACGGGCTTCCTCTGCTGGGCTCACTTGTCGCTAGGCTTGGGGGGCCTTAGCAGCCGGGACTGGCAAGCGGACGCGTCTGAGCATGTCCGCAATCACGATCATGCGGATGGAGCGCAGGAGCTGGCTTTGTGCGCCGACAGTTTCGCGGGTGGGCGTGCCGTTTGGCCCTGTGGCGTCGCGCATAGTGGCTTCCAGCTTGTCGGCGATGTCTTCTGCGGCCTTATCCAGCTTGCTCACGATCTTGCCGATCTCGCGCGCGGCAGTGACCTTGTTGAGCCCCAGCTCCATGCCGGTTTCAAGGAGCTTTTGGAAAGTCACTTCAGCAAAGAAGGTCGCTCCTGCAACGGGAGTGGCCAGCTTTTCGTTGGGCCAGACGGCATCGCCGTCGCTGTAGACCCGCGTGTGATACACCGCCGTACACAGGAGGTCGTAGAAGGGGGCCACTCGCTTACCCTCCTGATCCACCAAAAACGAGATGTTCTTCAGGTGCGAGTCCGAGTTGCCCACCATCGTGTTGAAGATGATCCAGCGGAACACCTCCAAGCGCGCCACCACTTTGTTTCGACACTGGTCGATGAGTTCGTTGAGCTTGGGGAGGGTGGCGCTCGTGTACTTGTTGAATGCAGGCTCATTGAGCAGCTGGATGCCGTCGAGCGCATGCACGCGGTCGGGTTCGATATGCCCAGGCGTGCGGTCGAAACGCTCGATGATGAACACTGGCTCCGGGAGGTACAAGTGCCAGACACTGGGCACGGTGAGCCCCAACCGAGCAGCCAGCAGCATGGTGAACGTTTCGTTGATCACTGAGTGCGGATAGCCCTCGGCCGTCGAATTCGGCTTGAGGATGTGGGTGGATGGCGTGCCTTTCAGGGGCTCGCTCAATTCCTGGCTCTTCGGATCAAAGAGAACCACCATCTTGTGCTGAGCCCCGGCCAGCGACATGCGCTTGGGGGCATCCTTGTTCAGAGACGCCCTCGGCAGGTTGCGGATGCGTTGAGACAGGTCTTCCCAAGTGAGCGGCTGCATGCCTTTTTCAGGCTGCGGTGCGCCCTCAGCCTGCAGCACCAGGGCCCCAGCCGACTCCATGCCCATGCGCTCCAGCATGCCGAAGGCATCCGCGGATTCCACGTTCACCTCTTTCGCCAGCACCTGGCGCATCAGCTCCTCGGGCAGCAGGTTGTCAAAAAACCATTGCACGGGCCGCGACGATGAGCCGTCCACCTGCCAGTCGGTGGATAGCGGAAGAGACGGGGCCAGAGGGAATGCGCCGGGGCTTGCCAACCAGGTGCCGGCATACTGGAACGCCCAGATGTTGTCGGCATCGCGCAGCGTGCCCACCAGTGCTCCGTTGATGAGGACTTGGAGCGTGCGGGTGGTCATTCACGCACCTTTTTGATGATCATTTTGTTCTCGGTGCTGGAAAGGAGAACCATGTTTGATTTGGGTAAGAAGTGCTCAAAGGCCCGCTTCACAGCGGATGCCTGCGAATCTGGCACCTCCAACAGCACCCGGATACCAAGCTCATCGAGCACCTTGAGCACGCGCCCGAACTGAATGGTGTCCTTGCCCTTCTCCAGGTCGCGCAGGAACACATGGCTTACCCCAGGCACATCCTCCTGACGAATACTGTTGACCTTGCGCATAGCGCGGATGGCCACACCGACGCTCTCAACTGACGTTACCTGTATCTGCATGTACACGCTCCTGAATCTCAATGATCGCTTAGGTTTAAGCCATTATGGACCCTGGAAGTAGTCAAACGCAACGATCTATTCGTTTTTGACCATCACCAGTGGGTTTGAGGCTTAAAACTAAGCGCACCATTCGATTCTGACCTTCAATACATCGTTGAAGCTAGTCTTCGAAGCGAGCGTTGCGAATTTCTAGGATAAGGCTAACGGCAAGCATCCCGGATGCCACCTCTGCGGGAGCTGGTAGCCTGTCATTCTCGAACGCCCCACAATGCTGTGCACCGTCGAATCGAGGAGACAGCGTGAAAGACTGGGGACACCTTTGATCTCGCGCGTCACATTTATCGAATGACGAGTAAGGCGCTCTTCCTAGATCCAGGTACGGTTCTTGTCCCGCTCGTAGGTAACTCTTAACGACTCCCTGCTCACTGTTGCTCAGTCATCGGGAACCAGTTTCTGATGTCGTCGTAATCCTGGTGAGCCCCAAGGATGACAACCGAATCGACGTGGTGTTCCTGGGTGTTCAGGTAAGGGACATTGATGGTGCTGCCCTCCACGAGCTGGCACAGCAATGCGTCCTCATCCATGTTCAGGAGAAGCCTGCATTGAAGGGGGCGGCTTGAGTAGATACCACAGACATCATCCTTCAGGAAGGTACAGGGCTTGCCAAACGCTTCCTGCGTCGCCGCCTTGTAGCTCTCGCTGTCCTCATCCACGTTGGCCATCGTGTACTTCCCTGCCAACGGGTTCATCGGCGCACCGGTTTCCTTGGCGATGACCAGTGCCTCGGCTCTGGAGATCATCACGGCGATATGGCAGCAATGTGAGCAACCCTTGCGGCATGCGGCCAACGGCGCAGCACTGCCCGTGACGCTATCAGCCGCCTTGCGCAGCCATGTCACCCGCTTGGCCACTGTGCCGGCCTTGGCAGCTTGGTCGAGGAGCCGGGATTCCTGCCTGCGATCCACACCTTTGAGCGTCTGCAGCTTGGCCTCCACGCGTTCGCGCAAGCCTTCCCATCGGCGCTCGATGCGCCCCATGACCTCGGGGGCGGAGGTTTGAACCTGCCCACCGGGCACGACGAAGTCACTGTCGGTCTTCATGGCTTTACCCCAGCTCCAATGGGTTCGATGCCTTCATCCAGCGCGGCACAGCCAACATGACGGTGAAGGGGCAAGTTGGGGGCTCATGTGCGGATACTTGGAGTAGTTGGCGCGACTGATGCCAAGAACTGGCCTTCCACCGCTCCAGGATCAGTTTTCGATGAGAAAGTAGCTATCAACCTCCCGACTGCCGTCTCTTCCTTGAGGTGAGCGAACAATTGGAGATCTACAGCATGTTCACGCTGCTCGGCTTCAAGGCGTAGCTTTAGATCCTGTTGCAGCTCGCCCAGGCCATCCAGCACATTGAGCTCATACGGCACGTAGGCGCAGTCGTCCTCGCTGCCCAGGAAGGCACGCGCGCACCGAGTGTCGCATATCGACAGGGCCGACAGGTCCTTGGGGGACACACTACCTTGCTCCATACAAATTCATCAATCTGGCCATTCATGCATACGGTGAAGGTTTCCTGAGCGTAACCAAATTGGGCCATAGCCACATTGGCGTTAGGGAGAAATAGCTCTGACTGGTTGACTGGTCGCGAGCCCTGCAAGCACGCTTTAGAACCCGTTAGCCCCCAGACTTTCCGCTTCCATTGCCGCCATAGACGGTCGTCAAGCCCTTGGCTCCAACTTCCAACTGCTGGTTTTCAGCGTTGACGTTGCGCAAATTCTTGATGACGAGCAACTGGATCCCGATCTCAGCCTGGATCGGTACCGGTATCTGGCCTTCGGCAAGAGGCAAGGGCTCCTGTTTCTCTGGATCAGGTATGCCATGTGCCACCTTGAGCAGCGCATGAAGGTCATCTTAATCAGCGGGCGTAAGCACATTCTTTACCAGCAAGAGCGCCGCTCCACCAGGCCTGGAGCCCTTTTGTCCAAGCCCATAGTTTCCGCGTCGTCAACATGACCTCTCCTGACTTGTCAGTCATACGATTTCAGTTAATCCATTGAGGCTGGATCTATTGGGTGCTCAATGGCGTTCTCAAACGTGAGAAATTGCCAAGGGGGCGGACATAGAGAAGACTGGCACGCTGGACGGGGAAAGCATCTTCGTGAGGACCGCCTGAATAGAGTCGCCGCGTCCGCTGCGCTCCACAATCTGCTGAAGCTCGCCCACCATGGTCAGCCCCCAAGAAGCCGCCTTCCCCTGATGGGTCAATAGCGTTGGTTACTTCGAGCCCCACGGGGTCGGGGCCCATCGCATCACTAAGCGTGCTCGTACCCTCCTTGGGTCGATGCAATCTGGTTCCTCGGTCAGTTCAATGCACATGATGACCTGAGTTACAGACGATCGTGGATGTCTCGAGCGCCGGGGCTTTGCCTCAATGATGCTCCTCCCTTGAGCCACCGCAAGCTCTCAATTTCGACGTTATCCAAACAACATTTCAAAAAAGCCAGCTCTGCATTGAACATAGCCGCATAACCACAATGCCCAGAACTTTCAGCGCTGAAAGTTCACCCTCGCACCCGCACTCAATAAAACACACAAATTAAAAATTTTACAAAAATACAATGCACGATTAATAAATTTTACGCACCAACAAAACCGCGACACCCCACCGATCACGCACTCCCCCACGGGGTCCAACCTTCAACCCTCAGCACCAAAAGCCCCGCAACCAATCGCACCAAAACATCGCCGCCCAAACATAGCGCGCACCAGGCAACACAACACCAAAAGGCCGATCAACAACCACCCCTGACTCAACTTTCAGCGCTGAAAGTCAAGCCATAGCAACGATTAAAGCAACACAGAAGTCGTTTTGCAAAAACGCATACTCTATAAAAATAAACAACATTTTCATTAATTTGTTATTGATTTTCATCTGAGTTTGATACAATTCCCTTCGCGGAGAATCCGGCAAGACTTTCAGCGCTGAAAGTCTGCCAACCTATCAGGAGCAGGCAATGACAGCAAAAGTGGTCACCGTGTTTAACCAAAAGGGCGGGTGTGGAAAAACAACCATTGCAATGAGCCTCGCTGGATCATTCGGGCTTCGCGGATATTCATCACTTGTCGTAGATATGGACCCGCAGGGGACTGCAAGCCGCTGGGCAAGTGCCGCCCCCGAAGAGCGGCCATTTCCAGCTTCTGTGATTAGTCTTGCTCCTATGGAAGGAAAGATGCACAGAGAAGTAAAAAATCACATAGATAAATTCGATGTGATTTTTGTAGATTGCCCACCGGCAATGAATTCTGCAGCCCCCACGTCGGCCATGTTGATCTCTGACTTGGCTCTCATACCGCTGGTCCCGAGTCCGGCGGATATCTGGGCGGCGGAGTCTGCCAAAAAATTGGCGGAGGCAGCACAGGCCAACAACGAAGAGCTCGTTGCACGAGTCGTTGCTAACATGGTCCAGCGCTCGACTTCGCTAGCCAAAGAGCTAATTGAATTATTGGAGGAAGATAAAGAATTTCCTCTTTTAAAAACGTCCCTAGGTTCGCGAGCGGCGTTTAGAGAAGCCCAGATTCTGGGGTCAACCGTTCATCAAGTGCCACGCGCCACAGTTGCAATGGAAGAGGTGGAGTTGATGGCAGAGGAAGTGCTTCACCTTTTGCACCTTCCTTCGCGCAAAAAATAAGGACAAAAGATGATTTCCAAAGTCGACCGCAAAGCTGCAATGCGAGCGTCCCTTTCGGCAGAAAAGCGGGATGTAAATGCGCGGTTTGCAGCGGCAGATGCCGTGCTTTCCGAGCGTCCAGGTGGCCTTGGAGGTGTGCCCCCCCCCCAAGTCGTCCTCGATGAGGCACAGGCTGGTCGGACTTTCAGCGCTGAAAATACTGGTCCAGCGCAGCAGCGAATTGTGGCAGCTCCTCTTGATAGAGTGCACGAAAACCCACTGAATGCCCGTCACATCTATGACCCTGACATCGTCAAGGAGCTGGCGGCGTCAATTGCAACTCGTGGTCAACTCGTTCCAGCGTCTGCGATCGCGCATCCGACCATACCAGGTGACTACTTGCTGATCGATGGTCACTATCGGAAGAAGGCGCTCGCTGCAGCTGGTCAGCACAGCATCGACCTGGTGATTCGCCCACACGAGGGTGATCTCGAACTCTATCGCGTGAGTTGGGTGCTCAATGAGGAGCGTAGCGCGCAAAGTCCCTTAGACAATGCATTCGCGTGGAGAAAATTGCTTGATAAAGGCTTAGTGCAAACTGAGTTGCAAATCGCTGAGCTCTTGGGAGTGTCGCTCTCGACGGTGAACAAGACCATTGCGTTGCTAAGCCTTCCGACTGCTGTGCTCGACCGAATGCGCGATCGGCCAGAGAAGTTCGGCGTATTCGTTGGGTATGAGATCACGCTTGCCGCCAAGAAGGTGAGCGAGATAGAAGTGCTTGCATTGGTAAATCGCATCATCGAAGAAGATCTGTCGTCGCGTGAGGTCGGCGCCATACGCGCAAAACTCGATACTGGCGATAAGCGCAAGCCTAAAGAAACATCGCGCCAATACAAGATCCAACACACTGGCCAACAGATCGGGTTCCTCAAGGAATGGGACTCGGGAAAGGTCTCACTTGAGGTCGTGCTTGCCGATCCAAAGGAGAGGGCAGCACTCGTTGCCGAACTCAGAAGCCGTTTCGGTCTGGTTGACTGATCAAGATATCGGACAAAGGTGAGCCTCTACAGGGAGCGAACAATGCTCCCGAAGAGGACTAAGGGCCCATAGAACGGACTGGAGACTCTCTAGGGACGCGAAAAGGGGGTGACTGTCCTTCCCGCCTTAAACCGAGACCTTTGATAGCCCGTGTCGGTCCCTTCTTCTTTCTAAGGTGAGTCTTTACGGGGAGTGCCGCTCCACCGTTGTTTCAGCAGTCGGCCTACAAATCCGTCTCCACCGCCGAAGTGCAGTGCCAGAGCTGACCTGCGCTTGCCAATCCTCAAAAGGTGAGCCTTTTCAGGGACCCGTCTCAATCGTCAGCGCGAAGGACCGGGGGAGGCATTCGGACACCCCGATATGTATTAAGGTGAGCTTTTACGGGGGCTAAAGCCAAGCCCGGAAACCGGAGCGAAATGTTTGCAGTCTGCATTCGGCGGATCATCACACTGCAACTCCCAAAAGCGCCATATGGATGCCTACTTCATCGAGCCAAAGGGCGTGTAAAGGCTCAAAGGTGAGACTCCACAGGGACTAGAAATGGCGACCCAATAAAATTTCAGCATCTAGGATGTGTGCACTCACACATCGGGATGAGTATTTAAAAGCTATCTTGCAAACAAAGGTGAGCCTCATCAGGGACCAGCGCGGATGAGGTTCCACTATGCGTAGCCCGCACGGCTTCCTGTAAAGATTGGGTATAGGTGAGCCTTTACGGGGGGGGTGGGGGGCCTGATGAATCTAGGCGATTCTGATTGTGGCTGGGGAAAGAGACAGGAGTCGTCTTCGATTGGACCTCGTCTGGTGAGCTTTTACAGGGAGCAAGGGAGAGATGCTCTACTGATGGGCAATCGGGCATGGCCAGAATTCCTTCTGGACTCTGGTGAACTGGCTGTTTGGGATTGGAATTCACTCGCTAGGCATCCACGCTATTGAGGATTCTTTGTATTGAACATCCTTGGAAACCTTAAATACAATTTGAACATCGCAAAACCTAAGCCCCACGCGGTTTTCCGCCTAATGAGGTGAGTGGATTCGGGGACCAAGGTGAGCCAATACGGGGAGAGAGGTGAGTGCCCCCGGGGACAGGCAACATCTATGGTGAGAATTAACAGGGACTATAAGTGAGTGGATTCAGGGGCAAAGTGCGCAAAGGTGAGCTTCTACGGGGAGTGGGCGACTCGGTAGCTCCTTGAACTCGCCTAGAGCTCATGATCTTTTTCTTGACGAGTTAGCTTCCACCTAATGATCGGGTTGGCCGAATGAGCGGTCTGCAGCCAAGCGTAGGCTTGCCTCATCACCTACGAAAAGGTGAATCAGCCACAAACCGATACAAAGGTGAACCCTCGACGCTTCCATCGAAAGGTGAGAGAATCGCGCCAAAATTTCACCGATAGATCCGGTCGCATGGCAGCGCGCACCAAGCACTGGTCAGGAAAGGTCGATGCCAATGGCGAGGAAGAGCAAGGCGAAACCTGGGGAGGTCATCACGATCGACGCCAGCGATGTGAGGGAGTTTCGCAAGACCAATGAGGCTATTGGATTGAGGGTCGTAGAAGGCAATCTCTCGCTGCTCTCTCGTAAGGTATTCAATGTGATGATGTACCACGCCCAGGAGATGAAGGTTCCTGGGCTCAATGCACCGATCAACACCGCTGCAGCCAAGAAGTACTTCTGGATTCCGCTTTCTGACCTCGCCCGGGATGCGGCCTACGACAGCAAGGATGTGCAGTACCTGAAGAAGCAGCTTGAGGAAATGCAGAACATTAAGCTGCTCATGGAGAACGAGCGACAGTGGACGAGTGAGCGACTGGTCTCTTCGGTCACCTTGGTTAATCCCGCTGGGCTGAACAAGCATGCAGGGCAGGTGTGGTTTGGATTCGCTTTTCCTCCTGAGGTGCACGAGCAGGTGATGGCGCCTAGCACTTACACACGGCTTTCGATCGTGTACCAAAGCTCACTCAAGTCAGGGTCTGCCCTTGCTTTGTACGAAATCTGCCGTCGTTACGCGACTAATCCATCCAAGGTGACTTTCATCCAGACTTATGAGCACTGGTACGGTGTGATCACAGGCAATCCTATATCTGAGTCGACACCGCCCGTCTACAAGTACTTCAAACGGGACACCCTGAGGCCCGCCATCGCTGAAATCAACGCGCTCACTGACATCAACATCGAACTGATTGAGCACAAGAACGGCCGGCGCGTCGAGAAGCTGCAGTTCAAGGTCGAGCAGACGAAGCAAGCCCAGCTTGAGTTCCCGGCGCCGCCCATCATCGACACGGAACTCATGACGAGGGTGATGAAATTCGGTTTCAGCCAAGCGGACGCCAGCGACTTGGTCGCGCAACACAGTGACGACCTCCTGCGCACAGCCATTTCTCGGGTGGAGGCACGCGCAGAGTCGAAGGGAATGACCCCGCTGGAGACCCCCGCAGGCTACTTCCGCTGGACGCTCCAGGACTTGGTGCGTAACCCAACTCCTGTACCTGCACTGGCATCACCCAAGGCTGCCTCCTCGTCTAGCAAGGCGAGCGGTCGCAGTGTGATGGAGCGATTTCTTGCCGCCAGGGCTGTTGAGGCCCTTGGGGTCTACAAAGAACTTGACGATAGCGAGCGCAAGGCTCTATTCGAGGCGTTCAAGTCACAGAACGCCAACAAGACGTTAAAGCTGGACAAGGGGCTTGATAGCGCTGCAGTCCGTGGCATTTTTGCGCCTTGGTACGCCAAACAGTTGTGGGGAGAGCCGACGGCCCAAGCGCTTGCTCAGTTTATCGAGGAGTATGGAGCTGCGTCCAGTTAGCCAGCGCTGGCTGGCGTCGTACGTTGTAGCCGGAGAGGAACCAATTTCTGCCGCTTCAACTCAATACCCTAGCTGGAAAATGATTGCATTCTTATGTTGTTCGCATATTAATTATTTCCACATAAAGTGGGCATTCAAAAAATGGACGACAAAGGCATCTTTGAGAGTGCTCTAGAAGCAATAGCGCCAGTAATGCAGTTCGAGGTGAATCGTTCCGGGATTCTCGGAGGCTGTTTGGTTTAAGTCATGCCGTCCCTTTGGCGGCCAGATTGGCGAGTTGCCGGTAGTAGTTTGCCTCAGCTTCTGCCGGTGGGATGTACCCGATGGGTTCGAGCAGGCGATGGTGGTTAAACCATGACACCCATTCGAGCGTGGCGAACTCCACGGCTTCCTTTGTTTTCCATGGCGCGCGGCGATGGATTAACTCGGCCTTGTAGAGACCGTTGATGGTCTCTGCCAAGGCGTTGTCATAGCTGGCGCCCTTGCTGCACACGGAAGTCTCTATGCTCGCTTCAGCCAGTCTTTCAGAGTACCGAATGCTGGCGCATTGCGACCCGCGGTCACTGTGGCAAATCAAGCTTCCATCGCGCTCAGGCTGCCAGGCGTAAAGGGCTTGCTCCAGTGCATCGATCACGAAGTCCGTGCGCATTGAACTGCTTACCCGCCAGCCCACGATACGGCGGGCAACACGTCAATCACGAAGGCTACCTGCCGTTCCGTACGTGAGGAGAAGCTTTGCTGTTCCACCTGCTGTCCAAAGCTGTACGAGTGCACGAGCGTCGTGATCACCACCAACCTGAGCTTCAGTGAGTGGGCCAATGTGTTCGGAGATACCAAGATGACCACGGCGCTGCTGGACCGCATCACGCATCACTGCCATATTCTGGAAACCGGTAACGACAGCTACCGGTTCAAGAACAGTTCGGCACAGCAGCCACAGACCCACCAAAAAGGAGAAGACAACCAAGAACTTATCCACAACGTGAGCATGAAGTTCACGAACCAGGGTGGGTCAGATCGAGATGGAAATGGCGGGTTAGTTTTGGGGAAATCAACAGTCAGCCACCGCCCCCGCTAGGCAGATCAAGCGCAGCGACTTCTTTCTGGACTTCAGCCAAAACAACCGAGACGTCATCTAGCGATGGAGAAGTGGCAAATGAAATTGCGAGCAGGGTCAGGGGATGGACGTTCAAAGCGGTGGCGATCTGCTCCACTTTTCCCAACGTGGGACTTTTGGTGCCTCGCTCTAGACTGCTGATGTAGGTTCGACTTGAAACAGAGGAGAAGTCCTCTTGGGTGTACCCCCGTGCGCGACGGATTACCCGCAGAGCCATGGCGATATTGTTCAACGCATTTGAATGAGCTTCCATCTCCGCGATTAGGAGACTTTGAACACAATAGGGCTACAATCTATAGTGTTCAAATTTTGCTTGACCAATGATTTCTTACTTTCGCAGTGTGCTTGCTGGGCTAGCTAGAGTCTCCCGCCGAAGAGCCCCAATAGCTAGTCTAAGTTTTGTACGACCATACTTCTTTGTTGAGTACCGTACAGAAAGCATTGGCGGAGGCATGAAGGGGTCTCCTCGTTTTCAGTGCAATAAGTGACGGTACGAAAAGCTAGCACTGGC
>ERZ778028.2179-NODE-2179-length-15383-cov-8.392615_pt1 | contig 15383 bp, 6 predicted proteins | sample MGYA00375758_ERZ778028 | MGnify/ENA primary metagenome ERZ778028 (study PRJEB29350, sample SAMN05389828) | bioreactor metagenome | isolation source: Thiocyanate bioreactor | place: South Africa: University of Cape Town | collected 2014-03-17 ... | reverse complement strand
ACTGTTCCAAAATATCTAGGAAGAGTGAAAGAGCTTATTCAAAGTAGTCGTACAAACGAACTCATTGAGGGACTCTTGATTGTTAATTCATTTGAGATAGAAGAATATTATGACGTTATCACCGGATTTAGAAGGGACAAAGACAGCGCCTATCAACATTCAACAACCTTCATATAGCACTTACATGCCCACCCAAACCACCCTCCCCCTCACCACCGTCACCTTCCCGGAAATATCCCTGCGCACGCGTGATGGACATAAGCTTCGCGGGTATTTTGGCGAACTGTTTCGCGAGCATTCGCCGATTTTGCATAATCATTATGAGGATGGCAGCTTGCGGTATGGGTATCCGCTGGTTCAATATAAGGTTTTGCACAATTTGCCTACGCTCGTCGGGCTGAGGGATGGGGCGTCGCTTTTGGCGCAACTGTTTTTGCAAATCCGCGAGTTGGATCTGGATGGCGACAAAATTCCGGTGTTGAGCAAACACATCCGTCACGAACAGGCTGCCATCGGACTGAGCGAGGATTTGCACAAATACAAATTCGAAACCCTTTGGATGGCGCTCAATCAGGAAAATTTCCGCGATTACCGGAATAATACAGAAGCCGGGCAGCAAGCGCAGCTCAAACGTGTGCTGATCAGTCAGCTGCTGGCGGTTTTCAAGGATGTTGGTTTATGGCTGGGTCCCGACGACCGCATTATGCTTCATCTGGATGTTTCGGAACGTGCCACGCAGTTCAAAAACCAAACGATGCTGGCATTTTCAGGGACATTTACGTCCAATATTATTTTACCCGACGGACTGGGCTTGGGCAAGCAGGTAGCGCGGGGATTCGGATCCGTTAAACGCATTTAGACAGCCGGGCTTATGCAACTACATGTAAATTCCTACGGAACGTATGTGCATGTACGTGACAAGATGTTCGAGGTGCGTAGGAAAACGGAGAATGGTGAGATTGATAAAAAACAATACTCGGCTCAGAAGGTGACGCACATTATCATGACTACCGGGACAATGTTGAGTACGGACGCGATCAAGCTTGCCATGCAAAACAATGTCGATATCGTGTTTGTAGAACAGGACGGTGACCCGATCGGGCGGGTCTGGCATTCGAAACTCGGCAGCACCACCAGGATTCGCAAGGCACAGCTGGAAGCGAGCTTATCGAAAGTGGGAGTCAGGCAAACGAAAACCTGGCTTTTGACCAAAATGGAAAACCAGATCCAGTTTATCAAAGACCTGAAAAAACACAGGACGCAGCATGCCGACTTTCTGAATGACAAACTTACCCGCATGGAAGCATTGTGTGTTTCCGTCAATACGCTGGAAGCCAATCGGGTAAGCGAAATTGCCGATACTTTGAGAGGATTGGAAGGCACGGCAGGCAGACTTTATTTTGAGACGTTGAGTTATGTGCTGCCCAAAGATTATCAGTTCAATGGTCGTAGCAGTCGGCCTGCCCTCGATGTATTTAATGCATTCCTGAATTACGCCTACGGTATTTTATATAGCAAAACGGAAAAAAACCTGATTATCGCGGGCATTGACCCTTACCTGGGTTTCCTGCATCGCGATGATTATAACCAGCTGAGCATGGTGTATGATTTTATTGAACCCTATCGGATTTATGCCGATGAAGTTGTTTTCCGGCTTTTCACGGCCAAAAAAGTGAACAAATCACACACCAGTCCGCTAGCCGGGCGCGATGGGAAACCCGGGGCGACGCTGAATGCAGAAGGGAAAGCGTTGTTGATCACCGCATTTAACGAATTTATGGACAATGACCCGATCCGGCACCGGGGGCGAAATTTGTGCCGCAGCCATTGTATCCAGCTGGATGCTCACCAGTTTGCAAATGAATTGATTGGAAAAGGCGAAAACAGAAAGGAGGAAATACCATGATCGTGTGGGTACTTTATGACATTGAAAAAGACCGGGCGCGGACCAAAGCAGCGAAAGCTTGTATGCAGGCCGGGCTTTACCGTGTGCAATTTTCCTGTTTTCTGGGTTCGCTGACGCCCAATGCGAAAGACACGCTCCGGCTACAATTGGAGGATTTGATCGATGAGGAAAAAGACAAGGTTTACATTTTCCCCATGAGTCGTGACGAGTTGCAGCAAACGGTACTGCTTGGGCAGGCATTTGATAAAAAAATAGTCACGGACGAAATCCGGGCACTTTTCTTCTAGCCATGACTTTAACTCCCTCGCACCTGATCGAATATTTGTTTTGCCCCCGTTTTACGTATTTCGAGTATGTACTGGGTATTCCGCAAAATGAAGAAAAGGATTATAAAGTCATGCGGGGCAGAAACCTCCACGACGATCGCCTTGAACAAAACAAAGATTACCTTCGACGGCGTCTGGGAGTAGTAGCCAAGCATTTGGATCAGTATCTGACCAATAATCAGATCCGCGGTCGCATCGACGAGGTGCTGGAATTGAACGACGGCACCATGGCGCCGCTGGATTACAAATTTGCCGAATACAAAGACCGGGTGTACGACACATACCGGACTCAACTGTATTGTTATGCGTGGTTGATCAATGAAAATTTCAGCAAGCCGGTGAACCGAGGATTTTTGGTTTACACGCGCAGCCGCAACAAAGTTCTGGAAGTTCCTATTGAAGAAAAGGACCTTCATAAGATTCAAATGGCTGCTGACGCGATTTACTATATCATCGACCGAAATTTTTACCCCAAAGCGACAAAATTCAAGGCACGTTGTGTAACTTGTACATATCGCAACATATGCACCCAATGAGTATTCCGGGTGGTAATTTATTCGGGTGGGTAACAAAATAGCATTGAATGTGCTGATAGTTAGAATGTTATATATTCGGAGAGGTGGCCATTCAATGAATAGAATCGTTATTTGACGTATTGTGGAAACTAAAAAAATAACGCTCGAAAAATGGATTAATATGTTGATTATTAATAGCTTAAATCCAAATACGGATTCCGAGGCATTATCCAAGTGAAGGAGGATTGAAACACATTTCCATTACCCCTTCAATCTGATTCACGTATAATTCCGAGGCATTATCCAAGTGAAGGAGGATTGAAACATGGTTTACTTTGCAATGCCAATTTTTGAATGCGGAATTCCGAGGCATTATCCAAGTGAAGGAGGATTGAAACAAAGTAGCTGAAATCAAACGCACAGCACTCTTAGAAATTCCGAGGCATTATCCAAGTGAAGGAGGATTGAAACGTTGCCACACATCGGCCAACTTATATTGATTCCACTATTCCGAGGCATTATCCAAGTGAAGGAGGATTGAAACAATTTCAAAGTCCCATTTTTCCCTACCGTTGTCAAAGGTATTCCGAGGCATTATCCAAGTGAAGGAGGATTGAAACTATTTCTTTTGTTTGTGATTTAAAATATCCTCGCATATTCCGAGGCATTATCCAAGTGAAGGAGGATTGAAACTTAAATCAAATAAGCACATCATTTCGAAGAGAGATTTATTCCGAGGCATTATCCAAGTGAAGGAGGATTGAAACTAGCCGGTTCTAATGTCAAGATTATCTCATACACTTATTCCGAGGCATTATCCAAGTGAAGGAGGATTGAAACCTGCTACAATTAATGCACATGTCAGTAGTAATAGCCATTCCGAGGCATTATCCAAGTGAAGGAGGATTGAAACCTGATAGATTCTTGAGGAATACTGAGGTCGAGTACCATTCCGAGGCATTATCCAAGTGAAGGAGGATTGAAACCAAATTTTTGTTGTGCTGTGATCTGACGTTGAGTTTTATTCCGAGGCATTATCCAAGTGAAGGAGGATTGAAACATTGGATATTTTTCGTCATTGATGATCTCGTATAGTATTCCGAGGCATTATCCAAGTGAAGGAGGATTGAAACTTACTACACCAGTAGTTTCATAATCAGGAACCGGATATTCCGAGGCATTATCCAAGTGAAGGAGGATTGAAACAAAAACGCATCAGCCAACGCATGTCCAAACTTTCTTATTCCGAGGCATTATCCAAGTGAAGGAGGATTGAAACTACCTCACCCCATACCATGTGAAATTCAGGTTTGATATTCCGAGGCATTATCCAAGTGAAGGAGGATTGAAACTGCAACCGTTGGATAATCTCATCATTGCTGAAATTATTCCGAGGCATTATCCAAGTGAAGGAGGATTGAAACATGCCCGACGTTCTTTTTCGAGTTTTGGTAGAATCTATTCCGAGGCATTATCCAAGTGAAGGAGGATTGAAACATGCTTATTTGAATTTGATACCTGCTAAATCCATTGCATTCCGAGGCATTATCCAAGTGAAGGAGGATTGAAACGGTACCGGTACACGGTTGGTTAATACTGCGAACTGATATTCCGAGGCATTATCCAAGTGAAGGAGGATTGAAACTAAACTGGGCTATGCTAAGATACCCTACCTCTAAAAATTCCGAGGCATTATCCAAGTGAAGGAGGATTGAAACTCTTCGTCCTTAAACTACCGCTTCGCTGATGCAACCATTCCGAGGCATTATCCAAGTGAAGGAGGATTGAAACTGCGGTTGTACGGCGTTAAAGCGATGCTGCCGGGTAAATTCCGAGGCATTATCCAAGTGAAGGAGGATTGAAACAGGGTAGCCGAAGCGGCAGTTACCGCTGCAAACAATATTCCGAGGCATTATCCAAGTGAAGGAGGATTGAAACTACACTTCAAGATCAATAAAAAGAAAGTAACGGCTAATTCCGAGGCATTATCCAAGTGAAGGAGGATTGAAACCTCTCACCACAGCAGCGATCCTATATCTACTAAGCTATTCCGAGGCATTATCCAAGTGAAGGAGGATTGAAACAAAGCCGTTAATGTGGTATTAAGTTGGCCCACTACGTATTCCGAGGCATTATCCAAGTGAAGGAGGATTGAAACACTTTTTAAGCATCCGATCTACGTCAGCCTGAAAGTATTCCGAGGCATTATCCAAGTGAAGGAGGATTGAAACCTGCTGCATGAAGTTGTCGTGATTACCAACGCCATTATTCCGAGGCATTATCCAAGTGAAGGAGGATTGAAACACGAAGTAGAGTTTACAAAACGGGTTGCTAAAATGGATTCCGAGGCATTATCCAAGTGAAGGAGGATTGAAACAACAGTATCAGCAAGTTCATTAACCAACTAATGACCGATTCCGAGGCATTATCCAAGTGAAGGAGGATTGAAACTCGAATGGTGGATAGACCAGGAAACCGGGTTTCCTAATTCCGAGGCATTATCCAAGTGAAGGAGGATTGAAACTTTGCGCCGTGCCTACCTGGTTGTACAGTTGCAGGTATGATTCCGAGGCATTATCCAAGTGAAGGAGGATTGAAACCGGGCTATCCAGGCTCTTCGCCGGAAGACGGTTGATATTCCGAGGCATTATCCAAGTGAAGGAGGATTGAAACTAGACTACCTGGGCGCGGAAGATAGCGAGTACGTACGATTCCGAGGCATTATCCAAGTGAAGGAGGATTGAAACTAGGGTAGGCTATCCACGCATATTTCATGGTTGATAAATTCCGAGGCATTATCCAAGTGAAGGAGGATTGAAACTACATCTAACCCCATTCATCGCCAATACCTGATAAACCATTCCGAGGCATTATCCAAGTGAAGGAGGATTGAAACGAGAAACACATAGGGGTTAGCCAGGGCACGATAGCCATTCCGAGGCATTATCCAAGTGAAGGAGGATTGAAACCAAATTTCTTTTCCGCCGTCCAAGTCCCATTTTCATATTCCGAGGCATTATCCAAGTGAAGGAGGATTGAAACCCAAATACAAATCGTTGATGCAGCAGCCGGACAGGCATTCCGAGGCATTATCCAAGTGAAGGAGGATTGAAACCCTGGAAACGGACAAGGTTTCTTTCAGGTATGCCAAATTCCGAGGCATTATCCAAGTGAAGGAGGATTGAAACAACGATCTGTTTAAAAGTAGCGAAGGAGCTGTGAATAATTCCGAGGCATTATCCAAGTGAAGGAGGATTGAAACATACCGATGTCCGATGTAGTCGAGAGCCTTGCTGAGATTCCGAGGCATTATCCAAGTGAAGGAGGATTGAAACTCACGTCGACGTCGGAGAAGCCGTCACGGAGCCAGCATTCCGAGGCATTATCCAAGTGAAGGAGGATTGAAACTAGTAACAACGGGTTCCAAAACTTATGACCCTCCTTATTCCGAGGCATTATCCAAGTGAAGGAGGATTGAAACTAGGATGGGATGGCTCATACTACCACGCGATGTTAGATTCCGAGGCATTATCCAAGTGAAGGAGGATTGAAACCAATCAAGCCGCCAGTACTTATTCAAAGAAATGAACATTCCGAGGCATTATCCAAGTGAAGGAGGATTGAAACTACATACTGTGAAGGCAGTAGTGTCATTTCAGTGATATTCCGAGGCATTATCCAAGTGAAGGAGGATTGAAACAAACCACAGATCCGGATGCCTTAGCGGGTAAAACCAATTATTCCGAGGCATTATCCAAGTGAAGGAGGATTGAAACAGGATATTGATAGCAAACTGAAAGAGTACTCCGAGAATTCCGAGGCATTATCCAAGTGAAGGAGGATTGAAACCACGTCGCCAGGGTAGCTACCGAATGCACACGTTTCGCGAATTCCGAGGCATTATCCAAGTGAAGGAGGATTGAAACCACGGCTTATAAAGGGGATTTTGGCACCAGGATGCTATTCCGAGGCATTATCCAAGTGAAGGAGGATTGAAACCCACGTCCCATTCAGAACGTGGCTGACGTAATAACGAATTCCGAGGCATTATCCAAGTGAAGGAGGATTGAAACCGGGAAAGCGCTTATTGACGCACAGGTTGACGTAGCTATTCCGAGGCATTATCCAAGTGAAGGAGGATTGAAACTTATCAGATTGCGTGATGAAGGCACCAAAGGGTGCTATTCCGAGGCATTATCCAAGTGAAGGAGGATTGAAACGAGCTGTCCAACGAAATAGCTGGGTATAACAGACGCATTCCGAGGCATTATCCAAGTGAAGGAGGATTGAAACACACCTTAGCCGAAAGCCTTCCGTTTAAGTCCTCTGATTCCGAGGCATTATCCAAGTGAAGGAGGATTGAAACATGTTGTCAGTAGTAACAAACCCTTGCAGAACCTGCATTCCGAGGCATTATCCAAGTGAAGGAGGATTGAAACTTGGTTTACGTTTATAAAAGGTCAAAATCGTAATCTATTCCGAGGCATTATCCAAGTGAAGGAGGATTGAAACAAGACATGTGCGGTAGTGAATACATAGGGGCGACAAGAATTCCGAGGCATTATCCAAGTGAAGGAGGATTGAAACATAGTACTGTGTAGCTTTTCTGGTCGGTTAAACGTTATTCCGAGGCATTATCCAAGTGAAGGAGGATTGAAACGATAATATTAGTTGGGTAAAGCTAACAAATCGATATATTCCGAGGCATTATCCAAGTGAAGGAGGATTGAAACTTGAATGTGTCAGGCGTTTGCAGTAAGTGAGTGAACAATTCCGAGGCATTATCCAAGTGAAGGAGGATTGAAACATTTTTCCAGACCATCCATTATGATATTCCCGTATAATTCCGAGGCATTATCCAAGTGAAGGAGGATTGAAACTAAGACTGCTACGTTCGCATCCATGCAGGCCTACATATTCCGAGGCATTATCCAAGTGAAGGAGGATTGAAACTCCCAGGCAATCACGACGAGCGGATCACAAAACCTTATTCCGAGGCATTATCCAAGTGAAGGAGGATTGAAACGTTTAACTCAGCGCCTGTTGCAATATCTGCTTACTTATTCCGAGGCATTATCCAAGTGAAGGAGGATTGAAACATTGATTTCGGGGTCAAAAATGATCCATCAGTACCAACATTCCGAGGCATTATCCAAGTGAAGGAGGATTGAAACTCGGTCAAACGACGGGATAGGTAAGACGCCAAGTACATTCCGAGGCATTATCCAAGTGAAGGAGGATTGAAACCTTGTTCAAATGTCATATCTTTTCTTGGAATGGTAGATTCCGAGGCATTATCCAAGTGAAGGAGGATTGAAACAAGCAAAATATCAGACACGGACTTTGGGAACGCATAATTCCGAGGCATTATCCAAGTGAAGGAGGATTGAAACAGGCTTCTGTGGCTTTTTCGGTAGCTACGTCAACCTGATTCCGAGGCATTATCCAAGTGAAGGAGGATTGAAACCGGTGATATACTTCAAATAACCGAGCGGCCTGATTTATTCCGAGGCATTATCCAAGTGAAGGAGGATTGAAACCGTACTATCTAGCTCATTTAGTGCTGTGATCATCCGTATTCCGAGGCATTATCCAAGTGAAGGAGGATTGAAACAATACACTAGGAAGACCTCATTTTTAGAATCAGATAATTCCGAGGCATTATCCAAGTGAAGGAGGATTGAAACCTATATGGTATCCACTGGGGCTATAATTCCAGCATTATTCCGAGGCATTATCCAAGTGAAGGAGGATTGAAACGTCGTCTCGACCTGGTATCCATACGAGGAATCATTGAATTCCGAGGCATTATCCAAGTGAAGGAGGATTGAAACACAATTTCAAGCGTGATAGTCTGGGAACTTTCACCAATTCCGAGGCATTATCCAAGTGAAGGAGGATTGAAACTCGCTAAGCCTGGTCACCAGTTCCTCGTGTCGGATTATTCCGAGGCATTATCCAAGTGAAGGAGGATTGAAACATAGCTCGTCGTCTTTCGGTAACGCTACGGTGTACCTATTCCGAGGCATTATCCAAGTGAAGGAGGATTGAAACAGGAATATAGGCGAATTGCGAATATAACAGCAGTTGAATTCCGAGGCATTATCCAAGTGAAGGAGGATTGAAACTTGCGGCGATTCACTGGCTAAATAAAACTAGCGCTGATTCCGAGGCATTATCCAAGTGAAGGAGGATTGAAACAAATTGATTGCCGCAGCAGTGAACATAGATAAGAACATTCCGAGGCATTATCCAAGTGAAGGAGGATTGAAACCTCAGGTGTTGCGACTATTCCAATTTCTTGAAAAAGATTCCGAGGCATTATCCAAGTGAAGGAGGATTGAAACTTCAGCGATGGGAATTGCGGAGCCTGGCTGATCTTCTATTCCGAGGCATTATCCAAGTGAAGGAGGATTGAAACACTTTTGAATTTTAACATGGAAGCAACAGCAAAAAAAATTCCGAGGCATTATCCAAGTGAAGGAGGATTGAAACTATAGTATGGACGCAACCAAATTTAATGCGATTATCAATTCCGAGGCATTATCCAAGTGAAGGAGGATTGAAACTCATGGCCAGACGCAGGCGTCACTTACCGAAGCGAAATTCCGAGGCATTATCCAAGTGAAGGAGGATTGAAACAGAATGGCAATATGTTGCTTTGGAATGAGGATGGTTATTCCGAGGCATTATCCAAGTGAAGGAGGATTGAAACATGACGAACTCGATTCGCGGATTGTTCTTGTCCAGAAATTCCGAGGCATTATCCAAGTGAAGGAGGATTGAAACAAAAGTGACTCCCCAGCGGTATAGATACGCGTGAGCTATTCCGAGGCATTATCCAAGTGAAGGAGGATTGAAACGTTACCCTTAAAAACCCCACCAGATGAGAGATTCGAATTCCGAGGCATTATCCAAGTGAAGGAGGATTGAAACAGGTTTTTCAATGCGTTCGACTCTGGCAATCCAAACATTCCGAGGCATTATCCAAGTGAAGGAGGATTGAAACATCATAGGGGTATCCGGTAAGCCTACTGCAATTGGAATTCCGAGGCATTATCCAAGTGAAGGAGGATTGAAACTATACCCATCGGAGTTGCCAGAAATTGACTTCACTAATTCCGAGGCATTATCCAAGTGAAGGAGGATTGAAACAATGCGTGCTTCTTGTTTTCCCTTGCGGGTTCAGCCATTCCGAGGCATTATCCAAGTGAAGGAGGATTGAAACTACCGGGTAGAAAATGAACTCAATCCGGAAATTCATATTCCGAGGCATTATCCAAGTGAAGGAGGATTGAAACTCAATATCGGCGTAGCCAGACATAAGCAGCGGGCTTATTCCGAGGCATTATCCAAGTGAAGGAGGATTGAAACACAGCGTCGAACCCCTATGAAGCCCGAACATCTCCTATTCCGAGGCATTATCCAAGTGAAGGAGGATTGAAACCGGTTGAAATCACTATGACTGTAGACGGGGTTAACCATTCCGAGGCATTATCCAAGTGAAGGAGGATTGAAACAGACATCGTGCCTGATGTGATATTCTGCGAATAGTTATTCCGAGGCATTATCCAAGTGAAGGAGGATTGAAACATTCAAGGATCTGGAATCTCTCTGTCCGGTTCGTTGAATTCCGAGGCATTATCCAAGTGAAGGAGGATTGAAACTCAGCGGTGCCGTGGTTCAGTTGATTTCCTGGGTTAATTCCGAGGCATTATCCAAGTGAAGGAGGATTGAAACAGGAGTCATGCCCAAATATTGCAAACAACCCTTTACTAATTCCGAGGCATTATCCAAGTGAAGGAGGATTGAAACTAATGCCGGCATCAGGATCAGCGACACAATGCAATTATTCCGAGGCATTATCCAAGTGAAGGAGGATTGAAACTACACGCGGAATGTGACAGTGCCCGTGTCAGAGGAAATTCCGAGGCATTATCCAAGTGAAGGAGGATTGAAACTATAATCGAGAATTCGACTCAGTTTCAGGACTTTACGATTCCGAGGCATTATCCAAGTGAAGGAGGATTGAAACATCCTGACTGGCTGCGGAGGCTGAAAAACCTGGTGTATTCCGAGGCATTATCCAAGTGAAGGAGGATTGAAACGAGGAATTGGTTATTTCCAACGCTGATGGAAAGTACCATTCCGAGGCATTATCCAAGTGAAGGAGGATTGAAACACCCACTCATTGAGGAATGAAAGAACGACCAATTTTATTCCGAGGCATTATCCAAGTGAAGGAGGATTGAAACATAATTGACACAGGGACGTTAGACGGCCAAGCGTAAATTCCGAGGCATTATCCAAGTGAAGGAGGATTGAAACAAGAAGACGGTTCTATTGAAAGCGAAGAATGTACGCAATTCCGAGGCATTATCCAAGTGAAGGAGGATTGAAACATGTATTTCCATCGATAGTCGCCGAAACGTTGAATTATTCCGAGGCATTATCCAAGTGAAGGAGGATTGAAACTGTTGCTATCCTAATCCGTGCGACTACGCATCTATGAATTCCGAGGCATTATCCAAGTGAAGGAGGATTGAAACTGGATCAGATCACGAACACCCTGCAAAAGCAGATCGAATTCCGAGGCATTATCCAAGTGAAGGAGGATTGAAACTTGGGAATCCGTGGGTTAGGGTGATCAACTTACTGGAATTCCGAGGCATTATCCAAGTGAAGGAGGATTGAAACCTTGTTCGAAATTCATATTAGCGCCAAGTTTTCGAGTATTCCGAGGCATTATCCAAGTGAAGGAGGATTGAAACCCGTCTTCAATTAAAAAGACATTCTTTTGAAGCTGTTATTCCGAGGCATTATCCAAGTGAAGGAGGATTGAAACTTTCTACCATTCTGGTTCTTGCTGATCCGGAAAGAAATTCCGAGGCATTATCCAAGTGAAGGAGGATTGAAACCTTGTTCTCTACCGTCAGGAAAACGGATAACAAATTCATTCCGAGGCATTATCCAAGTGAAGGAGGATTGAAACGCATTATCCCGGTACGAATACATTGACAAAAAAATAAATTCCGAGGCATTATCCAAGTGAAGGAGGATTGAAACTCGAACAAGGTACCAAGGCCCGGTATACGAAAAAAGGATTCCGAGGCATTATCCAAGTGAAGGAGGATTGAAACTAAAATCCAACAAGCATATTATATCAAAACGTGATTTATTCCGAGGCATTATCCAAGTGAAGGAGGATTGAAACTATGGACGCTGAAAACGTGGGACTAAACAAAAGATAAATTCCGAGGCATTATCCAAGTGAAGGAGGATTGAAACAAAAAAGAATGAATGTCTACGTCAATTTTTTTCTTCATTCCGAGGCATTATCCAAGTGAAGGAGGATTGAAACCTGACAATGATGAACCGGTGCCTTTCCGGGCACTGGATTCCGAGGCATTATCCAAGTGAAGGAGGATTGAAACCAGTGAGTTCTTCCATTATTCCTCGTCATCAACCTCATTCCGAGGCATTATCCAAGTGAAGGAGGATTGAAACTAGATCAAACTGGCAAATAAATCAGCCAATAGTATTATTCCGAGGCATTATCCAAGTGAAGGAGGATTGAAACATCCATGCAAGACGGTGGACAAGATTCGGCGAGGAGATTCCGAGGCATTATCCAAGTGAAGGAGGATTGAAACTTGGAAACACAGGGCATGAATTTAGGGCGTTAGGCTATTCCGAGGCATTATCCAAGTGAAGGAGGATTGAAACACTTCGTTCCAGGAAGGAATTCCAGGATCTTGTATATATTCCGAGGCATTATCCAAGTGAAGGAGGATTGAAACACAATGAAAGGTCTGGTAATATCATACGACAATGATATTCCGAGGCATTATCCAAGTGAAGGAGGATTGAAACGTGAAGATGTATGTAGCTAAACAGATCGGCGATTTGATTCCGAGGCATTATCCAAGTGAAGGAGGATTGAAACCAGAAAGTCGCCCAGGATGTCGCTTCGCAGAAAGCATTCCGAGGCATTATCCAAGTTAAGGAGGATTGAAACCTGCCCAGAAAGTGCGGCATAGGGGTTTGGTTCGTACATTCCGAGGCATTATCCAAGTGAAGGAGGATTGAAACTGCCTTCTCCGACTTCTTGGATGAAAGCAACCGTTTATTCCGAGGCATTATCCAAGTGAAGGAGGATTGAAACCGATTTGGATCGGTTCGCTTCCTTCGCCTGGGAATTATTCCGAGGCATTATCCAAGTGAAGGAGGATTGAAACAGCGGCGGCAGCGCGTATCCCGTATCGTCATATCCCATTCCGAGGCATTATCCAAGTGAAGGAGGATTGAAACGAAACAGGTACATCCGTGGACGGGTGTGGGGTGCCTCATTCCGAGGCATTATCCAAGTGAAGGAGGATTGAAACGTGTAACCGCTGTACTCGAAGAAAAAGAACTTTTTAATTCCGAGGCATTATCCAAGTGAAGGAGGATTGAAACTCACAGCTTAGGCAAACACCAAAGCGTCGGCGACCGATTCCGAGGCATTATCCAAGTGAAGGAGGATTGAAACCCAGTCCTTGGGCGCTGTAATTCAAGTTCTCTGACAATTCCGAGGCATTATCCAAGTGAAGGAGGATTGAAACTGAGGTGGTCAACGAAGAAGGGATCGACTTCTCGGATATTCCGAGGCATTATCCAAGTGAAGGAGGATTGAAACCTCAAAATTTCTACGTCACCCCGACGGAAAAACAGTTATTCCGAGGCATTATCCAAGTGAAGGAGGATTGAAACAGGCACTCCATTCTGCTATAAACTAGCTTATTGCAAAATTCCGAGGCATTATCCAAGTGAAGGAGGATTGAAACATGTACAGCACCTAACATGCCGGAAAATTACCGGCAATTCCGAGGCATTATCCAAGTGAAGGAGGATTGAAACTTGCAATACCCGTCGCGGCATCGTAGGTGCCCAGCTATTCCGAGGCATTATCCAAGTGAAGGAGGATTGAAACTTGTACAGCGTTCCGGCCGCAAAATCCCCGGCCCATATTCCGAGGCATTATCCAAGTGAAGGAGGATTGAAACAAAATGTCTCGTTTACTGGAAACGGTCGAACTACATATTCCGAGGCATTATCCAAGTGAAGGAGGATTGAAACAGAATTTTTGGCTTGACTTCCTTCCTTAGCAGGTATAATTCCGAGGCATTATCCAAGTGAAGGAGGATTGAAACTAGGATTCAAGCTGCCGTTTCTTTTCTGAATTCGTAATTCCGAGGCATTATCCAAGTGAAGGAGGATTGAAACGGTATATCGCCGCTCGGTCCGCATCCAGGTTACAAATATTCCGAGGCATTATCCAAGTGAAGGAGGATTGAAACGAGTAGTTAGGTAATGATGAAGTGACAAAAGCGGCCATTCCGAGGCATTATCCAAGTGAAGGAGGATTGAAACTTGAATGGACGGCTCCTTCTACGTTTCTGACTGCGTATTCCGAGGCATTATCCAAGTGAAGGAGGATTGAAACACGAAATCAATCACCACTTTCACGCCGGCAGAAAGCATTCCGAGGCATTATCCAAGTGAAGGAGGATTGAAACTGTGCCACACTGGACTGCATATTGGGGATTACCGGTATTCCGAGGCATTATCCAAGTGAAGGAGGATTGAAACAACTTGAAATTAGGGGCTTCCAGCTCGGCGTCACCTATTCCGAGGCATTATCCAAGTGAAGGAGGATTGAAACCCTCTACTTCCTCGTTGGACTGGTAAGGGTAGTTCAATTCCGAGGCATTATCCAAGTGAAGGAGGATTGAAACATCCCTCCGAGCGTTCCTTTCATGGCATGCAGCTCAATTCCGAGGCATTATCCAAGTGAAGGAGGATTGAAACACTGCTTCGTCGAGCTTTTCAACTTCCTGGGCTAACATTCCGAGGCATTATCCAAGTGAAGGAGGATCGAAACCTTCAAAACACTGCCTTCCAGAGCCTTAGCTTTTTCTTATTCCGAGGCATTATCCAAGTGAAGGAGGATTGAAACCCGCTACGCGGGCCGATCCATACCGGCATACTCATATTCCGAGGCATTATCCAAGTGAAGGAGGATTGAAACGCACTCGCTGGTGATTTTTTCGACCACGCCCGGTAGATTCCGAGGCATTATCCAAGTGAAGAAGGATTGAAACCTCTTGCAGGCCTTGCCGGTAAGCTTCAGTGTGTAGTATTCCGAGGCATTATCCAAGTGAAGAAGGATTGAAACCTCAAATGTGGATTTGCTCGAAATCGTAAAACAAATCTTTCCAATGCAGTCAGTTTTTATCCTTGAAACTCGCCGGAACCAGCGAGATCAGAATAGGCGGTGGGATGATCTGAATAATGCTCGCGCTGAACTTGGAGCTGTCCATGCCACAATATTTAGAACTCTCAAAGTCTCGGAGGAAGAGCTTGCCGGTATTATAGTTGGTTATGTCCCCGCAATATATTCGTCAAATGTCAGTGATGGGAAAAATACCGAATTTCATCAATTGTCACTGATCACCGCCGTCGACGCATTGACAGGAGAGAATATTCAGTACTTCAATCCCAGGTGTCTAAAACGGACTTCACCGGGCCAATCATTTCGGAGTATCATGGGCCAGTCATAACGGAAATCAACGGGCCAAAATTCAGGACTATTTT